>Ga0209490_10002793_pt1 | contig 16442 bp, 16 predicted proteins | sample MAT06_FD_187209 | JGI IMG/M metagenome (GOLD analysis project Ga0209490, IMG submission 187209) | Freshwater microbial communities from Lake Fryxell liftoff mats and glacier meltwater in Antarctica - MAT-06 (SPAdes) (version 2) | ecosystem: Environmental > Aquatic > Freshwater > Ice > Liftoff...
CAAAACGGACGGATCGGCGTCGAGCATCCCGTCAAGCGCGAGGTTCTCGACACGCCGTTCGCTCAGGGGGTGGCGCGGATGTGGTGTCCCTAGCGACTCTTCGACGATTCACTGGCCCGGTGCGCCACCGGCTGTCGTTCCTCCCCGAATTCTCCCCGGACTCCATGAGCGTTACCACTCTTGAAGGCACGCAGCACCGCGGGTGTGGTGGTCGATACACGCTGCAGTCAGAAGTTGTCACGATCCGCGTGAGTGGGATGTCGGCCGAGGCGGAGCGCACGTTTTTTCGCTGTGAGAAGTGCGGCCATGAGCAGCGCACGATCGACCAGCGCGACCTGGCGGAGAAGACGGCCGTCGAACGGATTCGTCTTGAGCACGACCTCTTGGCACCGCGAGCGATTCGCCATCTGCGGGAGTCACTTGGTCTGACGGTGTCGCAGTTGGCTGACCTGTGTTATGGGACGCCGAAGGGCATTGTGGAAGGGTGGGAGAAGGGGAGGTACCTGCAGAACCGTGAAGCCGATGCTTTGCTGCGCAGCTTGAACGATCGCGAGACCCTGGAGCGTCGGGCGGCCAAGGCGGGGGTCCAACTGCCGGAGCTGGTGCCCGCCGGCGCCATGAGGAGCAACGAACCGGCACACGCGGTCACGCTGTCCGCGTGAGTGGCCCAAGCATCATTGAAACGTCGGTCCTGACCCGGCGGTACGGCACCGTCGTCGCGCTTGACGCGCTGACCGTACGTATCGAACAGGGGATCACCGGCCTGGTCGGCGCCAATGGTGCGGGCAAGAGTACCCTGATCAAGATTCTCCTCGGGTTGGTCGAGCCCACGAGCGGGACAGCGCGCGTACTGGATCACGCCATTGACGGCGACCGCGCGGCGATCAGCCGTCGTGTGGGATACATGCCGGAGCATGACTGCTTGCCACCGGAGATGAGCGCTACAGAATTCGTGACGTGGCTGGCGCGCTGCTCCGGCTTTCCCGCGTCATCAGCGCGCGAGCGTGCGGCGGAAGTGTTGCGCCATGTGGGGTTGTTTGAAGAACGCTATCGCCCCATGGGTGGCTATTCGACCGGTATGGCACAACGCGTGAAGCTTGCGCAAGCGTTGGTGCATGATCCCGCGTTGCTGATTCTTGACGAACCCACCAACGGACTGGACCCGGCGGGGCGTGATGACATGCTCGCGCTGATCGAACGGACAGGACGCGAGTTTGGCATTTCTGTCTTAGTGTCGTCGCATTTGCTTGGCGAGTTGGAGCGCATCTGCGACGGCGTGGTGATGATCGACAATGGCAAGCTGGTGCGCGCCGAACGACTCGGCGTGTTGACCGGCGTAACGGGCACGCTCCTGGTGGAAGTTGATGGCGATGCGGCGGCGTTTGCGGCCTCACTGATCGCGCTGGGCGTGCCTGCGACCTTCGATCGACAGGTGGTGGTGGTCACGCTGCCCGAGTCGCCGGATGATACCGCCGAACGGATGGCCTACGACGCGGTGCGCGACGTAGCCGTGCTTCAGCACTCCGCGTTGTTGCGCATGGAACGTCGCCGCGGACATTTGGAAGACCTCTTCGCGACGGCGCTGTGAACACGCCGTCGATGAGTCGCGTGACGCCGAGTACAACGGCGCAGGCATCACCGTCGGCCGATGGGTCGACCATTCACGACCTCGGCTATCGGCGCTACAAGGGTTTGCGCATCGGCGCGTCGGGAGCATGGAGTGCGCTGTACGTGCAGAGTCTGCGCGCGATGTTTGGACTGGGCAGACCAGCGAAGGCGAAGGCTATTCCGGCGTTAGTGATGATCGCGACAATGTTGCCGGCATTGGCCATCATCACGGCCGCATCGCAGTCGAATGGGCAGGTCCCGATCAAGTATGGCCAGCTCATCGGCGGCCAGCTGTTTACGTTTGTGCTCTTTCTGGCAGCCCAGTCGCCCGAAGTGTTGAGTCGCGATCAGCAGCATCGGTTGTTGCCGTTGTTGTTCACCCGCGACGTGACACGCGCGTCGTATGCGTCAGCCCGCTTTCTGGCCATCTTCACGGCCACCTTCATCGTCGCACTGGCGCCATTGCTGGTGCTGTATGTGGGGCAGCTTGGCATCGCGAAAGATCCCGCCGCCGCATTTCGGACGATGGGCGATCGCGTCTGGCCAGTCCTGGCCCAGTCGACGCTGAGTGCCTTCGCGTTTACGGGCATCGGTGCTGCCTTGGCCGCATTAACGCCGCGGCGCGCGTACGCGACGGCGGCGATTTTCGGCACGTTCTTATTGCTGGCCGCGTTGGCGAGTGGCTTGGATGGACTGGCCGGCGTGGGGCTTCGTTCGGCGGAACTGCTCGACCCGCTGCGCGCGATGCGCACCATGGCGCTCATTCTCTTCGGTGAAACCAATCGCGGCATGGAGCTCACGCCACCGCCGCCGATTGGCGTGTACGTCGCGCTGACCATTGGGCTGGGTGTCGCGGGGCTGGGTATCCTGATGCTGCGCGTGCGGCGGTTGCGCGCATGACGTCGAGTCCCGGTACGAGTACGAGCACGAGCACGAGCACGAGCACGAGCACGAGCACGAGCACGAGCACGAGCACGAGCACGAGCACGAGCACGAGCACGAGCACGAGCACGAGCACGAGCACGAACACGAACACGTCTGCGGCGCCGGCGACCGACGTGCCGTTGGTGTTTGATCGCGTATCGCATTGGTACGGCGACGTGGTCGCGGTGAACGACATCTCGTGCACGGTCACGGCGGGGATTACCGGATTGCTCGGTCCGAACGGTGCGGGCAAGAGTACACTGCTGCAACTGGCTGCCGGCGTGCTGTCGCCGTCCAACGGTGCGGTGCGCGTGTTTGGTGAGTCGCCGGTCGATCGACCCGACGTGTATCGCCAGGTGGCGTTGGTGCCGGAGCGTGAAGCGCTGCCGGGCATGATGAAAGCGCGCGCGTTTGTCGCGGCGCGCGCCGAATTGCTCGGTGTGCGGAACGCGAGCGAGGCGGTCACGCGTGCGCTGACGATTGTGGAGATGGATACCGTCGCCGATCGGCGCATCGACACGTTCTCGAAGGGGATGAAGCAACGCGTGAAACTGGCTGCGGCGCTGGTGCATGATCCATCGCTGGTGTTGCTCGACGAGCCCTTCAACGGACTCGATCCGCGCCAACGGCTGCACATGATGCGGCTGTTGGAAGAGCGCGTCGCGGAAGGTACCGCGGTGCTGCTCAGCTCACATATTCTTGAAGAAATCGCCAACGTCGCATCGAACATTCTGGTGGTGCTTGCCGGCCGATTGGCCGCCACCGGCGACTATCGGACGCTGCGGCGGTTGATGACCGATCGGCCGCATACGGTGCGTCTGCGCTCCAGCGCGGATCGCCTGCTGGCCGCCGCGCTGATGCAGGAATCGTCGGTGCTTGGCGTGGAAGTCGACAACAGCGGAGTGATTGTGCGCGCCACCGACTACTCGGCGTTGTCACTCGCCATTGCACCGGTCGCGCAGCGGATTGGCTGCACCCTGTATGAAGTGCAGGTCACCGACGAATCCCTGGAGCATGTGTTCGCCTATCTGGTGGCGCGATGAGTAACGTGGCTGGTGTTGCGCCACCGCGCGCCGCGCGCGCCGTGTTGGGGCGTCCATCGTGGTTCCGCTCGGCGCGCGCGATCGTGCACCTGTCTATCGTGCGCACGCTCACGCCGGTGCTGCTGCTCACCATGGTCGGGTTGGTGATTTTGCCCATGCTGTTTGCCTTGGTGTTTGCATCGCGTGGCTATTTGTCGGGTGATCCCGTGCCGTTTCTGGTGGAGCGCTACGATCAATTGGTGGCCGCGTTTGCGACGCCGGTGATCGCGCTGTTGCTGAGCACGAGTGCGTTCAGCGCTGAGTCGGATGACGGCACGTTGCTGTACCTGGTCACGACGACGACACCGCGATGGTGGATTGTCTTTGTGCGTGTGGTGTTTGCGATGGTGGGCACAGCGGCGGCGTCTGCGGTGGCGGTGTTTGGCACCGGGCTGATTGCCACGGGTCTGCATGACCCCGAGCATATCACGCGCGCGTTCGGTATTGCGTCGGCTTTTGGCGGTGCCGCGTACGCGTCGCTGTTTACGTTGCTGGCGTTACTCACGCGCCGAGCGTTGGTCAGCGGTCTGCTGTATGTGGTGTTCTGGGAGGGCGTATTGAGCTCCACCTTTCCGGCCTTGCACTATGTGAGCGTGCGGCAATGGATGTTGGCGGTGGCGAACGCACTGACCGATGCGACCGACACGCGTCTTGCGGATGGGCCGTCGCTGACCGTGTCGCTGGTTGGTGCCGGGCTCATCGCCGTGTTGGCCGTGGTGGCGGGTGCGCGGCAGCTGTCGGAGCCGCGGATGAGTCGCATCGGGACCTGAACCGGGGCGGTGGGTGTGTGAAGGACACGACATCCGCTACGTCAGGCCAAGCGCTACGGTACCGTCCCCACGACTGACGCGGTAATACACGCTCTTGCCGTGACGTCGGGTCTCGTGAATGACGTGCTTCTCGAGCATGCGCTCGCGCGATACGACGCCCGCCATCCGGTCGCGCTGGAGCGGCTGACCTACGACCGCAGCGCGAACGCGGTGACCTACCGGTCGGCCAAGTCCGGGGGCCCGACGGCGGGCACCGAGACCGTGGACCCGCTGGAGTGCCTCGCCCGGGTGCGCGTGCACATGCCGGACACGGGGCACGTCACCACGCGGGACTATGGCTGGTAGGCCAATCGCCCGCTGGGCATGCGGGGGAAGGCGGCGCCCGCCGCGGCGAACGATCCGCCCGCGATGGTGGCCGCAGCCCGGCTGGCGCCGACCGAGGCGTCCCGCCGGTGGGCGGCCCTGCGGCAGCAGATCTTCGCGGGCGACCCGCTGGCGTGCCCGACGTGTCGCGGGCCCATGCGGATCATCGCGTGCATCACCCAGGCCTCCGTGATCGACCGGATCCTCGCGCCTCGCCGCACCCGCGCCGCGACCGCGACCCACGCCGCCGCGCGGAGTCCGCCCGCAACCCAAGGACCGTCGGGACCGGGCCCCACGCGACGACCCGCCGCCGCCGGAAACCGCCGTCCACGTGGCCACCGAGGCGCGGCGGCGGGCGCACAGCAGGCCGCCGCGCATCCGCCTGCCCTCGCAGGGTCCGCGATCGCGCCGTACGTTCACCGAATACTCGACCCAGCCCCATTGAATTTCCCATTCATTAAGGATCGTGCATGCGCAGCTTCACCGAGATCGCCTTGAGCCATGCACTTCTTGGCGTTGCTCGCTTTGCCGAACGCAGACTACAGGGCGATGTAAAAAGCGAGCGCAGCCGAGTTCTACAGGCGACCGCGCTCACACGCTGCCTTCGGGCCATGGAGGGCAGCCCCGTGCGCCAGCGGCATGGCGTATCGCTACTGGAAACCCCCGACTCCTTGAGACGCAAACAACTCTGCATCGATCCAGCCGAATTCCAGGCTCTCATACACGGAGATGAATTTCGTCCTGAGCATTTCTCGCGTGAGGGTGTCCTCTCTTTCGCCATAAGCTCAGGGACCTCATCCACGAGTGCGAAGCTCTTTCCCATCACCTGTGAGTATGTCCGCGCGCTCGAGCGGATGCAAAAGCTCTATTTCATGCACCGCCTCGCGCTCGCTGGAAACCCACACCTCTCGCTGGGAAATGCATTCATGATCACAGGGCTAGACATGAAGACAATGCACGCAGGCAAACCGGTCAACCCGATATCGCGCATCCTCTACGACCTTTTCAAAAATCCTCCGCTGTCGCTCACGCGCATCTGTCACGTGAGCACATTCTTCGACGAAGTCAGCCTCGACCTACTTCCGAACGCCCGCCTCGAAGACATGCGCGATGTGCGCATGCATTCACTCTTTGGCATGCCGCCTTTCGTGCTTATGATCTTTGAACGCCTGCGCGAGCGCTTTGGCATTTCCTCGCTTCGCGACATTTGGCCCCATCTTGCGTTCTACGGACACTCGGGTTTCAACGTCGCACCTTACCGCGACCGCCTCTTACGCATTCTCGGCGACGGCGTCTTTTTCTTCGACGGGTACGCAGCGAGCGAAGCTATTATGGGTCTTCAATACAAAGCAGATGCGCCAGACCTCGTCTTCCTCCCTCACGATACCTTTTACGAATTCCTTTGCCTGCGATCTGGAGATCGCCTGCACCTTCACGAACTGCGTGAAGGTGATTCGTACGAACTTCTCCTCACAACTCCAGGAGGTCTGCTGGCCTATCCAATTGGGGACGTCGTCACAGTCACCGGCACAGACCCCGTAAGGTTCCTCGTCTCGGGGCGCCTTGAAGAGACCTTGCGACTCACCAGCGAACAAGTCGACGCCACGCAGATCGCCTCTGCTTTGCAGCACGCATGCCAGAGCGAAGGCCTCGAGCAGGGCAGTTTTATTGTCGCACCGCGCCAAAAGAAAATGGGCTACGAAGTCTTCGTCGAATTGTCTACGATTCATAAAAATGGCAGTCTGTTTGCTCAGAGCTTAGACGGGCATCTCGAAGTGACGTTAACGCGAATCGCAGAGCATTTCGACACGCACCTGCGCGACATAAACAACGTCTACGGAATGATGCGCACATCGGCACTGCTTGCCGAACCTTGCATTGTGCCGTTACGAGTCGGTTCGCTCGATAGCGTCATGCTGGAAGGCAAGCGGTTAGGCCAAGCGAAATTCCGCCGCCTTTATTCAAACCGAGCAGAAGTCGAAAGTCGTGTAGCACGCTTCGAGCGACTCGATAGAATTTAATTTGACACGTTAGAATTGAGGCTCTTCGCGGAATCGTGTGGGTGAATTTCATGAATTATGGTCCCGTGGCAGCGGTGGCAGCGTACTCGTGAGCACCTTGAGTCGCAGGTACTCTTCGTCGCGAATGCCGTAGCAACGGCGTTGGATCACGCGGATCTTGTTGTTCAGCCCTTCGACAAATCCGAGGGCGACCTTGTTGTCCGGCTGACAGTACGCCGCGATGCCCTCCCAGTGACGTTCGATCAGTGCGGCGAACTTTTCGAACGGCTCCAGGCGTTGCCAGCGAAGAGCCTTTCGCCGGTTCTCGAAAAACTTCCGGGCCCACCCTTCGCTCCGATAGTCCCAGAGCTGCGCAAACTGCTCCTTGAGCACGTAGGCGGTATTGAGTCGCTTATTCGCCGCCAAGAGCGTTCGTAAGGTGAGCCGTTTGTACTCCGCCTTGCGTACCGTATCCATCGCGTCGTTCAGTTGCCGCAGGACATGGAACTTGTCGTACAGGATGGCGGCCTGCGGGGCATGCATCTCCGTCGCCTTCCGAAACGCCTTCCACATATCCATCACGGCTAATCGAATCTGGCTCGTGCGCTCGACGCCGAGGTGGTCGTAGAACATCGTCATGCTCGCCGCTGACCGATCCACACCGCCAAACCAGATCGGCCGTCGCAACTCGAGATCGCTCACGATAATGCGATAGACGTGCCCTTTTCGAATCGAAATCTCATCGATGCCAATCACGGCGGGCGCCGGCGTGCCTGCCAGGTCGAGCTGCGCTTGCATGTACAGCTGGTCCATCGCTTTCGCCGTGTGCCAATTGAGCCGCAAATCCTCCGCCACCTCCGTGATCGACGTGGACCGACACTGCTTCCCTACGTACAGCGCAAACCGGCGTGTGTCGTGGGGATTCTCCGCCAGCCAATCGAGTTGCTCTTGCTTCACGCCACCGCACGTGTGACACGCGACGCGACGTAGCTCGAACTCCAAGCGCACATGCAACGTGCCGCAGGGCAGATCGCGCACCTGGCGCACCCGCCGATCATACCACGTCCGACAGACCGTGCCACAGGCTCCGCAAACCGTTTGTTTTGGCGCCGGTGGAGGGTGACGACCACCGCGTCCGGATCCGCAACGGCCTGGCGTATGGCCCGCGCTGGCGTGAACTCAGGGAACCGATAGGCGTCCCGCAATTCACTCGCGCACCGCTGCTGAATAGTCATTCACGAACTTTCCCGCCGGCCACCCACCACGCAAGAGCGTTTTTCCCTCTCAAATAGCGACCTCAGACCACGAGGAAACCGCTCAAATTACCCACACGAAAGCACGAACAGCCCCAAAAGATCACCGACATCTACGCGACCAGTCTCGACTACGACCCCACGCAATCGGAGAGCATCGAATTCTTCCAGACCGTTCAGAACAAGATGCACTGGGCCATCACCGGCCAAACGGCGGCGGAGATCATACACGCGCGCGCCAACGCTGCGCAACCGAACATGGGACTGACCAACTGGCGCGGCGCGAAGGTTCGCAAGGATGATGTGAGCATCGACAAGAATTACCTGAACGAACCGGAACTCGCCGCGTTGAATAACCTCGTCGAGCAATACCTTGTTTTCGCCGAAGGCCAGGCCATGCGTCGCGTGCCCATGCACATGAAGGACTGGATCACCAAGCTGCACGGCTTCATGACGATCAATGATCGCGACATTCTCACGCACGCTGGAAAAATGTCGCACCAAATGGCGAAGGAACTTGCTGACGCTGAGTACGACAAGTTCAATCGGCAGCGCGTACTGAAGGCCGATGAGGCGGGCGGGGAATTTGAGAAGGCGATTCAGCAACTGCCGAGTGCGCCCAAGGCTGCGAAGAAGGGAGGGCGAAAGTGAAGCGAGGCGGAGATTCTGGAGGCGTGGAGCCGACCGTAACGGGTATGCGTAAAGTCAAGCTGAAGGAAGTGTGTAACCGCATCACCGTGGGCCATGTTGGTCCTATGGCTGACCAGTAGTGTCCTGACGTTTTTCAGAGGAGAACGGAATGGGCTCGAAATCAGCGTCTGAAGCGCAGGGTGGCGGCGTAAGTAGTTGATGGAGCGGCACTTGCTCGAACAGGATCAAACTCAGGATCTGTAGAATTTCGTACAAGCTATGACCTTCAAGTCGCAGGCGTTTCTTCGCGATGGCGATGAGGACGTACGTGCCGACGGCGAGCCAGATTTGCGTTTTGACTGCGTTCTCGCTGGTGCCCAAGAACTTCGTGATTGTCCATTCATGACAGCGCGACCGCGATTCTCGACTTTCGGAGCGAACACTCACGTTCCACTTGGCGCCATGGGTCCGGCGAGAGATTGCCGTCGTGCTTTGGCTTTTCTTCGGCTAGTTGGTTATGTTACGTGAATAGGTTTCCTCGCAGCAAACTCAGCCCACAGCAGCTCCCCAGTCCGTCCATTCCATGAAGGGTTTTGTCCCCACCCCCACTGCGTTGGTTGACGAGATGGTCCGCAAGCTGTTGCGGACCGTGAACGTATCGGCTGCCACCACGTTGCTCGATCCAGGGTGCGGTGAGGGACAGTTCATTGCCGGTGTGCGCCGCTGGTGCAAGGCGACCGGTCAGCCCGTTCCGCAAATGCTTGGCGTGGAGCAACATCCTGGACGCGCTGACGAAGCGCGGCGCCGTTTCAAGGACATCCCGCAAATCACGATCGTCGCGTCCGATTTTCTGGTGCCGAGTGCGCAGCGTTTTGATCTGATCATCGGGAATCCGCCCTACGTTTCGCTTGGCAACCTGTCGGCGGAAGAGCGCGAGTCGTATCGCAGTCGCTATCGCACAGCACGCGGACGTTTCGACCTCTACATGCTGTTCTTTGAGCAGGCGCTAACGCTGCTCAAACCCACCGGACGTTTGGTCTTCGTGACGCCGGAAAAGTTCACGTACGTCGATTCGGCGCGCGTGCTGCGTCGGCTCATGCTCGAGCGTAGTGTCCACGAGTTGCACTTCGTCAGTGAAGACAGTTTTGATGGATTCGTCACGTACCCAGTGGTCACCACGATCGGGCCAACGCAGGATTACTCGCGAACGCATGTTTCGCTTCGCTCCGGCGAATCGTATGACGTGCAGTTGCACGGTGACGACTCGTGGCAGTCCATCATACGCGCAGAACCTGCGACGCACGCGGGCCCAACATTGGACGACGTCTGCATCCGTGTGAGTTGTGGTGTCGCCACCGGTGCCGATGCGGCGTACATCGTGCGCGACGTGGACATGGATCGCGATCTTCGTCGGTTTGCGCATCCTACAGTATCTGGGCGGCAGCTGCGACGCGCGGGCCTGGAAACCGCGAGAAGTTTCATGCTGGTTCCGTACGACCACAACGGACGACTGCTACCGGAGCAACGACTCGGAGCACTCGCGCACTACTTGTCGGCGCCAGCACGAAAGGCAATGCTCACCGCGCGCACGTGCACCGCGCGAAAGCCGTGGTACGCGTTTCACGACAACGCGCCGCTCAACGAAATTCTCCGCCCCAAGATTCTCTGCAAGGACATCGCACCGGAGCCATTCTTCGTGGCTGATACCGAGGGCACCGTAGTACCCAGACACTCCACGTACTACATCGTCCCGCACGATCCAGCGGTGCTCCCGGAACTGTTGGCGTATCTCAACTCCAGCGACGCGTCGCAGTGGCTGCTCGCGCACTGTCAGCGCGCGGCGAATGGGTTTTTGCGTTTGCAGAGTGGTGTATTGAAACGTTTGCCCGTCCCTGAATCACTGGTGCCGGCGCAACCATTCTCGAGCCAACTCGAGATGGAAACGTTGACCATTTCTGCGTAGCTGACTACGGCAGCGCGTCTGCCTTTTCGCGTGCAACACGAATGCGCTGCAAGTCCTGACACGCGCGAAACAACACCCGCGCCATGTTAACGTGCGATGGCACAGACTCAGCCACATAGGTCGTAGGCTTCAACGCCGACACTGGGCGAAAACAATACAGTCCGCACGCGTCACTTACCTGCGACGCGAGTTCTGCAAACTGGATGACTCGGCGCAGGTCGGCATCACTCACCACGCGCGCCGACAAGAACACGTACGTGCGTGGCTTCACGGATCGCAACCACGTGGTGAGATCGCCCGACATCGGTTCCGTAGACTCACCGCGCGTTGCGGCATGCCTCGCGTATTCCGCCTTCAAGTCGATCGTTTTGAACGCGATCTCCTTGACTCGCTTGTCGAGATCAGACGCGCCAGCCCTTCCAATCGCTTTCGCTTTTGGACTTAACGGATGCTGTGGCGTACCAACGGCTTTTGCTTCGAGCACGAACTCGATGGGCCCGTCATTCGGATACGTCACATCAAGATTGTGCTTCGGAATGATGAGTCCAGGCACGCCGCCCCGACTCCAGAGCTCGACCCCGGCGCAGTTTTCAAGCAGCAACGCAAGGATGTCGTTGAAAAAATCGCCCTTCCCATTCTGCAAGTCACCGATATCGGACAAGCCAGACGCGACATTCGTATCGAATCCCTCCATGGCCCGTAGAAAGATCGGCTCCACGCTGTCCCAGGTTTTCGGGATTGCCGCTACGGCCAACTCATAACCCAACTTGAGCGGCGCGCAGCCAGGCTTGGTGGCCACAACCTTGCTCAGTTTTCGCGGCTTGGCGACTGGTGCAGTCATTCGACGTGTGAGCTGGAGGGAGTCATCTGCCCAAAGTACCATCCACATACGGTGCTGGCAAAACTCTGGAGCGCTCCGGGTTTGCAGGAGACTCCAAAGTGTGAGACGTTGGAGCCGTATCACGACGACCGAGCGCCACGGGCCGTACTCGCGCGCAAAGCGCTCGTCGTAGACCGTCTGCAGACGGTGCAGATGATCCGAGACCAACCGAAACAGCGGCGACGCCTGGGGCCGTCGGGGTTTGTAGACGCCGCGCGCCGCCGGTGCCACGTCGGGCATGCGCGCTCCGGGACCGGGGAGCGCCGAGCATACGCTCGACTCGGGCCTAGCCCGTCACCGTTTCGTTGCGCGACGGGCGGTTCAGACGCACCATCCGTGTGGCGCGGGCCTTACGATGCGTGCTGCTGACGAGCGGACCCACCACCCGTGTGACGCTCGGCATTACGCGGTCCGCTTGCAGCCGAAGCCGCGTTAGGCAAACGAAACACACAAGCACCCCAAATGGACCCAAGTGCGATCGGCTTCATCTACGTCATGACCAATCCTGCGATCGTGGGTTTGGTCAAGATTGGTAAGACTCATATGGTGCCATTCCGGCCGGGGGGATTCGGCCTGAAAACGCTGCTCGCTTCGCGTACACCAACGCCTCCAGCGCAAAGCGGAGCTCAAGACAGGCGTATTTGAGAACCGCGTCATCTTGGCGCGAAAGGAGGTCAACGGCTCGCTCGAACGAGCGCTTCTTCAGAGAGTGGTACATGCGTAAGGGGCTGGGGCTTGGCCCATCGCGCTGCGGGAGGAGTGCTGCACTCATCCTAATTCGGCCATCACTTGTTACCCGCCTTGTTACCGGACGCCCGTTTGGTCCAGCCTCGCATTGTTCGCGCGCGAAAATCAACACGCCATTCCGGGCACGCAAAAGCGCTCCGTCCAGAGGGAACGGAGCGCTTTTGCCCTATACTTTTCACTGTGGTCCTACTCAGAGGCGCCGGTCGGAATCGAACCGACGGTGGGAGATTTGCAGTCTCCTGCCTTACCACTTGGCGACGGCGCCCAAGCCGAGCACGCTCAGCGACTCGGCAATCTAGACGGCTCGGCTGACAATTGGTAGCGAAACCTGCCCGCGATCTTGGGGTGTCTTGAGATGCCTTGATTACAACGTTACAACAACTACTGTTACAAGCATGATCGGCACAACTACTGAGACCGCGCACGAGCACGACGACACCACCGCGCGGGCCGCGCACGCGCTGCGCGCCGCCAACGCGCTCGTGGAACGGGCGCTGGCCCGTTCGCTCGAACCCCACAATCTGACCAGCGCGCAGTTCGCCGTACTCAAAGTCCTCGGCGATGCCGATACACTTGGATGCAGCGAAGTCGGAAAAAGACTCTCTTCACCCTCTTCCGACGTCACACGGTTGCTGGACAGGCTTGAAAGTGTCGGCTTGGTGTCGCGTGAGCGGGATAAAGACGATAGGCGTGTCGTCTACACAAAGATCACCGGGGCAGGTCGAGCAGTGCTCGATGCCGCGAGGCCGGCCGTGCGCGACACCGAAGAACGCGCCTTCCAGTCGATCTCGGCGTCGGAGCGCCGCGAGCTCGCCCGCCTGCTGTCGGCGATGCACCGGAACCTTTCCGATCGTTAGTCCCTTAACCATATGTTCGTTGTGACAACAATAGTCACACCAAAAGGAAATTACTAAGATGACGTATACCGCTTCAACCGAGATCGCCATGTCTCCGCTCTCTGCTGCCGAGGCCGCGCAGCAGCGGCACTCCGTTCGCACGTACACTGCCCAGCCGGTCGACGATGTGCAGCTTCGCGCGCTGCTCGAGGCCACGCGTCGCGCACCCTCCTCATCTAACGCGCAGCCGTGGCGCTTTGTGGTGGTCCGTGACCAAACGTTGAAAACAGACCTCATGGCCGCGGGGATGAACCAGAAACAGATCGGCGCTGCGCCCGTCGTCGTCGCGCTGTACGCCGACATGGAAGACACCATGGCCCATCTCGACGAGATCGTGCACCCCGACCTTCCAGCCGACGAGCGTGCCAAGACGCTCGCCGACTTACAGCGCAGGTGGGGCGCGATGAGCGTCGAGCAACGCGGCGTCTGGGCCAACGCGCAGGCTAATATTGCGCTTGGCTATCTGTTGTTGATCGCGCGCTCCGAGGGTCTGGCAACGTCGCCGATGCTGGGATTCGAGCCTGACAGGGTGAAGGCCTTGCTGGACATCCCCGCGCACGCCACGATTACAGCACTCGTGGCCATCGGACACCCCGACGGCGACGGCTTTCGTTCACATCGTCATTCGCTGGATCGCATCGCCACGTTCCGATAGTCGGACACGCGCTGCGGCACCCTCTGCCATACTCGCTGTGTTTGTAGACCGGCTCCCGCTCTTCCCGCTCGGCATGGTCCTCTTTCCGGGTACCGCCGTACCGCTGCATCTCTTTGAGCCGCGCTACCGGCAGCTGCTCAAAGACGTGCAGCAGGGCGACCATCGCTTCGGCATTATCTGCAGCATGCCCGACGTCGGCGAGCAGGAGCTCCCGACGGGCCGCATCGGCTGCATCGTTGAGGTCACCGAAGCGGACACATTGCCTGATGGACGCAGCGACATCGTGGTTGTGGGACGCGAGCGTTTTGCGCTTGACGCGTATCTCGACGATGACGCGCCGTACCTTGTTGTAAGTGGCTCGCGAGTCGACGACATCGCCGACGCCGCTCCGGTCGCGCTGGTGGTCGCTGCTGACGACGTGAGCTCGCACTTCAAGCGTGTCGTCCGTGCCGTACACACCCTTAACGATGACGACAGCGAACCACCAACGTTGCCCGACGACCCGGCGCAGCTACCGTGGACCATCGGTGCCATGATCGATCTCGACATCGACGCGCGACAACGCCTGCTCAGTGAGCAATCCCCTGCCGAACGGCTGCGCATGATCGATGGTGTGTTGCGCAAAGCGCTGCCCGATCTCGAACTGCGCGCGGCGATGCACAAGCGGTAAGGCGACGGCCACGAACACAGCTCAACATGAAAATACTCCACACTCTGACGATCGCCGCACTGTGCCTCTCTGTCGCACCGCGTGCAGCGGACGCGCAATCCGCGACAGATGCACGTGTGCGCCGTACGAAAGCCGCCGCGCAGCGCATTCGTGCCGCCGACATTCTGCGAGACGTCAGCTCTCTCGCCTCCGATGCGAACATGGGCCGCCGCACGCCGTTCCCCGGTCTCGCTTCACCGGGCTACGACTCGGCGGCGCACTATGTGGCGAGATTCCTGAAAAGCATGCGCGTCAAGCCGATGGGCGACGACGGCACCTACTTTCAGCACTACACGGTTACCCGCAGTACGCTCGACACCACGAAGGTCACGGGCGCGATTGGCACGCAACGGATTGCGTGGGGCACAGACTTTCTGGTCAATAGTTTTCTGGTGCCTGGCGTGCGCGACGCGAATGTCATCTATGTTGGCAACGGCATTCAACTCCTCAAACGCAACGTCGATCCCTACGCGGGGTTCGACATCAGAGGCAAGTGGCTACTGGTCAGTGGCGCCGCGCCACAAACGGGACGCGGCACGGTGCGTGCCGGCATGCCCGCCGGGAAAGTTGGCATTGATTACACCACGATCACCGAAGTGGCGCGCTTTGGCGGCGCGGTGGGCATTATCACGGTGGCCAGCGATTCTGTCATCGCCACTTCGACGCGTCGGGCCGTGACAGGGCAGGATCTCAACCCATCCGTGGGTGTGGCCTACGCGCAGTACCAGGTGCCGAGCATTTCGATTTCTCCTGCCGCGTTGTCGAAACTGCTGGCGGGCACCTCGCTCTCGGCGGAGACGGTGCTCTCACGCGATTCAACGGTCGAGCGGACGTCGGTTGACCTTGGCGCGAACAGTCGATTGCGCATCGACTTTGCAGCTACCACGACGGACGCGCGCCCGTACAACGTGGTGGGGATGTTGGAAGGCTCCGACCCCGTGCTTCAGCACGAGTGGATTTCTCTTGCCGCCCACTTGGACGGTGCCGTGCCGGCAAACGGCAGTGTGCCCGGCAACGCGCTGCCCGATCCGTTCAACGCCGCGGATGACAATGCGAGTGGTAGCGCGGGCAACATGGCCATTGTGCGCGCGCTGGTCGCCGCGCCTCGTGCGAAACGCTCGATCCTGTTGATCTGGGATTCGGGAGAAGAAGTTGGACTGTGGGGGACCCGCGCGATCGCGTATGGCGCGTGGTCTGACAAGCTGGTGCTGCATGTCAGTAACGACATGATCGGGCGCAGCCGCCCCAACAACAGTCCGAAAGAGCAAACGTTGTCGTCGGCCGATTCCATTTACGTGACGGGCCCACTGTTGCTCAGCACGCGCATTGAAGCTGCCCTGCAACGCGCCGCAAAGGAGTTTCCGTTTATCGCGTTGGACCGTCGCTACGAGGACGTGAGTGCCGCGTATTACTACCCGCGCACGGACGCCGGCCCGTATCTCGAGCGCGGAATTCCGATCATGCAGTTCTTCAACGGCGAGCACGCCGATTATCATCGGCCGAGCGATGATGTGGCGAAGCTCGACATTCAGAAGATCACGAACGTCTCCAAGCTGTCATTCGGGGCGCTGTGGCTGGCTGCCGACGACGCGTCGAAGTTGGCGTGGGACGGGATTGTGCCGGAGACGTTGTGGTGGGTGAAGCCGCGGCGGTGACCAACTACTGCTGACGGGCCGCTGGCGCCCCGGCGACGATGTGGCGCGTCACGAATGGCAAAAGCGGATCACCGTCAGCGACTCACACCAACGATGAACGAGATCACGGAGTGCTTGGGCGACTGACCGGCCTCTGCATCTTTGATAAACGTCGTGAGTCCACGACCGTAGCGCAGTTGCGCGAGGACCGGACGCTTGCCCATCATGCCAGTCAATCCTGCGCCAACGCTGGCGCCGATGTCGGTCTTTTGGAACGGATCATCTGTGGCGCCATTGTTATCGAACTCGCTGCAATCGACGTTCAGAC
>Ga0209490_10002795_pt1 | contig 16437 bp, 12 predicted proteins | sample MAT06_FD_187209 | JGI IMG/M metagenome (GOLD analysis project Ga0209490, IMG submission 187209) | Freshwater microbial communities from Lake Fryxell liftoff mats and glacier meltwater in Antarctica - MAT-06 (SPAdes) (version 2) | ecosystem: Environmental > Aquatic > Freshwater > Ice > Liftoff...
CGGTCAGGCCACCCACCGCCTTCAGCGCCAGCATGCCGAGGGTGCCGTCCGACCCCATGCCAGAAAGGACGACACCGATGGCCGATGCGCCCTGGTCGCGCGCCAGCGACGAGAACAGCACATTCACTGGCAGCCGCAGCCCGCGCGGTTCGGTCGGCGGCATCACGTGAAGCATGCCCTGCGCCAAGCTGAGTTCGGCGTTCGGCGGAATCACGTAGATATGGTCGGCCTCGACGCGCATCGCTTCGCCGGCTTCGCAGACATTCAAGGACGTCACGCGCTGCAGCAATTCGGCCAGCATGGCCTTCTGCGTAGGGTCCATGTGCTGAACCACGATATAGGCCAAGCCAGACCGCGCCGGCACTCTGGAGAAAAACTGCTCCAGCGCTTCCAGCCCGCCCGCCGAAGCGCCAATGCCAACGATGTGATCAACCGCGGCAATTTGGCGCTTCGCGATGGGGCTTGGCGGAGTGGTCATGGCAAAGTGTGCACCCTGTCAGCTTTCGGCCCGAGCGAAATCGGGCGGCCGGCTCGCCGGTTCCTTCATCGCCCGGGTATTTGCCCCGGCCCGGCGGCGTCAAAGGCCATCAATACCGGCCCAGCGCCGGGTGTTGCAGTTGCCACGGCGTGCGCGCTGGCGCTACCGTCCCTGGACTGCACCGCGCAGGTTCGCTGGCCTCCATCTTTGCGCAGCGCAGCGAACATGGCTCGTACCGCCACGCTGCATTCCGGCGCCAGCAGGTCTTCGATACGGCGACCGGCCCACGGCTCTTCTTCGCCTGATTGCGCTGCCATCCAACTTCTGGCACTGCGATTGACGGCGATCACCAGGCCTTCAGGGTCGAGCGTCAGGTAGGCAAAAGGCGCCAATTCAAACAGCACTGTGTAGTGATTCAGGTCGTCGGCGACCTGGCGGCGGTCTTCTTCGGCTTGTTCGTGCTGCAAGTCCAGTTCTACCTGGTGCACTTGCAACTCATGCAGCAACTTGAGTGCGTCGCCGGCGCTTTCGGGAGCGCTCGCCAGCCGATGCAGCAGTGACAGCGCCTGAGTGCCGGTGGTCGACCAGCGGGTCAAGGGCGCGGTGCCCTCTTTGATCCGCGCTTCGGCGTTCGTGCGCAACTGGTTCAGCATGGTGGTCTCGGCGTATGAGTGAGTGTCTATTTTGTGTCGGCAAGCGTTTGTCTGTGCAAAGGAAAAATCTGCAAGTCACTGGTGCGGGGCCGAACAGACAGCACTGCCCAGCAGATGCAAGATAGCAGGAGGCCGGAAGCTATTCTTCCCACCAATACGAAAGCGACCTGAGTGATGAAAAACTTTCCAGTGGTTTGCGTGGGTGGTTCCGCCGGGGGTCTTGATGCCTACATCCGGCTTCTGAAGAACCTGCCAGGCGACATGGGCGTGGCGGTTGTCATCGTCAATCACATCACCATGATGCCGACCCGGCTGCACGAGGTGCTGCCACAGTTTTCACAGATGCCGGTGGAACTGATCACCGAAGATTTGCTTATCGAACCCAACCACGTCTACATCATTCCCGCTAACCGCGACCTGCACGTCGACGGCGAGGTGTTTCACCTGGCACCGATCTCGAAGCCGCGCGGCTGGCCCGATGTGATCACGGTCTTTTTGCAGTCGCTCACCGAGTTCTGGGACGGCAAGCTCATAGCCGTGATTGTTTCTGGCTTCGACGGCGACGGAGCCGCAGCGCTGTGCGGCATCAAGGAAGTGGGCGGCACCACGATTGCGCAAAAGACGGACACCGCCCTGCAGCCCGACATGCCGCAAAGTGCCATTGCCAGCGGCTGCATCGACTTCGTGCTGTCGCCGGAAGACATTTCGAAGGAGATAGTTCGAATTGCGACGACCGTAGGTTCAACCGAGCCAGCCACTGAATTGGCACCGCCAAACTCTGCTTGATAGCGCTGACCGCGAACACGCGGCTTGTGAAAGCTGGCGTGCCCTCAGTCAGCTGGGCTTGGCTTCGTGTGCCCAGGCGTCGGAATCGGGTCGGCGATTTTCGAGGCTTCCGGGCTCGTCATTTTCCCTGCTGCGGCGGCACCCAGCGCGCCGACCACCGTGCCCAGCGTGCCGCCCACCACCACACCCACCGGCCCACCCACCGCGGCGCCTATCGCAGCACCAGTGGCCGCACCGGCCACAACGCCGCCTCCCATCACGACCGATTTGGCTTCGCGTTCGGTTTCCTTGTGTGAGAGGGGAAACTGTGCCGCCGATGTCGGATCCTGAGACGGGACGCCATGGCCGGGATGGGCCTGTTCGGCGAGGTCTTCATCGACCGATGGCGCGCTTGACGTGGCGCTTGGTGCGGCGCTTGGTGCGGCGCTTGGCGGTGAGGAGGAGCTTGGGTTCATAAGGGGTCTCCTGCGAATATCGAAAGTGAACCAAGACTGCGCCCAGATCTGCGCTGCATCTGTGCGATGACAGACATGTCGCGCTTTCTTTTCGAGTCAAGCCAGCGCCGAGTCGAGCAGCGTCATCAGCGCGAAGCCGATCATCACGCCCGTAGTGGCGCAACGCTCATGAAGCTGGCGGTGCGACTCTGGAATCATTCCGCGGCTGATGACGAAGAGCATGGCGCCGGCCGAAAAGCCCAGGCCCCACGGCAGCAAGGAAGTGCTTATGGTGACGACGAGAGCGCCCAGCACAGCGCCGATCGGCTCGACGAGCCCGTCACCGCGCCGAGGGCTGCGGCGAGCCGTTCGAGTGCGACAAGGCCGGCGTCGTCATCCAGATGGTCGTCAACGATGCATCGGCTTGCACGTCGATCGACACCGCTGCCACCCCATTTCATTCGGGATGTGAATCGAAATCGGCAGCAACTCGGCGGAAGTGGGAAGAGCTGGCGGAGGCGGTGAGATTCGAACTCACGGACGGCTTGCACCGTCGTCAGTTTTCAAGACTGATCCATTAAGCCACTCTGGCACGCCTCCAGCTTCCGCGCAGATTCTAGGCGTCTGGCTGTTGCGAGGCTTCGCACTCGACTTGCATCACCTCGCGGCGGCCGCCGTCCACACGCACGGCGGTGAGCGCGCCGCCCCATACACAGCCGGTGTCGATGGCCAGCAGCTCGGGCCGGTTCACGAGGCCGAGCGTGCTCCAGTGACCGAAGGCGATGGGCTGGCCGGTGCTGCGCCGGCCAGGCACGTCGAACCACGGCAGCAGGCCCTCGGGTGCGGCACCGGCGCCTTCCTTGGTCTTGAAATCAAGCGTGCCGTCGGCGCTGCAGAAGCGGATGCGCGTGAGTGTGTTGATGACGAACCGCGTTCGTTCGTCGCCGGCCAGTTCACTGCGCCAGCGGCGTGGCTCGTCTCTGTACATCACCTGCAGGAACGCGGGCAGGTCGGGGCCACGCAGCAAGGTCTGCACCTCGGCGGCCAGGGCCAGGGTCTGTGGGGCAGTCCACTGCGGCACCAGGCCGGCGTGAACACACAGCCAGCCGCCTTCCAGATGCGCCAGCGGCTGCTGGCGCAGCCACTGCAACCAGGCGTCGCGCTCGGGCGCATTCAGCACGTCCTGGAAGGTGTCGCCTTTGCGCAGGTTGCGCGCGCCATGGGCCACGGCCAGCAGGTGCAGGTCATGGTTGCCGAGCAGGCAGGTTGCCGCGCCCTCGAAGCCGGCCAGCAGTTTCAGCACGCCCAGTGAATCGGGGCCGCGGTTGACCAGGTCACCGAGCATCACCAGGCGGTCGCGTGAGGGCGAAAAGCCGATCTTGGCCAGCAGCCGGTTCAACGCCGCTGCACAGCCCTGCACGTCGCCGATGAGATGAAGCATGGGGTGATTCTGCTACGCTCTCACGGGTTGCAACGGCCACCGCAGCACATGCTGCGGCGCGCATGGACCTTACCCTCCTTGTTCTCCTGATCCTGCTCAACGGCGTTTTCGCCATGTCCGAGATGGCCCTCACGGCCGCGCGAAAAGCGCGGCTGCAGGTGATGGTGGAAAGCGCCGAACCCGGCGCGCAGGCCGCGATGGACCTGCACGAGAACCCGACCAAGTTCCTGTCGACGGTGCAGATTGGCATCACCTCCATCGGCATTCTCAACGGCATCGTCGGCGAGGCCGCTTTTGCCGCGCCACTGGCCGCCTGGCTGGTGGAAGACTTCAACGTCGCCGCCGGTACAGCCAGCGTGGGCGCTACCGCGCTCGTGGTGGTGATCATCACCATCCTCACCATCATCTTCGGCGAACTCGTGCCCAAGCGCTTGGGGCAGATGTTCCCCGAAACCATCGCGCGCCTGGTCGCCAGGCCGATGAACATTCTGAGCACGGCCGCACGTCCGCTGGTGGCGCTGCTCACCATCTGTACGAATGCTGTGTTGCGCCTGATGGGCATCAGCGGCGGGCCGACCCGCAGCGTGACGGAAGAAGAGATCGCCGCCAGCCTGGAAGAGGGCGTGGAGTCGGGTGTGATCGAGGCGCAAGAGCACCAGATGGTGCGCAACGTGTTCCGCCTGGACGAGCGCCAGATCGGCTCGATGATGATTCCGCGGGCGGAAATCGTCTGGCTCGATGCCGCTGATGCGGCTGAAGCACAGCTGGCCACCATTGCGACCAGCGGGCACACGCGTTTTCCGGTGTGCCGTGGTTCGCTGGACGACGTGCAGGGCGTGCTGAACGCGGCCAAGCTGCTGCAGCCGCTGGCCGGCGGCCAGCCGCTGGACATTGCGCGGCACATGGAGCCGCCCGTGTTCGTGCCCGAAACACTCTCGGGGATGGAACTGCTGGAGCACTTTCGTGTGTCGCGCACCGACCTGGTTTTTGTCGTCGACGAATACGGCGCGGTGCAGGGCGTCATCACCGAACGCGACCTGCTGGAGGCCATCACCGGTGAGTTCGGCGCGCCCAGCGACGAAGACGCCTGGGCCGTGCAGCGCGAAGACGGCAGCTGGTTGCTGGACGGCCTGATTCCGGTGCCTGAATTCAAGGATCGACTCGCCCTCAAGGAACTGCCTGAGGAAGACCGCGGCCGCTACAACACGCTGGCTGGCATGATCATGCTTTTGCTCGGCCGCCTGCCGCGCACCACCGACACGGTGGAGTGGGAGGGCTGGCGCTTCGAGGTCATTGACCTCGACGGCAAACGAGTTGACAAGGTGCTCGTGAGCCGCACCGAAACCCCCGGAGAAGAAACTTGATCAATCCCAACCTGCACCGCCAGCCCACCGCGCTGGACAGCGTCACCCATCGCCAGCTGAAGCTGCAGATGCCGGTGACCGACTGGCGTGTGGCCGACAAGCTGAACGCGATGTTCGTGGCCGCCGCCGAGTTCGGCGACGTCTGCCGCGAATTCCCCATCGTCTTCGTGAAGGCGGGCAAAGAAGATGACGGCACCGATGCCATCGCCCCGATCGCCGTGTTCGGCCTGGTACAGAACCAGAACCTCTACGTGACGGGCGAACGCTGGCGCGCCCAGTACATGCCCGCCGTGCTGCGCGCCTACCCGTTCTGCATCGCGCGCATCGATGCTGACCGGTTTGCCATCTGCGTCGACATGGCCTGGACTGGCGCTTTAGGCGCCGACGGCCAGCCGCTGTTCACTGACAACGGCGAACAGGCGCAGTTGCTGAAGGAAATGACGCCTTACCTGGAACAGCTGGAAGCTGAAATCCAGCGCACGCGCTTGGTGGGCAAGAAGCTGCTGGAGCTGGGCGTGCTGACCGAGATGCGCTTCGACGCCACCATGCCCGACGGCCGTCAGCACACGGTGGACGGCTTCTTGACGGTGGACGACAAGAAGATGACCGACCTGCCCGATGCGGTGATCGGCGAACTGCACCGCACCGGCGTGCTCGGCCTCGTGCATCTGCACTGGGTCTCGATGGGCAACATGCGCCGCCTGGTGGACTGGCACGTCGAACGTGCCGCCGCCGAGCCTGTGGCCGCTGCCTGAATTTCAGGCCGAAGTTCAGGCCGAAGTTCAGGCTGAAGAGCGTGCGGGCCCAGCGGCCGGGCTAGCAGGCGCGCGCAACGCCTGCAGCACCTGAGCCGCCTGCGGCTGGGTGCTGGCCACCCAGTCGTCGAAGCACTGGCGCGCTTGCGCACCGTAGCGCTGGTAGATCTTCCAGCCCACGAAGGCCACCACGGCCAGCAGCAGCAGGGTCTTGGCGGCGCGTGCCCAGGCCACCAGCACGGCAATGCCCATGCCGAAGGCCACCCACTTGAACCACCAATTGCCGCTGAAGGTGGCGTAGTTGATGAAGCCCGTGAGGCCGATGACGAACGCTGCGCGGAAGGGCATCGTGATGGCTTCGGTGAGGTTCTTCACGGGGCGGGTGATGGCGTTGAAGGAATTCATGGAGAGGCCTCTCGTTGGGGTGTGGCTTGGAATGAACGGATGCTGAGCCTGTGCGGCCACCGGAACCAGTGCGCTGCGACAGAGCGCCGCCGGCGGGCGTGAATGGACGACGGCGGGCGCCAGATCGCAACACACCCGCCGCGAGACAATGCCGGGCTTCCCCGCCATCCGAAGAAGACCATGACCGTTCATCTCGCCAAACCCGCGGCCAAGCTCGTGAAGGGCAGCGTGCCCGTGCATGTGGTCGACCGCGCACAGTTCGCCGCGCTGATGCAGCCGCTGGACCCCGCCGACCGCCGCTGGCTGCAGACCGTAGGCTTCAACGGCGCACCCGACACCCATGTGCTGCTGCCCGGCGCCGATGGCACGCTGCAGGCCGTGTGGGCCGGTGTGCGCAGTGCCAGCCACCCTTGGGCGCTGGCCGCCTTGCCGAAAGCGCTGCCCGCTGGGCACTACCACCTGGGTGATGCCGGCCTGACGATGGACGCCGCGTCTGCGGCGTTTTCGTGGGAGATGGGCAGCTATACCTTCGACACCTACAAGGCCGCCAAGCGCGAGCCGGCGCAGCTGACACTGCCGTCCACCGAAGCCACGCAGCGTGCGTTGATCGTGGCCGCCGCAGCCAGCAGCACACGCGACCTCGTCAACACGCCGGCCGAAGACATGGGCCCGGCCCACCTGGCCGAGGCTGTGCGCCTGGTGGCCAAGCAGCATGGCGCGAAGTTCAAGCAGCTGGTGGGAGACAAACTGCTGGCGGCCAACTTCCCCGCGATCCACGCCGTGGGCCGTGCGGCAGCCGTTGACCGTGCGCCGCGCCTCATCGAGCTGAACTGGGGTTCGGCCGGGCACCCGAAGCTGTGCATCGTGGGCAAAGGCGTGTGCTTCGACACCGGCGGCCTCGACATTAAGGGCGCCGAAGGCATGCGTCAGATGAAGAAGGACATGGGCGGTGCCGCCAACGCGCTGGGCCTGGCGCAGCTGGTGATGGCGCTGAAGCTGCCGGTGCAGCTGCAGTTGCTGATTCCCGCAGTTGAGAACGCCATTGCCGGCAATGCCTACCGGCCTGGCGACGTATTCAAGACCCGCCAGGGCCTGCACATCGAAATCGGCAACACCGATGCCGAGGGCCGTGTCGTGCTGTGCGATGCGCTGGCGTACGGAGCCGAGGGCAAGCCAGCGCTGATGATCGATCTGGCCACGCTCACGGGTGCAGCGCGCGTGGCCCTGGGCCCGCAGCTGCCGGCGCTGTTCACGCGGCGCATGGAGCTGGCGCGTGAACTGGTGGACAGCGGGCTGGCCCTGCACGACCCGCTGTGGCACATGCCGCTGTGGCGCGACTATCACGGCGGCATCGAAAGCGACATTGCCGACATCGTGAACACCGGCAAGGGCCCGATGGCGGGTGCGGTGACGGCAGCGCTGTTTCTCGACGATTTCGTGCCCGAGAGCATCGACTGGGTGCATATCGACCTCTTCGCCTGGAACAGCGAAGGCCGCCCCGGCCGGCCTGTGGGCGGCGAGGCGCAGACCCTGCGCACCTTGCTTGCGCACCTGGAAGCGCGCTTCGGCGGGGTTTGAGCGGGGTTTGAGCCAGAACCGCGCGCGAACTGGCGGTGTTCTCAGGCCTACTTAGTCACGACGGTGTCACGCGGCCATGAGACACTCCCGTTACTGAAGGCGAGAACCGACCGCACCACTGGGCGGAACCAAGGAACCCGTGACCGTCGCCTGAGGTACCCATTTCACAAGCCCTCGGCATCTGCCGAGGGCTTTTTTCTTTCCGCGCGTGGATCCCGCTCGCTTTTGTGAGTTTCTGCGCGTCAGCCCAGGGCGACTTCTTTTTGCGGCAGTGCTGCCTCCAGTCGCGCGAGGCAGGCGTCTATGGCCGTGGCGTCGTTCAGTTCACGCACAGCGTTGTAAGCGACTTGTGCACCCGCATGTTGGCGGCGCAGCATGTTCAGCCACTGCTTGATGCGCCCGCCGCAGTGGCGCGGTGCCACGCGCGGTGTGATCAGCCGGCCGTACCGGCGCACCAGCGGCAGCAAGTCTTCCCATAGCGGCTCTTCCCCGCCGCGCAGGGCCAAGGCCAGGCCAGGGCTGCTGACCAGGCCGCGGCCCAGCATCAGCGCATCGCAGCCGCTTTCACGCAGGCAGCGTGCGGCATCGTCCACCGTCCACACCTCGCCGTTGGCCACCACCGGCAAACGCACGACCTGCCGGATGTGTGCAATGCGGTCCCAGTACGCCGGCGGCTTGTAGCCGTGCAGCTTGGTGCGCGCATGCACCACCAGTTCACTCGCGCCTGCGGCTTCGATGGCCAGCGCGTTGTCAAGCATGCGCGCGTCGTCGCGGTGGCCCAGGCGCATCTTGGCCGACACCGGGATCTGCGCCGGCACCGCACGCCGCACGGCAGCGACGATCTCGTGCACGAGCTCGGGTTCGTCCAGCAGCACCGCGCCGCCGCGGTGGCGGTTGACGATCTTGGCCGGGCAGCCGAAGTTCAGGTCGATGCCCTCGGGCGCCAGTTCGGCCAGGCGCGCGGCATTCTCGGCCAGGCAAGTGGGGTCGCTGCCCAGCAACTGCGCACGCACCGGCGTGCCGGCGGGCGTGCGGCTGCCGTGGTGCAGCTCGGGCATCAAGCGCGTGAAGACGCGCTTGGGCAGCAACTGGTCGGTGATGCGGATGAACTCCGAGACGCAGCGATCGATGCCGCCCACGCGCGTGAGCACATCGCGCAGGTCGTGGTCGAGCACACCTTCCATCGGTGCCAGCAAGATGAGGCGCGGCATAGGTTGCATGCCGGGAATTGTCCCAGGTGGGGCGGGGCGGCGTTGCGCGCCGTCAGGCCGCTGTCATGCCGCCTTGATGCCGCCTTGATGCCGCTTTCACGCCACTTCCAGCCCGCTGTCAGCGGGCGCAGCTGCTGTCCTGAGGGCAGGCACGTTGGCCGCGCCCTGCAAGCGCCGTGCGATGGGGCGTTGGCGCAAAGGCGCTGCAGGCTGGCCGACATCGGGCGGGCCAGTTACGGACTTGCCAGATGCTTGCTGGCCAGATGCGGGCTGGCCATGTCCGGGCTGGCCATGTGCGGGCTGGCCAGGTTCGGGCAGTCCCCAGCCTTGGGTGGCAGCCTCGGGCGCGTGGTGCAGCGTGCGCACGCCGGCCGCACCTTGAGCTGTCGCGGCCTGCAGCAGCGCTTCGGTGGCGGCTTCGCCCAGGCTCAGCACGAAATGCTGCCAGCGGCGCTGCACGCGCTCTTGCAGCCAGGCGTCTTCCAGCGCGCGGCGCAGCGTCAGGGGCTCGGTGCCGGCCTCCAGCACGCGCGGGGCCAGTGCGCCGACGAAGAGGTTGAAGTCTTGCCGCCAGGTATGCGCCGGCAACAGCTGGGCCAGAGCGCGTGTACGCGCGGCCCAGCCGGGCGCCAGGAACAGGCGCGTCACCAAGGCCTGCAGGCCCTGGGCGGCGTTGAGCAGGCGCACGCGGTTGGGTGGCAGCACGGCCAGTGGCAGGCGCGCTGCTTCGTGAAAGGGCAGGGGCGTGGCAAAGGCGCGCAGCGCGGCAAGGCGCCACCAGGCAGCAGCGTTCAGGCCTGCCACTGGTTCGCCGCACAGCTGTGCACGCGTGGCGCGGCGCAGGGCTTCCAGCACGTCGACGCCGGCGCGGGCATGCGCCGCAGCGTGGCTCATTACCGCCAGGTTGCCGGCGGCATAGCCCGCCTGCGGGTTCAGACGCTCGACCACCAGCGCTTCGGCATGCCCGGCCGGCCCGGCCAGCGGGCAGCGCAATACCGGGCAGTGGGGCGCATGCTGGGGTGAATGCAGCTGCGCCAGGTAATGCGCGCTGATCTGCTGGCCTTCGAAGGGGATGCCCTGGCGCCAAGCCAGCGTGCGCAGCGCCAGCCATTGGCGTGTGGCGCGGCCGGTGCTCAGCGTGCGGCGGCCGAAGACCGCGCGGCCGGCTCGCCAGCCTTGGCCGATCGGCGTGCCGTCCAGCAGCAGTTCCTCCGGTGGCACCAGCCCGTGGTGGGCGTGGTCCCAGCCAATGTCGAAGCCGGTGGCGTCGGCCGCCGTGGTGATGTTCGGCGCGGCACTCGCGTCGGGGCGGGCGATCAGTTCAAGGGTGGCCTGGTTCATCTGCATCTCGATCTCCATCGAAAAACCGGGCCCCTTGCCCGGGTATCGAGGCAGTTTCCGATGGCGGTGGCTCAAGGCGTGAGCCAGTGAGCGGCTGATCGTGGACATCAGATATGTGGGCGCTTCGCAGTGCATCCGGTTTTCTCAGCGGGCAGCCAGCCAACGCTTGGGCCCGGGTGATGCCTTGTAGCAACACCTCCGTCGTTAAACACTGGTTGGCGTGACCCTAGCCTGAGTACTGTTGTAAAAAAGGGATGCAAGCCCCGACCCAACGTGGGGATGTTGACCGGGCGGCTCGGCAGAGGGTCCGCAGGCACCCAATCAGACTCAGGAGTTCGACCCATGAAGCGAAACAAAGCGCGCTCGGCCTACAGGTTGTCGGCGCTGGCAAGTGCCATTACCGTGTGCCTGCTGACAGCGAACGTCCATGCCCAGACCAACGTCACCGGCAACGTCTTCGGCCAGGTGCAGGCTGGCGCCGGCTTAACCGTCGTCGTCGAAAACCTCGGCACCCGGGCAAAGCGCACCATCGTGCTCGATTCGCAAGGCCGCTTCGCTGCCACCGCATTGCCGGTGGGAAGCTACAAGGCCACGCTGATTCGCGAAGGCAAGGTCGTCAGCACCAGCGAGACCATCGAGGTTCGCATCGGTCAGGGCAGTGAAGTCCAGTTCGCCAGCTCGGGTGCCACGCAGACCGTGCTGATTACAGGCAAGCTGGCTCAGATCGACGTCTCGTCGACCAACAACGGTGCCTCGTTCACGTCCAAGCAGCTCGACTCGCTGCCGGTAGCCCAGAACATCCAGGCCATCGTGCAGCTGGCTCCCAACACCACGCGTGCTGACTCGCGCTACCCCGGCGGTGCCAGTTTCGGTGGCGCTGCACCTTCAGAAAATTCTTACTACATCAACGGTTTCCCGGTTACCAACCCGCTGAACCAGCTGGGTTCGACCGACCTGCCGTTCGGTGCCATTTCTCAGGCGCAGGTGCTGACGGGCGGCTTCGGCGTCGAGTTCGGCCGTTCCATCGGCGGTGTGGTGAACATCACCACCAAGAGCGGCACCAACGCCTGGCAAGGCGGTGTCAGCCTCAGCGTGGCACCCAACAGCCTGCGCTCGAAGACCGATGACCTCTTCTATCCAGACACGGGCGAGTTCGCGCCGACCAATCCGAACCCGTCACGTCGCACCGACGGCACGCTGTACCTGAAGCGCGGCGAAAACACACGCACCGAGACGATCCTGGGTGCCTATGTCGGCGGCCCGATCATCCAGGACAAGCTGTTCTTCTTTGCCGCAATCGATCAGACCAAGGACGACCGCGGGCAGGTCATAGGCATCCGCACAGCCAGCAACAACGCCACTGCGGGCTGGGCCGATCGCGACAACACCAACACGCGCTACTTCACGAAGGTCGACTGGAACATCACCAACGACCACATCGTGGAGTTCTCGCTGATTGGTGACAAGCACCAGCAGGACGAAACGCGCCGCGGCTACGACTACGCCACTGGCGCCATCGGCGCCACACCTTCCTTGAAGGCCAACTACACCAACCTGTCGTCGAACAACCTGGGTGTCGGCAGCGACGCGCAGGTGCTGCGCTACACCGGCTACCTGACCCAGGACCTGACCGTCACGGCTCTGGCTGGCCGCAGCAAGTCCAAGCACCTGAACGAATTCGAGGGCGGCCCGCCGGTGTCCAGCAACATCCGCCAGTCCAACGCCGCGCTGGCAAACCGCTTCCCGGGCTTCACCTACAACAGCCCCTACGCCCTGGGCGGGGGTACCACGGTGCTCAGCCCCGGTTCGCAGGATGTGGTTGACGCGTTGCGCTTCGACCTGGAGTACAAGCTTGGCAACCACACGTTGCGCGCCGGCGTGGACGACGTGAAGCTGAAGTCCAAGGCTGCGGGCGAGGTGTACGCTGGCAACGGCTACTACCTGTATGCCAGCTCGACCAACGGCAACCTGCGCCAGCCCGGAACCACGCTGAGCCTGATTCAGGGCAATTCGTTGTCGGCGCCAACTGGCGTCGCTGCCACCCCGACGCGCTATTACTACGGCCGCGAGATCATCTTCAATACGGTGACCGATGCACAGTCGACCCAGTCGGCCCAGTACATCGAGGACCGTTGGCAGGTAACGAAGGACCTCATCGTCACGCCTGGCCTGCGCTTCGAACAGTACAAGAATATCAACGGCGACGGCGAGACCTTCCTGAAGGTCAACAACTCGATCAACCCGCGCCTGGCCTTGTCCTGGGATGCCAGCGGCGATGCGTCAACGGTGATCAAAGCCACGGCCGGCCGCTACGGGGTTCAGATTCCGACCCGCTTGGCCGTGCGCGGGGCCAGCCGCTCGACATTCACGTCCGACTGGTTCTCCTACCAAGGCGTGGATGCCAACGGCGCGCCCACGGGTGTGGTGAAACTGGGCACCCCGTTCTCGAACAACAATGAGTACGGGCAGGCCAAGGACCCGAATGTGGTCTCGGCGCAGGACATCAAGCCCAACAGCCAGGATGAGTTCACCCTCGGCATCGAACGGGCGCTGAGCCCGGCGCTGAATGTCGGGGCGCGCGCCACTTACCGTCAACTGGTGGCGACGATCGACGACCATTGCGATGCACGGCCGTTCGAGAAGTACGCAGCCGACAACAACATCAGCACCGCTAACTGGGCCGGTTACGGTTGCGCTTCGTTCAACCCGGGCCAGGCCAATACCTTCCTGGTGGATTACGCCGGCAACAAGCAGTACACCCGCGTCAACCTCAGCGCAGCCGATCTGGGCTTCGAAAAGGCCAAGCGCACGTACCTGGCGCTGGACTTCTTCGCCGAGCACCCGCTGAAGAATGGCTGGTACGGCAAGGTGTCCTACACCTATGCGCAGAACAAGGGCAACACCGAAGGACAGACGAACTCTGACCTGGGCCAGCTCGACGTCTCGCTGACTGTGAACTGGGACCATCCGGAGCTGATGCAGGGTGGCTATGGCTACCTGCCCAACGACCGGCGTCACCAGATCAAGGCCTATGGCTTCTACCGAGTCATGCCTGAGCTGGACGTGGGTGCGAACCTGCTGCTTGCCTCGGGCCGCCCCAAGGGTTGCCTGGGCAACTTTGCGGGCACGCCGGCCTTCGGCCAGAGCTTCGCGGATTTCGACGACAGCGGCAACAACTATGGCAACGACTATCGCTACTGCCGCGTGAATGGCTCGACGACCTCGACCTTCGTGCCGCGCGGTTCGCTCGGCACTCTGCCGTGGGATACGCGTCTGGACATGAACCTGGTCTACAAGCCGACGTTCGTGAAGGGGCTGACAGCGCGCGTGGACGTGTTTAACGTCTTCAACAAGCAGACCGTCCAGAACATTGACGAGCAACAGCAACCGGCCTACGACCCGACGGGCACTTCGGCCACTTCTGGCCGCACGCTGTCGCTGACGACCGCGCGTTCAGTCAAGTTGACTGTCGGCTACGAATTCTGAACTCCGGCCCCACTCGGGGCCGTTCTCGAGAAACCGCCTTCGGGCGGTTTCTTCTTTGGGTCGCGCGATCTCAGCGCTTCTGCACGCGAACCAGCCAGCGCAGCCCGGTGATCAGCGCCAGGCCCAAGGCCACACCGACGGCGTCAGCCACGGCATCCTGCACATCGCCGTAGCGGCCGGGAATCTGGGTCTGCAGCAGTTCGATCAGGGCGCCGTAAGCCAGCATGCTGGTGGCGGCCAGCATGCTGCTGCGCCGCCCGGGCGCCAGCGCCAGAAGGCCGGCGGCGGCCAACGCGGCAAAGCTGAGCAGGTGGTCTGCCTTGTCACTGGCAGTGACAGTGGGTGCCACGTCGCCGGGCGCCAACGCGGCCACACCCACCGCGACACACAGGGCGGCCCAGATCCAGCCCCATCTGCGGCGCATGCCTGGTTCATGCAAGAGAGTTTGAAGGTGCTTGAGCATCGTGAGGTGAGGCGAGGGCGCAGGCGCCGCGCTTCAGTGCGTTATGATCCGAAGCTGTTCGGTGGACGCGAGTGATAGAGACGTTCCGCGCCGCCGATCATGCCCGTGTAGCTCAGTTGGTAGAGCAGCGCATTCGTAATGCGAAGGTCACCAGTTCGACTCCGGTCTCGGGCACCAACTTCGACGAAGCGGGGCTGACGAAAGTCAGTTCCGCTTTTTCTTTGGTGCCGTGTCTGGCGTCGGCGCAGATCTGCGCCTGATCGCTGCAGTTCGGGTGCGGGCGGTCTAGCGCCGGTATATCTCGCCGCTCTGCTTCCGCCCCCTCCCTCGGCCAAGGAGGCGCAGGCGCCCGGCCGCTTAGTGGCCGGTATGTGCGTCAAACCAATATATCTGATCGGACGCGATCGAGTGTTCGTTACAAAGTGCGCCCGTCAGTCGCTGGCTTGTTGTTGTTCAGCAACTAAGTCTTGCAACATGCGGAAGCCGAGGGTGCCAAGAATGTGACGCAAGAGGTACAACTTGCCGGTAGCACTCTGGAGCCAGAGGTTGTGTGACGCGTACGTGACGGCGTCCTCGCTGGCACCAGGGCTCCCACGAGCCCCAGTTCGGTGCCAACAACTGGCCTTTTGACCTTCCTATCTAGGAGCGAATGCTCATGTTCAAAAAAACGAAAGTCTGTAGTGGCGTTCTTGTCGCTCTCGGCAGCGCCATGCTTCTGCCGGCAGCGGCCCAGGCGCAGACTGCCGAGCGCATCGAGATCACCGGCTCGCGCATCAAGTCCATCGCTGCCGAAGGCGCCAGCCCCGTCGCGGTGCTCGGCTCTGCCGACATCAAGATCGACGGCGTTCGCAACGTCGAGAGTCTGTTGAACAACCTGCCGCAGGTGTTCGCCGACCAGGGCGGTAACGTCGTCAACGGCGCTTCCGGCACCGCTGCCGTCAACCTGCGTGGCCTGGGCTCCGACCGTACCCTGGTTCTCATGAACGGGCGACGCCTGCCCATGGGCAGCGCCAACACTACGTCGCCTGACCTGAATCAGATTCCTGCGGGCCTGATCAAGCGCATCGAGGTGCTGACCGGCGGAGCTTCTGCCGTTTACGGTTCCGATGCCATTTCAGGCGTCGTGAACTTCATCATGAACGACAAGTTCGAAGGCGTTCAGATCGAACTGAATCACAGCTTCTTCAATACCAAGCAGCAGAATCCGGCAGGCATTGGTGACATCGTGGCGGCTCGTGCTGCAACGAACCCGTCGCAGTTCAAAGTGCCAGGCAACAAGAGCGCTGACGGCAAGGAAACCAACCTCAGCGTGCTGCTGGGCGGTAACTTTGCAGGCGACAAGGGAAACGCGACCGTCTTCATCAACTACAAGAAGACTGACGCGCTTCTGCAGTCCGAGCGCGACTTCAGCGCCTGTTCCCTGGGTGCCAGTGCAGCGGGATTTTCCTGCGGCGGATCGGGTACCAACGCTACGGGACGCATTGGTGTCGGCACGGGTTTCACTACGCTCTGGACCAACGCCGACGCCCAAGGCACACCCAGGCGCTTCAACAACGCTCTGGACCAATACAACTTCGGCCCGGTCAATTATTTCCAGCGCCCGTCGGAGCGCTATGGCTTCAACGCATTCGCCAACTACCAGGTCGCCGAAAAAGCCAACGTCTACAGCGAACTTTCGTTCCATGATGACCGCACGGTCGCTCAGATTGCACCGGGCGGCGCGTTCATCGATCTCTACAGCACCACGTTCGAGAACCCGCTGCTCTCACCCGCCTGGAAGACCGCGCTCGGCCTGACCACCCCGGGACAGTCCGTCGATTTCACGATGGGCCGACGCAACGTCGAAGGCGGTGGTCGTCAATCTGATTTCCGCAACACCTCGTTCCGCACGCTGATCGGCGTCAAGGGCGATGTGGGCAAGTGGAGCTACGACGCCTATGCCATTGCTTCTCGGGTGATTTACAGCCAGAACGAGGAAAATTACTTCCTGTCGGCGCGCATAAAGAATGCCATGGACGTTGTGAACGTCGGTGGTGTGGCCA
>Ga0209490_10002796_pt1 | contig 16437 bp, 14 predicted proteins | sample MAT06_FD_187209 | JGI IMG/M metagenome (GOLD analysis project Ga0209490, IMG submission 187209) | Freshwater microbial communities from Lake Fryxell liftoff mats and glacier meltwater in Antarctica - MAT-06 (SPAdes) (version 2) | ecosystem: Environmental > Aquatic > Freshwater > Ice > Liftoff...
CAATCAAACTATATGGAAAATGAAACCAAATTAACGCTGATTAAAATCATTCACACTGCGATCTGGATCTTCTTCAATTTTGTGATTTTCTATATGCTGTATGCCGCGATCGCAAATAAACTCGATAAACATAGGTAAGTATCATGTGGATTAAGTGGATTGCAATTATTGGTGTTTTAATCGTAGTTAGCTTGGGAATTGCCACTATTTACGGCAAATATCGCTGGCAGTCAGATACCGATCGCCTACGAGCAAAATTAATAAATGAACAACAGACAATTAAGCCCAAAATCTATGACCAAAAAGAGATTGAAGGCTTACCAGAACCCGTACAACGATTTTTCAAGACAGTTCTCAAGGATGGACAAGCGATCGTGGCGGCAGTCAAACTTTCTCAGCAGGGACTGTTCAATCTGAATGAAATTGAGGATAAGTGGAGTCCGTTTACTGCCACTCAACTTGTGACGACTCAACGGCTAGGTTTTGATTGGGATGCACGCATCCAGATGGCTCCAGGAGTTAATGCCTTTGTTCATGATACCTATCTTTTAGGAGAAGGTAACTTACACGCATCATTACTCGGTCTTTTTACCGTTGCAAAAATACACAGTACGCCTGAAGCGAACCAAGGTGAATTATTGCGGTTCTTTGCTGAGGCTACTTGGTATCCTACTGCACTATTGCCTAGTCAAGGTGTGCGCTGGGAAGCGATCGATGACACCTCCGCTCGCGCTACTTTGACGGATGGTGCAACAACTGTCTCCCTTGTGTTTCAGTTTAATGCTGAAGGGGCGATCGCCACTATGCGGGCTGAGGCTCGTTATCGTGACAAGCTGACTGCGATGCCTTGGAGGGGTCGATTCTGGGAATATTCAGTTCGCAATGGGATGCTGATTCCTTTAGAAGGTGAAGTGGGATGGGAGTATCCAGAAGGCACTCGGCTCTATTTTAAAGGAAGAACCACAGAGATTAACTATGAGTTCGCGTCATGAGGGATGGCGATCGCATAAATAAAACCCTGCTTTCATAAAAACTATTCCTTAAGAACAATATCTTCGCCAATTTTAAAGAGTAAGCTAACAATTAACTACATTTAAAAATAGTTAACAAAGGAGATCCAATGAAAACAAAAACAGGGCTGTGGATTGATCATCGGAAGGCTAGTATCCTGGCTATTACTGAGAAAGGGGAAGAGATGAAAGAAATAGTATCGGATGTAGAGAAACAGCCTAGGCGATCGGGTGATTCACCGCTTAAGGGTAGCTATGAATCATCTCAAGTACCCGCAGATAATAGCCGTCAGAGATATTTTACGGGAGAACTCAATATTTACTACGATGAGGTGGTTGCGTGTATTCGTGATGCAGAGTCTATTCTAATATTTGGCCCTGGTGAGGCAAAGGATGAACTGAAAAAACGTCTTGAAGGACATCACCTCGGTAGACGCATCGTAGGTATTGAAACAGTTGATAAAATGACGGACAATCAAATCGCCGCAAAGATTCGACAACACTTTGCCCAGTAGCGTTAGATTGCAAAAAGATTTACCGCAAATCAGTTGAGTAGATCCCAAGTCTCCCTGTTGTTGGAGCTGCCAGAAATAATCAAGCAATGTATAGAGGATGAATTCATGGAAAATACGTTATTCGATCGCACATTCCGCGACAGCGAAGGCAACATTGTCATAGCTCAACCCCCAAATTTACCACTGATTATCTGGATTGTAGCTAGTTTGTTAAAGCTCATTGTTACAACAGGAAAAATTAATTTAGGGTTGGATCTAGTAGCTTTTGGAACTTTGTTTACTTGGGCCTGGGAAGAATTATTTCAAGGCGTTAACTACTTTCGTCGAGCATTAGGTCTAATTGTGCTTGTGGGTCTGATTGCATCGAAAATTCAAAGTTGAAAAGTCCCAGAGACTCAATATACTAGAGGACGAATCATGATTACTACAATTGACAACTTCACCAAACAAATTCTTGAGAATTTAGAAACTGCTACGATAATCTTCTTAGCAATGGCGAGGATGGAAGAAATGCAAAAACCAACCTTGTCAGCTATTTCTAGCAGACTAGATTCAGAAGCCACTGCGGGAATTACAGAGAAGTCAGACAATGTTAAACCAAAATTGTCGGGAATTAGTTGAAATTAAATTATTTCATGAAGACATTAAACAAGACTCCCAATTCATCCAAAAAGCCTAAAACGGACTCTAACCAGTCTGTATATTCATCAGATTCATCCATCACGCTGATCGATATCGCTCAGCGTGATGTCGATGGAGTTCTGCACTTATTCGACACTTCTTTGGAGGGGCTGACTGAGTTGCTGTTGTGCTTGATGATGATCATGGCTCCACTGGTGTTTCTGAATGATGCCAGGAATCTTGACCTATTTGTCGATCGGCAAAACCGACAACTTCTGCCAAAGTATAAAGTGGGCGGCCCTTAACCTCCTCATAAATCCGCCCGATATACTGGCCCAAAATCCCAATACTGACCAACTGTACCGCACCCAAAAAGAAAACCGCCATCATCACAATTGTCAAACCAGTTAATGCCGAACTCGGATAAAAAATCCGCCAATACAAAATCAAAAAAGCCATTAATATAGATACAAATGCAGCAAATAATCCCAGATAAATCGAAAGTCGGAGAGGAACCTTTGAAAAAGATACTAAACCATTCATCGCCAAACTCAAAGATTTTCTGAAGGTATACTTGACCTCGCCAGCAAAACGCGGATCTCGTTCAAACTTAACCGCCGTTTGCTTAAAACCAATCCAAGCCCGCAGTCCCCGAATGTAACGATTGCGTTCTGGCATCGCATTTAGTACATCGACTACACACCGATCCATCAAACAAAAATCTCCCGTATCTATGGGAATATCAACATCCGCAAGATGGCGCAAAATGCGATAATACATATAAGCTGGCAACCGCTTAAACCAACCTTCTTGACGGCGTTGAGTGCGTTGAGCGTAAACAACTTGATAACCCTGCCGCCACTGTTCTACCATGTCTATAATCAACTCTGGCGGGTCTTGCAAATCGCCATCCATCACTACTACAATGTTACCCGTAGAAAAGTTTAAACCAGCAGTTACAGCTATCTGATGTCCGAAATTGCGGGCAAAACTGAGGTAACAAATGCGTGAATCTTTTTCGTGCAATTCTCGTAGGATCTCCAAAGAGCGATCGCGACTGCCATCATTGATTAAGATCAACTCGACTGGACCATCCATACGAGCCATCACCGCACTAATTCGTCGATAAAGTTCAGCTAGAGTTTCTTCTTCATTATAAATAGGAATGACAAAGGAATATTTCGGTGTGCTGTCGATCATACTTGATATTTTAGTGGCAGTTTGTAACTATAGCAATCCTAAATCAGTTGTACAAATATGTAGAAGTAGTCCTAAGAATGCCTATCCTCTTCATCCACGATTTTGTATGTGTTTCAGGGATTGGGCAATGGTTCAACCCTTCGGCTACGCGATCGGGCATCAACCGCCACGGGGGGGAAGAGCCCCTACAACAATTACACAATTCATTTAGGATCGCGCTACCAACCATACTCAACCACTGTATCAGATTAGCAAAGCGATCGCCCCCGGTGATAATCTGAAAGTGCATAATCGCAAATTCAGCCCCAGGCGGGTGATCTAATTGTGACACGTAAGAAGTTGGATAACGATCGACATTGCGCGCATCCAGTGAACAACCCGCCTGGGGCGATCGAGTCCCAATTATTAGGCGGTGAAACTATCGCAATTAAACCAATCGCCGCAAAAATAAATGATATAGCGCCTAGCAACCAAATTAATACACTAGGAAGTTTCTCATCTTGGCTTTGCTGAAAAATTGGTTGGACATTTTTAAATTTTAGATAAACAATAAAGCCCAAAATATCCACTACCAACCACAGCCCAAACACCCAGTCAAAAGTCAGTTACCTAAATAAACTCAAAATTTTAGTAGATAAAACAACAATAACTCCCCAAACAATTGCTACGGGCAAAATAGCACTGCGCCAACACTTATCTATTTTCTGAAATATCAAAAATAAAATTACTACGAAAAACAATGGAGTCATATCAATTCCGGTTGCATCGGAATTAATATTACCCAGCGTCAGGACACGGAAGCGCCGTGCCCCTACAATTAGTCTGGCGTAGGGAGACGGCACTTCCCTGCCCTCTAAGCTGTCGTACATTTAAATTGTATATTTAGGACGGGCGGGACGCCCATCCCACTCATTGTTTAATTTTTTTTGATATGCAATTTAAATGCAGAACAGCTTATATCATTCCGGTGCAGCCGGAATTGATATCAAACCGAATATATCTGTTATCATCAATGTTGCGCCGAACCTTAAGAATTACAACCATAACCGCTAGATTCACAATCGCATGACAAATTCTAACTATCTTTGGCAAGCAAATCAAGACTTAAGCGAAGCTTGTCTGCAACATCCTTTTGTCAGAGGCATTGCTGACGGCAGCCTCCCCCAAAATAGTTTTGCCTATTACGTTGCACAAGACGCATTTTTTCTCTTAGCATTCGCTCGCGCTTATAGTATCGCTGCTGCGAAGGCACCAGATTGGGAGGGGTTTGAAATCCTGCACAATCTCGGTAGCGGCGTTTTAGAAGAACTTCACTTGCATCAAGGATATGCAGCCAAATGGGGTGTCAACTTGCAAGAGGCAAAACCGGGAATCGCTACCCGCCGCTACACAGATTTTTTATTAGCCACAGCCTGGGGAAGCGATATAGGTTTGACAGCAGCAGCGATGACTCCTTGCTTGCGCTTGTATGCTTTTTTGGGACAGCAGCTAGCTAAACCTGAAATACCAGGACACGCCTTTAGCGATTGGATTTCTACCTATAACACCGCTGAGTTTGAGATTTTAGCCAAACAACTGGAAAGTTTGCTCGATCGCTATACAGCACCACTCACGCCAGAAATAGAAACAACCTATCGCTATGCTATGCTTTGCGAGTGGGACTTTTTTCAGTCTGCTTGGGAGATAGAATAGATTAAGTTTGAGCGACTCTAAGCTACCCACAAAAAACAAACAAGTCTCATCTAAACGGAATGTAAAAATATACCAAATAATTCGCTCAAATAGTATCCCCAACAAGGCTAAAGCTATCGCAAATTTAAATTGTATATTTAGGCGGGACACTCCACTCATTGTTTGATTTTTTTTGATATGCAATAATACAGAACAGCTATTGTGGGATGGGCGGGACATCCCACAAACTTGTGGAAGTTATTTAATTCTCATTCCTTAGTACAAAGAAACCCGGGTTTCTTGAACAGAATCATTTTCTAGGCAATAACTGTAAAGCAAGCCGATTTCTGGGAATACGCTGTAAATCACTCATTCCGCTTATAAAAACTAGGAATTAAATTCAATTAATGAGCCGAAAAAAGGTGCTTCCGTAGCGTCAATAGCCAAGGGTATTCACCTAAAATGCGGGTTCCATACAATCCTTAAGAATCCTCCCATCCAGATTTACTTCGCAAATCAAAGTTCGACGAATCTGTTGGAAGAAGTGTTAGGGGGCGATTCTCCTTTCCTACCAGTGAGTATCGCCGATCGAGAAAAATGTATTTGAGCCCAAATCGGGTAATGCGCCCCGCAGGCATCCTTTGAATAGGCATAGGGTGTCGATCTTGGATCTTGTCAGGGCAAGTCTGATAACTGCAACCATTGGTGTCAATAGGCTCTAAACTGGATTCAGGAAGGCGCGCAGCACAGGTTTAGGAAGGTCATCAGTGACAGAAAAAAATTATCAATCCTCTTCGCTACCCACCTACGCGCGAAAAGAACTGCGGGAATTAGTTCGATCGCAGTTAAAGGCCCTGTTGGAACAAGGAGACTTTCAAGGAGCAAAAGCGATTTTGCAGCCGGTGCAGGAAGCTGACATCGCTGAAGCTATCGAAGGCTTACCAGAAACCATGCAGGTGATAGCCTTTCGCTTGCTTGCTAAAGACGAAGCGATCGGAGTTTATGAATATCTTGACTCCAGCGTTCAGCAGTCCCTCTGCGAAAAATTCAAACGCCAAGAAGTCATTGATATTGTAGATAAAATGTCCCCGGACGATCGAGCTAAACTGTTTGACGAACTGCCGGCAATATTAGTCCGTCGCCTCTTGGGTGAATTGAGCTCAACGGAACGTGAAGCTACGGCCCAACTTTTGGGGTACGAAGCCAGTACCGCCGGCCGGATCATGACCCCAGAATATATTTCTCTCAAAGAAAGCTTTACCGTCGCCCAAGCTTTAGACCGAATTCGCTCTTTGGCTAAAACTACGGAAACAATTTACTCTCTTTACGTCACCGACGCAGCCCGCAGCCTGACTGGCATTTTATCCTTGCGGGATTTAGTCACTTCTCCCCTGGAAAAAACTGTCGGCGAAATTATGACCCGTGACGTAGTTTCTGTTCAGACAGGAACGGATCAAGAAGAAGTAGCTAGGCTAATCCAGCGTTACGATTTTTTAGCAGTGCCCGTTGTAGACCGCGAACAGCGTCTTGTGGGGATCATTACAGTTGACGACGCGATCGACATTTTAGAAGAAGAAGCCGATAAAGATATTTATGCCTTGGGTGGCGTCCAGTCTGGTGGTGACAATTATTTTCAGACCGATTTAATCACCGTTGCTCGCAAAAGGGTCGTATGGCTGTTTATTCTGCTTTTAACCAATACTGTCACTGGCGCAATCATTAGAGCTCAAGAAGATATTTTGCAACAAGTAGTCGCCCTAGCAGCCTTTATTCCGCTGCTGACTGGCACTGGAGGCAATGTCGGAGCCCAGTCCTCAACAGTTGTAATTCGCGGTTTGAACACTGACGAAATTACAGCAATGGGGCCGATGAAAATAATTGTGCGGGAGGGGATGGCGGGAGCGCTACTAGGAGCTATATTGGGGACGGTAGCGACTGGCTGGGCTTATATTCTGCAAGGGAATTTAGCAGTGGCGATCGCGGTGGGGGTGAGTTTGTTTGCGATCGCAATTTTAGCTTCTATTGCCGGCTCATCTCTGCCGTTTCTATTTCGTTCTTTGGGTTTAGACCCGGCCTTAATGTCTGCTCCTTTTATAACCACCGCCGTTGATGTCCTTGGGGTCTTAATTTATTTCACTTTAGCTCGACTAATTTTGCAGATTTAATCTATTTAACTAGATTGTGACATACAAAAAAAACTATAGTAATTTTCGATTCGCTGATGGGAAAGCCTTCCTATGCTATGAGGCCCAATTCCCAATTCCCAATTCCCAATTCCCAATTCCCAATTAATAACCTATGTCCTCATCCAATTCATCAACCAAAATCCCAAGTCCTAAATCGAGCAATTTGTTAGAAACTGCTGAATTGGCTTCTCTTGCTGCATCTGCTGTGGGATTGGCTGCTAGTTTGGTTTGGCAGCAGAGTGTTTATGCCCAAGTGCCGATAATCATGGCGCTGGTGTTGAATTTTGTGAACCGGCAGAAGCTGCACGGGCAAGTTAAAACAAGTACAGTGGCTGTGTTCGATCGCGTAAATCAACAAGCAGCTACTACCGATCGCGCGATCGAGCAATTGCAACTTGCTGTAAATACTTTAGATGAAGCTCTTTCCCAAACATCTCGCGAAAATCTGAATGCTACCCAAGGAGAAAACGCACATTCTCTAATTTCAGCAATTGAGAACCTGCGCCAGCGACTAATAATTTTGGAAAAAACTATTAAAATGATTCAAAGCGAGATCGAAATTACTGGCCGCCAATTCAAACAGCGACCGGAGTTAGCACAAGTTGAAACTTTGACAGCAATAATGCTCGATTTGCAGCAGTTTGTCAACGAACTGCCGCAGTGGGGAAATTTGCAGCAGCGCCAGCTAACAGAGCTTCAGCAAAAAGTAGATGATGCTTTAGGGCGGCTATCTGAAGAAATTGCTGCTATTCCCAACCGGGTGCAGGAGGCTGTGGGCGATCGCAATTTTCAAGCTGAGAGTTCTGAGATTGAGAATAATGCCGATCGACCTAAAAACCAGAATCAGAAAATTCGCCAGAAATATCCCAGAGCTTATGTCAAGTGGAGTCGGGAGGAAGACGAGAATTTGCAGAATGAATATACTAGCGGTCAACAAATTGGCGAATTAGTAAACAAATTTCAGCGACAGCCCGCTGCCATTCGTTCGCGATTGCAAAAATTAGGATTAAAGATCGCGAATTAAATAACTGACAATTTTAATTGTTATTGTGGAACAGGCATCTTGCCTGTTCAAGACGGGCTCTCCCGCCCATCCCACAAACTTGTGGAAGTTATTTAATTCTAATTCCTAATAGAATAATGGTAATTGGGAATTGTTAACCACAGACAATAGACAACTGACAACTGACTAATAACCACAGACAACTGACAACTGACTAATAACAAAGCGATCGCCCTTTTTTATCAAAAGAGCGATCGACTTTGTTGATTTATTCAGTCCCCGCTGCCAACAGCGGGCTACTAACATCACATCTCCAGGCTTTGTAGCCTTGCTCTACCTCATTCTAGAAATCTTGCGGTAACAAAGAACTCAAACGCTCCAACAACGGATCGGATTCCTGATAAGGAGCAACCTGAGCATCAGAAACTACACGATCATCATCAACCACAGACTCAGACTCAATCAAATCAGGCTCTACTACTTTTGAAACTTGGGCAAAAGAAACTTGAGCAAAGTTACTGTCAACACTTCCCTGCAACTGCTCCAACTGCGCGCTCAGTTGACTCAGGTGATGTTCCAGTCCCTCCAAACGGCTTAATTCCTCAGCAGAAACATGGCGCTCGAACTCAGAAAATTTGACCGCAAGTTCAGCAATATGCTGTTCCAACCGCTGAGAGCTATCTGTAGAGATAGCAGACTCAGATACAGACAAAAACTGCCACAAAGCTTGCTTGCAGAGATTGCTGAAAGTCTGATACTTCGTAAAAGCCAACTCTTTTTCAATAGCGGCCAACAAAGTTTGATCCGCAGCATCTTCCGTAAACGCTACCGAGAAATTCGCCTTATTTTTTGCCCACAGTGCCATAGGGTTCAAGCCTTAATGCGTTACTTTATCGTGGCTAGCTGAGCCTCAGCATAAATAAACTGTCCCAAAGCATTAGCTTTCCGAGAAGGTTGAGCCAAGTGAGCCTTAAGATTTGCTTCTTTAAGCAAGGGTTGCAGAACCTCCCAGAAAAACTCGCCACCACCGCCAGTCAGAACCACATCCGTCACCCGTTCAGGCAGCCACTGCACCAAACGTTCGGATAGTTCGTTAGCGAAAGCCTCGCGTAAATCCTTAATAATCGGATCTAAATTAGTCGGCTTAGTCGCTCCTCTCGGACGGTAGAAACGCTGGCCTTCCGGTTTATTCACCGCTTCAAGTAAAGACAGAGATTGAGGGTCTGCCCCCGGAATCTTTGAGGCAACTTGTTCGTAGAACTTGTTCATTGCGAAGGAATCGCTTCTAGAAGCCGCGCGGGCGAACCGGAAACGATCGACCATTAACAAATCGGTAGTTTGGTGTCCGATATCGACAACAGCCACCGACAGTTCCGGCAACTCCGGCGAAAACTCCTTGTTGTCTTGAGCTTCGCACCAAATCAGGCTGCCGAATCCTTCCGGCATCACCCAAACATGGCGGATGTCAATTTCCAAACGCTCACCGCGGTACACCACAACGTGGGGAGAGCGCAGTTGGCTGATAATCTCTTCCTTTTCCTTCTCAAACTGATCCTGCGAATAAAACGGCAAACCTAGCACCACTGCCATTTCGCCTTTCATCTGGAAATATCCAGCACAGGAAAAAACCTTAACCAAAGCATCCACTACTTTCGATTGGTCTGCGCCACCGAGATTAGCGCCAAAGTCTGCCGCCAGTTGGCCGATGGCGTACCCTTTGCCCTGGTACTCCAGCCACATATCCAACAGAGGGTCTGTTGCTTTTGACTCAAAGCTGCCGCCCCGCACCTTTTCCACGGGCATAGCAGCCACGTTGGCAGGGATGAAAACAACGCTGTTTGGGTTGCGACTTACGCAAGCTTTAGTTGCAGTACGACCCAAATCAGCACTAATAATCGATTTGTGAGAAGCGATCTTAGTCTGCTGCGTCAGCATAGCCGAATTAGGAACAAGCTGTCTAGTTGTCATCAGAAAAATGGGTAGAAACCCCGTCCTTATAGGACGGCTTTATTATTGTTTTGGATTTACTAAGCAACTTGGGATTGGTTGGTTCGGTGTGCTTTTGTGTTGCACTCTCAACGGGACAGTTACCGTTTCAAGCCTCCCAATCCTGTACGCATAGTATTTTGCTCGCGCGATCGAGCCTACGAAAGCGGGGTAAAGTTAGCTTGTCGGTCAATGTTTTTTGAGCTTTTTAGACTTGCAGCGCTGTTTCTGTTACCTGGAAACTGTTTAACTGCAAATGACACTCTCAGGGGACTTCGCACTCTCCAGGGTGTCGTGACTCAAAAAACGTAGTCAGTTAAGACGATAGCTGGTCAGAACGGCTTGCTAGATTTCTCTTTCAAGCCTCATGCCGTCAGGGCTGAGGTTCCTGACACCTTATCCCTTGACACTGCCCCGCTTAAAGACAGTGGGTTTTGAGGCGATTCTTCTAACTTTACCTAGATCGGTATTGAAATCAGCACCAAACATTATATTCGGGACGATCGCCCTTATGGTAACTAACCTAACTTTTTCTCGATCGCCACAATAATGTCTGTTGCCTGAGAGTGCATTGTTAAGTTAAATTTAGTAAAGATTCTGAGTGTAAACTTTTGTCGCACTCCGCCGACACCGCTAATTTACCGATCTGTCACCAATTCAAGGCACCCGCATTTATGAAAATTTCTTGGCAAACTATACTACTTTGGACTTTACCCGCCGTAGTCATTGGCTTTTTCTTGTGGCAGGGAGCTTTTGCGCCATCCCCCGCAGAAATGACCAAGAACACCGCTAGCACCCGCCTGAGCTACGGTCGATTCTTAGATTACTTAAACGCCGATCGAGTCACCAGCGTTGACCTTTACGACGGAGGCCGGACGGCGATCGTCGAAGCAGTCGATCCCGAACTAGACAATCACGTACAGCGGTGGCGCGTGGACTTGCCCTCAAATGCCCCGGAACTGGTTTCTAGACTCAGAGACTCCAAAATCAGCTTCGACACCCACCCACTGCGCAACGACGGCGCTGTCTGGGGAGTTTTAGGCAATCTAGTATTTCCTCTGTTATTAGTAGGAGGGCTGTTTTTCCTATTCCGGCGTGGCGGCGGCAACGTTCCAGGCGGCCCCGGTCAAGCCATGAATTTTGGCAAATCCAAAGCTCGCTTTCAAATGGAAGCTAAAACAGGCGTAGTGTTCGACGATGTAGCAGGCGTTGAAGAAGCGAAAGAAGAACTCGAAGAAGTCGTGACATTCCTCAAAAAACCCGAACGCTTCACCGCCATCGGAGCCAAAATTCCCAAAGGCGTGCTGCTAGTTGGCCCTCCCGGAACCGGCAAAACTTTGTTGGCAAAAGCGATCGCAGGCGAATCCGGCGTACCTTTCTTCAGCATCTCCGGTTCGGAATTTGTGGAAATGTTCGTCGGTGTCGGCGCTTCCCGCGTCCGCGACTTGTTCAAAAAAGCTAAAGAAAATGCTCCTTGTATCATCTTTATCGATGAAATCGATGCAGTCGGTCGCCAGCGCGGCGCCGGTATCGGTGGCGGTAACGATGAACGGGAACAAACCCTGAACCAGTTGCTGACCGAAATGGACGGTTTTGAGGGCAATACTGGCATCATCATCATTGCTGCCACCAACCGCCCCGACGTGCTCGACTCAGCGCTGCTGCGTCCGGGACGTTTTGACCGCCAAGTTAGCGTCGATGTACCGGATATCAAAGGTCGCTTGGAAATTCTGGAAGTTCACGCGCGCAACAAAAAGCTGTCTGCTGAGATTTCTTTGGATGCGATCGCCCGCCGGACTCCCGGTTTTACTGGCGCTGATTTGGCTAACTTGCTCAACGAAGCTGCTATTTTAACAGCCAGACGACGCAAAGAAGCGATTACGATGCTCGAAGTTGACGATGCAGTCGATCGCGTCGTCGCAGGTATGGAAGGCACACCGCTGGTGGACAGCAAGAGCAAACGCTTAATTGCTTACCACGAAATCGGCCACGCGATCGTCGGTACTGTGATTCAAGCCCACGATCCCGTCCAAAAAGTTACTTTAGTCCCTCGCGGACAAGCCCGTGGTTTAACTTGGTTTATGCCTAGCGAAGACCAAGGTTTGATTTCTCGATCGCAAATCTTAGCCCGGATTAGCGGTGCTTTGGGCGGCCGCGCAGCCGAAGAAGTAGTTTTCGGCGATGCTGAAGTCACCACCGGTGCTGGCAATGACTTGCAGCAAGTCAGCGGTATGGCGCGCCAAATGGTAACTCGCTACGGGATGTCTACCTTGGGCCCGATCGCCCTGGAAGCTCAACAAAGCGAAATTTTCCTCGGCCGCGACTACACCGCGCGATCGGAATATTCCGAAGAAATCGCCTCTCGCATTGACGGACAAGTTCGATCGATTGTCGATCGTTGCTACGACGAAGCGCGCCAAATTATTCGTGACAATCGCACCGTGATCGATCGCTTAGTCGATTTGTTGATCGAAAAAGAAACCATCGACGGCGAAGAGTTGCGACTAATTATTTCTGAATACACTTTTGTACCTGAAAAAGAACAATACGTTCCTCAGCTTTAAAAAGTCAGGGCGAATAGAATTCGCTGCTACGCATAGACAAAAACCGCTGGCGCGGGTTGAATTTATTCAGTCCGCGCCAGCGGAATTTATTTGTGTAGTACCGGTTTCAATCTTTGTCATCAATACATCAATACGGTTTACTTAAGACATATCTCCCTGGCACCCCCTTAAAAAGGGGAGTAGGGGGTGGGACAATTAGCCCTCAAAGTCCCCCTTTTTAAGGGGGATTTAGGGGGATCTCCGGGGCATAAATATGTTAAGTAAACCGTATTGATCAATACGTAGCTTTGTAATGTTAGGCTGGAAACAGCTTAAGTCTGCAACTGCTAACTAAGGACTAACTATGTGTAGTGTGCCCACAGAGAGCGATCGATCCCTCCATACCTGCGAAACCTTGGTAGGAGAGCAAAAAGCAAAAATTCAGCAACTCGAAGAGCATTTGCAGCAAGAAAGAGCATTGCGTTTGGAATTAGAAGCAAGACTCAAATCAATCGAGAAATCGTACTCTTCGATCTCGACTATTTTTCTAGGTTTTACTGACAGCAAGGAATCGGATTTAGATCGAAGTCAGTTAATTGCAGCTCTGGAAACAAGCCAGGAAATGTATCGAACTCTCATCAGAAATTATCCAAATGGCTCGGTATTTTTGTTCGATCGCGATTTGCGATATATTCTAGTTGACGGTCAAGGTTTAGCACGAGCTGGACTTGACAAAGCAGAGTTGGAAGGCAAAACACTGTGGGAAGTAACGCCACCTGAAGAATTGCCACTTTTTGAGACCAAATATCGCGCGGCTTTGGCAGGATCAGAGAATACTTTTGAATATAAATACCAGGATCGAATTTATTCCATAACACTTACTCCAGTCAAAAATGACCGGGGAGAGATTTTTGCAGGTATGGTAGTTGCTCAAGATATTACGGAAAATAAACAGGCAGAAATAGCGCTGCAAAAAATCAAAAATCAGCTAGAAATAAAATATAAAAAGCGTACTGAAGATTTGAAAATAGCTAACCAACAATTGCGGGAAGAAATTATCGATCGCTGGCGCGTCGAAGAGTTTTTGCGGGAAAGCAAGCAACAGCTAGAATTGTTTTTATCTCAATCTTTATATGGCTTTTTTTTTATAATGCTGAACGAACCAGTGCAGTGGGATGATACGATTGACCAGGAAAAAGTTTTGGATTATGTATTCGCTAACGGGCGGGTAACGAAGGCAAATGATGCTTTGAGTGTTCAATATGGAGCTACTAAGGAAGAGTTGATGGGGCTAACGCTTAACTCTTTTCTGTCCCACAATTTGGATATTGGTAGAGAGGTAATCCGGCAATTATTTGAGGCTGGTAGATTACATATTGAATTTGACAAACGCAAGTTTGACGGCACTCAAATCTGGGTTGAAGGAGATTATATTTGCATTTACGACAGTCATCACAGAATCGTGGGACATTTTGGCGTACAGCGCGATATTAGCGATCGCAAAAAAACAGAAGCTGCACTGAAAGAAAGCGAAGAAAGGTTTCGACAGTTAGCAGAAAACATTGAAAGCGTCTTTTGGATGGTAAATGTTCAACCCCATCAAATGATTTATATCAGTCCTGGTTACGAAAAAATTTGGGGAAGAAGCTGCGCTGATTTGTATGCGTACGGGCGCTTTTTTGCCAGCTCAATCTATCCAGAAGACCGCGAGCGTGTCATGTCTACTTTTACTAAAGAAATTGTATCTGAAGACGAAATTGAATATCGAATAGTCAGACCAGATGGCGAAATTCGCTGGATTCGCGATCGGGCTTTTCCGATTAGGAATCAAGCTGGTAAAGTTTACCGTATTGTTGGCATTGCAGAAGATATTAGCGAACACAAACAGGCCGAAAAAGCGCTCCGTGAAAGTGAAGAACGCTTCCGCCAGCTAGCAGAAAATATCCAAGATTCTTTCTGGTTAATTTCTGCTGAATTGACCGATGTACTTTACATAAGTCCAGCTTACGAACAAATCTGGGGGCGCAGTCGCGAAGCATTGTATGCTAACCCCTTAACATGGATGGAGTTTGTGCATCCAGAAGATAAACATTTGTTGCACGAAGCAATGGGGCGAGTGTTGCAGGGCGAGTCCAGCAGTAGCGAATATCGGATTTTTTTGCCAGATGGCACTATTCGCTGGGTGTGCGATCGAGCTTTTCCCATTTACGATGAATCGGGCAAGGTTTACCGTATCGCCGGTATTTGCGAAGATATCAGCGATCGCAAATTTACCGAGTCCCGCATCCAAGCAGCACTCCGTGAAAAAGAAATATTGCTCAAAGAAATTCACCACCGAGTCAAAAATAATATGCAGGTAGTTTCCAGCCTGCTACAACTTCAAGCTCAATACATTGAAGACGAACCGACGCTAGCTTTATTTGAAGAAAGCCAGACTCGTATCCATTCAATGGCCCTGATTCACGAGCAACTGTATCAGTCCGAAAATCTCGATCGAATCGATCTCCCCTCCTACGTCGAAGACTTGGTTGCTAATTTGTATCAATCTTTTGGTTGTTGCAACACTTCCATCCAATTCAATCTCAATATTGATCCCATCTATTTAAACATAGAAACAGCAATTCCTTGCGGTTTAATTATCAACGAACTTGTTTCTAACTCGTTGAAATATGCCTTTACCGAAAGTTTGGCAGGTGAAATTAAGATTAATTTTTATTATGACACAGCTTCTCAGCAATTTCACTTAAGTATTCAAGACAACGGCAGCGGATTTCCTACGGGTTTCGACGTAGAAAACACCGAAACATTAGGAGTCAGATTAGTACGGATGTTGACTCACCAATTAGATGGAACTCTGGTTATTGACAGTCAGTGTGGAACTTGTTACCATATTAGCTTCCTTGAGTTGAATTATCGGCGGCGCATTTAAGAAAATAGTATGAACCCTATAAAAATTTTGGTTGTAGAAGACGAAATAATTGTCGCAGAAGATATAGGATTTAGATTAAAAAAACTGGGTTATATAGTAACAGCCACAGTTGCTTCAGGAGAAGAGGCTATTGAAAAAGTCACAGAAAATCAGCCAGATTTAGTGCTGATGGATATCGTGCTTAAAGGTGACATGGACGGCGTAACCGCAGCCGAAAAAATCCGAAGTAAGGTTGATATACCAACAGTATTTTTAACAGCTTATGCCGACGATAAAACTTTGCAAAGAGCGAAACTTACAAACCCATTTGGTTACATTATAAAACCCTTTCAACAAAATGATTTGCGAGTCGCGATCGAGATTGCTCTGCACAGACACGAAATCGAAGCTAAGATGCGAGCATCTCTCAAGGCTTCGGAAGCCAGCAGAGAGTCGGTGGAAGAAAAATCGTACCGCCAAAACCAGTATATTTCAATGGCTGCTCACGAATTGCGGAATCCGCTCAACGCAATTTTAATCTCTGCGGAACTCCTAGAGCTCGATCGAACTCGCAGCAGTGACGAATCCCAAGTCAGAACCCTGCGCCTAGTGCACTCAGCTACCCAAAAGATGAACCAGCTCATCGATGATATGCTATTCATGGGTCGAGCAGAATCAGGCAAACTCAAATGCAATCCATTACCAATAAATTTAGTCGAATTTTGTCAAGACTTGCTCGATCAATTGCAGTTAGGAAATGAAACCAAGCATCAACTAACATTAATCCCGTCAAA
>Ga0209490_10002797_pt1 | contig 16435 bp, 7 predicted proteins | sample MAT06_FD_187209 | JGI IMG/M metagenome (GOLD analysis project Ga0209490, IMG submission 187209) | Freshwater microbial communities from Lake Fryxell liftoff mats and glacier meltwater in Antarctica - MAT-06 (SPAdes) (version 2) | ecosystem: Environmental > Aquatic > Freshwater > Ice > Liftoff...
GCCCTTGTACGACGAAGATGTCCGCTCACTCCGGGAGCTCTCACGGATGCTGGACATCCCCATCGTGGGAACCGAGGTCGTGGCAAAACACCCGTACAGCGTTGCGGAATACCTTGCAAGTGCGGTGGTTGATCGGGTTCGGGCCGATGTGTCATGGACCGGCGGTGTCACGGGCGTGATGAAGACCGCTCGCCTCGCCGAAGCCTTTGGCGCCAATTGCGAGGTCCACACGTCGATTTTTCATCCGCTCGATCTGGTGAACCTGCATTGCTGCGCTGCAATCAAGAATTGCGATTACTTTGATTTGCTCTATCCGTTCGAGAGTTTCTCGTTTGGCCTGAAGCAGCCGATGGTGATCGAACAGGGCATTGCCCATCTGCCGAGCGGGCCGGGATTGGGACTGGACTTCGACTGGGATGAAATCGACAATTGCACGCTGCTCATCGTCTGACAAACACCGGGGCAACCCAGCCGCCGTTGACGGATTGACGCACAGGCCTGCGAGACACCTGCCCACCCGTTGTATGGCCGGGTTGCGCCCTACAACGGCCCCACCGGCTGCGGCGCTGCCTCGTAGGCACCCACTATCGACTGGTCGAAATCAATCACCGAGCCGGTCATCAGGCCGGACTCGTCACTGCACAGGTAGGCCACAGCACGCGCGACTTCTCTTGGGTCGACGAGGCGGCCGTTGGGCTGTTTCGCCGAAGCCTGTTCCAGCCAGTCGGCGTCGGCATGGTGGAAATCGCGCTGGATGCGGTCTTCGCCCTCGGTCGCCATCCAGCCGATGTTGAGTGCGTTCACCCGGATGCGGTTGCGCAGCAAGGCGTAGGCGGTGTTGCGCGTCAGTGTGGCCAATGCGCCCTTGGACGTGCAGTAGGCCGCAATAAACGGCTGACCGCCGTGCGCCGACATGGAGCCGATGTTGACGATGGTGCCCGCCGTACCTTCGCGGCGCATCACCCGCACCGCCTCCTGCATCAGGAAGAACGGCGCACGCACGTTGATGGCGAACATGCGGTCAAACAGCTCCGGCGAGGTGTCCAGAATCGTGCCACGATCGGTGATCGCTGCCGCATTGACCAGAACATCAACGCGCCCAAACAGCTTGTCGGCCTGCTGCACGACTTCGCGGCAGTCTTCCACCCGGGCCAGATCGGCCGGCACATAAACAGCCTGCACGCCGGTCTGCTCAAAAATCAGTTTGGCGCGGGCTTTCCCATTGTCCTGGTTGCGTCCGCAGATTACGACAGCGTGTGCGCCGCGTTCGGCCAGCAGCATGGAAATTGCGGCACCCAGGCCCTGGGTGCCGCCGGTGACGACAGCCACCTTGCCCTGCAGTGACTGGGCCGTACCCGGGCTGTTCGCTTGCATCGTCTATCTCCGTTCGAAAGGGAATGTTCAGGAAACGCTGTGCTAGCAGACGCGCCGCAGCCGGCATACCAGTTGCCGCCTCAGGATTCGCTGGCGGCTTGCGCCATGCGTTCGCTTTTCCAGTACACATCGTCGCCCACCGTGCCGTCGCTGCGATGCCGGTTGAGCACACGCGCCAGCACAAACAACAAGTCACTCAGCCGATTCAGGTAATGGCGCGGTGTGTCCTTCAGCGCCTCCTGAGCCTCCAGCGCGACGACGGCGCGTTCAGCACGCCGCGCCACCGTTCGGCACACGTGTGCGAGCGACGCCGCGCGCGAGCCCGCGGGCAGGATGAACTCCTGCAGCCGCGGCAGGGTCTCGTTGTATTCGGCAAGCGCCTGGTCCAGCGCCAGCACCGCCTCGGGCTTGAGCAGCTCGAAGCCGGGAATCGACAACTCACCGCCCAGGTTGAAGAGCTGGTGCTGGATCTCGACCAGCAACGTGCGAACTGCATCGGGCATGTCCTCGCACAACAACACACCGATGCTGGAGTTGAGCTCGTCGACGTCGCCCATCGCGTGCACGCGCAGGCCGTTCTTGGAGATCCGGGTGTTGTCGCCCAGTCCCGTGGTGCCATCGTCCCCGGTGCGGGTGGCGATTTGTGTCAGGCGGTTGCCCATGGTGTTGCTCCTGTGAAGCCGCTATTGTCGCCCGGCCAGGCCAGGCTTGGCTTGGCTTGGCTTGGCTTGGCTTGGCGTCAGGGCTGGCGCAGCGCCAGGAAGTTCACTTCGACGCGGCGATTGGGCAACAGGCACTCCAGTTCCTCGGCGCGCGACGTGAACTTTTCCTTGCAGGCACTGACCTGTTGGCGGTCGCCCAGTACCGAGGTCTTGATCAGGGATGGTGCAATCCCCTTGGACAGCAGGTACTCGCGCACAGTCTGCACCCGCGACTGGGCCAGTGCCTCGTTGCGGGCGGCCGTGCCGGTGCGGTCGGCGTGGCCAATCAGTTGCACTTCGCGCAGGGTCGTGCCCGATTCGCGGGCGCGCGTGAGCGCCGCCGCCAGCCGTTCCATGGTCAGGGCACGGGCCTGGTCCAGCTCGGAACGGTTGTGGTTGAACAGCACATTGGCCTGAATCTCGATGGCTTGCGGCGGCCGCGGCACCGGCACCGGAGCAAGGGGCGGCGTGGCAACCGCCAGTGGCGCTGCTGGCGCTGGCGCTGCCAAGGCGATGGCGACCGACGCCGGTTTCGGCATGCAGGCATCGGCCTGTTCCCGCGCCTGTACCAGCTGGTCTTCGGCAATTTGTAGATACGGCATGGCATGGCGCCAACCCTGCTGGCGGTGTTCGTTGCCAGCGTGCACCAGCTCCACCTCGGCGCAGGCCACACGCTGGGCCACACACTGGAAGCCGGCGTGGCTCTTCAGCGAATCTGCAACGCCCCACAAATCAGGCCGCAAACGGTCAGCGTTGTTCACCAGCGGCGTGTCCATGGGCAGACTCGCCGCTTTCTGCTCCATGCCCTGCACCAGCGCCAGCGACTGTGCCAGCGCCTCTTGCGGGAACGGGCTGCGATCGTTGCGCGTGTACTCATGGAACGACACATCCAGCCAGCACTGGGCCTTGCCCAGGTGGTAGTCGCGCAGCGGCCGCCCCTGGTCATTGAGCGCCTTGATGCGCGCCTGCGCCTGTTCATAGGTGCGGTAATCCGCGTGGATGGCACGGTCGCCGATGCGTTGCGCGGGAGCCGTCAAGGTCTGGCTGTGTGCCACCCACGGCAGCACCAGGGCGATCAAACAGACGAAGATGCAGCGTTGGCGTAAGTTCAGGGTCATGGTGTTGGCCTGCATTGAATTGGCGATCAGGGCGAACGGTCCAGCGCGCGGTTGACTGCCGGCCGGTCAGCGCGGAACAGGTCTTCGTCAAACTTCCAGCGCAAGCGGATGTAGACGCCCTTGCGGGTGTAGTCGGTGCCCGACAGATCCCGGTCATCAAAACCGCTCCAATTGATGCCAGCGGCCAGCCACAGATTGGTCTGCACCTGGTAACCAATTTCGGCGCCCTCGGCCCATTGGCGGCTGTTGCCTTTGGGGCTGAACAGCATGTTCGCCATCAGGGACGCGCTCCACTTCTCTGTGAAGTCGTAGACGAAGCGGCCGCCCAGCAGATAGGCCGAGTAGGAGTCGCGTACACCGCCAAACTCTTCGCGCACCGATTTTGCGGCCGCGCGCCCGGTCCACCACCAGAGCCGGCTCGGGTGGTAGTCAGCGTGGCCGGACAGTACATGGGCCGCGCGCCGATTGCGCGGGCTGACACTTTCGTCCTGCTCCAGCTTGTATTCATAACGCCCGAGTGCGTTGACGCGGTTGGTGTCGGTGTCGCGGTAGGCCACCCCGATCTGGAAGCGATCCTGCAACAGATCGCCGGTGGCGCGGTTGTCGGTAAGCAACAGATAGTTGCGTGCCAGCAGCGTCCAGTCGCGGTCCAGCTTGCGCGCCACGCTGAGTGTAGAGAGGTAGCTGTCCACACCGGCCAGCACCGGCGTCGAGTCGGTCTGGCGCCACTCCAGCCGACCGGATACGCGCCACAAGGGATCGCCCGACCAATCGGCGCCGGCCGTCAGCGCCGTTGCCTGCTGGCCGGCACCGGACAAGGTTTTCAGGCGTTCGGCACTGGTGCTAAGGCGCAGGCCTTCGGCCACATCCCACACATTGCGCACCCCGGACGCCAACTGCACATCCTGTGCATTGATGGCGTCGCGCATGCGGTACTCGCTGAACAACTGGCCACCCGGCATGTAATCGGTCTCGACACCAGCCACCAATACGTTGCTGCGCGACGACGGACTCAGCGAATACAGCGACGACAGGCCGCGCTGCGACTCGAAGCGGCCATAGGCACGGGTGCGTTCGGCGATCTGGTAATCGGCACCGAGTGCCGCGCGGCGCTGCTCGTCGCCCGTAACGCCGACTTCGACTTCGCCACGCAGACCGAGGCGGTCGGTTGCGCGGTAATGCAGACCAAGCCGCAGCGTGGTTGCGTCCAGCGACTGCAGCGGGCTCGCGGCGGCGCTGGTGGACGGAAACACATTGCCGTTGTTGACCAGTGGCAATCCGGTAACCGGGTCCAGCGCACCGTTGCCATTGCCAAAGAAACCACCGCCATTGCCGCTCAGGATCGAACCACTGTTGCCAGCCCCAAGCGGCGCCGTCAGCGGCGCCGCAACCGACAGGCCGTTGCCGTTGCCACTGCGCTCTTCGCGGATGCCACGCAAGGCCAGGTCCACGGTCCAGCGTTCGCTGGCCTTCCAGGTCAGCCCGACTTGCGCGCCCGAACGCTCGGCGCCACTGACACGGTCTTCGGAACGTAAAGCCTCGGCGTACAGCTTGACCGAGGCGCTGGCGTCCATTTGGGCCCGGATACCGGCGTCGGCACGGCCACCCGAAAACGCCGCCGCCTGGTTGTTGAACGCCAGGTCGCTGCGCGCAGCGTATCCCCGCAATTGCCAACCCTCGCCCTCGTGGCGCAGATCGACGCGAGCCGCGTTGCCACTGACCTCGCCCACGCGGCCTGCGAGAGCCGGCGTGGTGTACGTGTTCACGCCATTGGTATTGACGGTCGAGGTGGTGCGCGCCAACTCGAACACCAGCAAGGTGCGCGGGCTGAGCTTGATTCCGATGTTGGCGCTGCCCAGCTGGAATGGCGCCAGCGGATTGTTGTCGCGCACCAGTGAGGCACCCACCTCGAACTGTTCGCTGATACGCCACTGGCCGTCGGCACCGGTCAACCAGAATGCCGCGCCGCCTTGCTCCACCTCGTAGGTGATACGCACCGACACCGGGTTCAGGTTCCCATCAACGGAGGGCACCGGCCGGGTGAACAGGATGCGCCCCGAAAACGGTTCGAAGCTGTAGTCGACAAACCGCACCAGCGCCGTGGCGGTCAGGATATTGGCGCTCTGGTTGCGGTCGCGCACCAGCAACTCGATCTTTTCGCTGTTTTGCACACCGTTGTTGTTCGACACCGCATACGGGCCGGACACACCACGCCCGGCGAACTCCTCAATGACCTGTTTCAGGTTGTCGCGCGAGGCAAAAAAGTTCGCGCTGTAATGGTCGGTTTCGCCGTGCAGGCGCAAACCCGTGACGGAACGGTTGAAGTTACCCAACTGGCGCTGCACCAGGCTGGCGGTGGCGCCGCCGCCACTTTGCTGGGAAAACCCGGCGCCGGTGCTGAAGTCCCCAAACAATGCGTAATGCCGGTCCTTGTCGATGCGCACATACAGTGGGCTGGTGGACCTGGCGTCAAAACCGCGCACCGACGCGTCGCCGTACACCGGGTACATCTGCTCGGGTTGGATGTCACGCAACAAACGCTCGCGGGTGTCCTTGTCGGAGTCGTAGGACGCGGTGAGCAGGTAGGACCCCTTGATTTCGCCCTTCAGGAAAAAGGCGGCGCGGTAAGCAACGCTCGACTTGCCGTTGTTGAACTGCTGCTCAAAGCGGCGGATTTCCTGCTCGAACACATCAGCCGAACGTGGCTGCGCCAGTTGCGAACCGGCGCGGTTGCTGATGTTGATGACGCCCTCGATCAGCCCCGCCGCCAGCATGTCGCGCAACTCCGGGATAAAACTGACCGTCCCGCTGGCCTGCTCACGGCCGGCCGTGACACGCAGTTGCACATCCATCGGTTCGGCGGGTGCCAGCAGGGAGAACTCGGCGACACCGTTGTCCACCCGTACCTGAGTGCCTGGCGTGACCCGGTCCAGGTCCAGCCGGCCGGGGCCGAGTTCGTCGGTCTGCGCCTGCGGCAGCAACAGGCGCCCACCACTGGCCTCGACCGTGGCAAACGCAGTGCCGGTGAGCGGTTTGCCGTCGGCAGCAAACAAACGCACCGTCACCCGCACCGGCGCCTGGCCGTCGGCCGGCACGCCATTGCGATCCAGTTCGACCACCACCCGGGCAACGCGGCTGTTGGCCGCGTAGTCCACCGGACCCAGCGTCTGACTGAACACCGTGGGTGCGCCATTGGTCTGGGCCGTTGCCTGGCCATGCGCCAGCAGCTGCGCTGCCGCCAGCGCCAGCGGCGCGAGGGTGCATTGCTGCAACGAATCAACGCGACGCATTCGGGCCTCCCACTGGATACCGTGGGCGCACGATGCCCTGGTTGGCGCTGTCGGTTGCCTGCTGCGGAGCGCTCGCCGGTTTGCTCTCAAAGCGCAACGGGCGTCCACGTAGCGTCTCGGTCTGCGGCACCACCACCTCCCCCTGGGTACGGCGCGCTTTCACCTGTTCGAGCACGGTATTGGAACAACTGCCCTCGATGAAGTCGGCACGGTGCAATTCACCGACGCGCAGATCGAGGAACAGGCTGCCCGCGTCCCCCGCGTTGCGGTTCGACGAGGTGGTCATGCGACTGCCTGTCGGCAATGTGGTTTTGTCGACCTTCAGCACATGGGTGCGGGGCTTCAGGTTGCAGATGCTGTACTTGCCTTCGGAATCACTCACCAGATAGGTTCCGTCCTGGAAATACAGGCGCACGCCCGGGATGCCCAGCTCTTCGCGGTCCTGCACATGGTTGTTGTTGCAGTCCACAAACACCTTGCCCAGTACACAGGCCTCGCTGGTGAACACGCCGCCGGTCACGCGCACCTTCCATTGCGCGGTGTTGGATGCAAACTGCCCGGAGCGCGCCTGCGCCCGGTTGATGCCGTTGCCCTGCTGGGCGCCCACGCCAACCCGCACCCGGTACGTCACGGTTGCGGTGGAATTGGCGGCCAGGTTGCCAAGGCTGAAGTTCAACACCGGCCCGACGCCACCTGCCGGGTCGGCCACCACCCCACCAGCAAGCCGGGTGCTGCCCGCGATGTAGCGAAAGCCAGCCGGCAAGGTATCCACCACCAGCGTATTGTTCAAGACACCGGCGCTGAGGTTGCGCACCGCCAGCGTGTATTGCAGGCTGTCGCCGACCTCGACCACGCTGGCCGAACCAGTCTTGCCGACAGTGAGGACGTTGGCGCCGAACGGGTCGAGTGGAATGTGGTTGTTCAACACATTGGCGGAGCCAGGTACGGTGATGTTGAAACTCATGAAATACTGCGTCGTCCCCTGATTCGCCGGGCCCAGCAGGGCGGTGTTGCCCGGGCAGGTGGCGGGGTTGTGCACCGGGTTGCCGACACCGGGGGCTGTGCCGGCGTTCTGCACCAGTGCCGGGTCTGGCGCCCCTGCAACCGTCACCGGGTTCGCACAGGCCGGTATCAGTGCCGATGGCGCCGCGATGTAACCACTTGGGAAGGTCGTGATCGACAGTGAGTAGGTGCCGGTCGGTGCGCCCGGGTTGCCCGGCGAGGGCGGGATTAGCAGGAATTGGTAAAAACCGTCCGGACCAGTTTGGACGGCGGCGGCGCCACCGACCAGATGCAAAGCCGGGTTGAAGCCTGCCGGGCCGCCAATGGTGACCACGGCACTCTGCACCGGCAACCTGGTCAGCGCGTCATACACCACGCCAGCCGGATCGAGTGGCAGGCTTTGCTCCACGGTATTCGTGCCGGCCACCAGGGTCAGGCCGCTGAGTGTTCCGTCGGTGTTGCTGGCGCCCGCCGGATTGGTGCCCGAGCGCACCCCGGGCGCAGCGCCAGGATCCAGGTCCATCGCCCCCGGGGCAAACGGGATGCCGCGCTCATTCGGGACCGGTCGGCCAAAGACGGTGCCGCCACTGGGCTCGCGGAAGGAAATCTGATAACCGGCGCCAGGCGCCACATTGTTGAAGATGTAGGCACCCGCCGCGTTGGTCGTGGTGGTGGCCACCAGCACGCCGCCATTGCGCAACTCCACCGTCCAGCCAGCAACTGCCGGCTCGCCCACATCCTTGACACGGTCATGGTCGGTGTCGCGCCAGATCGAGCCGCTCACCGAGGCCGGCAAGTCGATTGGTGTGGGGTCGACGGCGCTGTTGTTGCCGGTGAATCCGGCTGGCTCGCCGCCGCCACTGACAACCACACGGTTGACCAGCACCTGGCCAGCAAGTCCAGCAGCCACCGCCACCCGCACCGTGATCGGATTGCCGTTGCCCCCTGCGGCAATCACCGCCGCCGTGGTGCAGGTGATGGATTGCCCGGCGCCGCCACAGGTCCAGCCGGTGCCGATGGCTGACACCAGGCTCATTCCGACCGGCAGGGTGTCAACCACGGTGACCGTGCCCGCCGTGGGAACGGTGCCGATGTTGCCCGGCGTCAAGGTGTAAAAGCCGGTGTTGGAGCCCTGCGCGAAGCTGGCCGGCGTATGGGTCTTGGTGATGCGCAAGTCTGGCGCGAGGCCTGGCAGTTCTGCGAAGTCGTTGCCGGCCGACACCGTGTTGGGGCCCGCCAGATTGATGCCGGTGATGGTGCTCGGCGCAGCACCTGGCGCACTGGCCACACCGCCGGTCGAACCAGCCGTGGTGATGCCATTGGTGGTGCCCGCCGGTTGCGCCAGTTGCGTGACCGTGTAGTTGCTGCCCTCGGGCACCCCGACAAAGGTGTAGCGCCCGTCCGGCCCAGTCACCGCGTCGATCTGCACCGGGTTGCCATTGATGTCCAACCCGGTCAAGCGCACGGTCTGGCCGCCCAGCCCGTTGTCGGTCGGTTGGAACGTGCCGTTGTTGTTGTAGTCCAGGAACACCTGGCCCGACACAGTACGGCCGTTCGGGATCTCGGCGAAGTTGTTGCCACTCGACTGGGTGTTCGGCGGCAATACGATATTGCTGATGCGGCTGGGCAACACGGCAACACCGCTGGCAGCGCCTGCCGTGCCGCCGTTGCCCACCGCGCCCGGGGTGGTAATGCCATTGCTGGTCCCGCCCGGCTGGTTTGGCTCCAGCACCGAATAGGTGCCTGGCGCCAGGTCCGCAAAGCTGTAGTTGCCGTTGGCATCGGTGGTGGTGACCCGCAACACCGTCACCCCGTCGCTGGCCAGCAACTGCACCAGCACACCGGCCAATCCGGTATCGGCGCCATTCTGGAGGCCGTTGTTGTTCTGGTCGACAAACACCCGCCCCGAGATCGACGACGGAATGATCTCGGCGAAGTTGTTGTTGGCAGAGCCGCTGATCGCGCCCCCGGCGCCGTCGCCATTGAGCACAATGCCGGTGATCTGGCTGCTGAACTGGCTCGGATTGCTGGCGGCGCCCACCGTACCGGTGCTACCGGCGATCGGGCTGATCGGGCCTGCAGTGGTGGCGCCGTTCTGAGTGCCGGCCGGGGCTATCGGCTGGCACACGGAATAGCTGCCCGCGGGGAGTGAGGCGAACAGGTAGTTGCCCGATGCATCGGTGGTGGTGCTTGCGACCAATGGCCCAGCGGTACAACTGCCACCACTGCGCAGTTCGATTGCGCCGCCGGCAATCGGCGAGTCGCTGCCGTCAAAAATGCCGTTGGGGACAACGTTGTTGTCGTTGAACACCTTGCCCGAGATGAACCCGAGTGTGCTGACCGTGAGCGGCGCAGTCGCCGGCGCCTGGTTGCTCCCCAGGTTCGTCTGCAGCGCCCCTGCTGCGATGGTGTTGTTGTGCACACCGGCCGAGGTACCGGTCACGTCCACACTGATGGAGCAGCCGCCCGGCGGAATCTGCTGGCCGCTGGCATAACTCACCGCTCCAGCGCCTGCTGCCGCTGACACACTGCCGACGCCACCGCTGCAGCTGGTCTGCACGTTGGGTACCGGCGCCACCACCACATTGCCGGGGGCAGTTGGCAGGTTGTCAGTGAGTGCTGCGCTCAAGGTGGCGGGCGCGGCATTGCTGTTGCCAAGGAATATCGTCAGCCGCGAGACCGCGCCAGGAGCAATCACCGGTGGCGCAAACTGTTTGGTAACGGAAGGCGGCGTGGAGACAATCAGCCGTGCGTCGGTCGGCTCTTCATTGCTGACCCCTTCGGCCGTGCTGACCGCACCAGCCGGGATGGTATTGACGTAGGTTCCCGGGATATTGCTCAACACCCGGACCGTGACGGTGCAGGACCCCGTTTGCGGTATGGTGGCGCCGCTCAGGCGCACGCTGGTCGCCGCTGCCGGGGCTGTCACCAGCCCGCCGGCACAGGTCGTGGATGCGTTGGGCGGCGTGGCCACCACCAGTCCACCGGGCAGGTTGTCTACCAGGTTGGTCGAGCTCAGGTCCGCGTCATTGGGGTTGGCAATGCGCAGGGTGAGCACGGCAAAACTGCCCGGTGCCTGGTTGGCCGTGCCGGTTGTGAAGCCCACCGGGTTGCCAGCATCGAGTGTCTGGTTGTCGAGCGCCTTGTTGATGACCAGTGGGGTCCTTGCGCGCACCGTGTCCGAGGTTGGCTGCGAATTGGTCACTGGCACCCCACCCGAGCTCCCCGTGACCGCGTTTGCCACAATCGTGTTGACGAAATCCCCCTGCGCCGATACCAACACGTCAATTTCGCCAAAGCAACTGGCCGCGACTCCACCAATGGCTGCGGGTACGCTGGCACTGCTGATCTGTACCTGGGAGGCGGTGGGCGCACTCACGACGGCCCCGATGCAGGTGCTGCCCGGATTGGCACCAGCGGGAACGGTCAAACCGGCCGGCAGGTTGTCGATCACCCCGACGTTGGCCAGCGGTAGCGACGTTGCGTTGAAAAAGCTGATGCGCAAGCGGGTGCGTTGCCCCGGCTTGACCACGCTCGGCGTGAAGTTCTTCGTCACGCCCAGGTTCGACTGGGTCGACAAACTGGTCTGGGCCGGCCCGTTGTTGCTCAAGCCCTGGTCGGTTTGAATTGCGCCCGCCGGGATCAGGTTGGTAATGCCGCCCACCGCAGTCGACGTCACGTTGAACGACAGGGTGCACTGCGTGTTTGCCGCCAGTGTGGCGATTGACAGCGAGAACGAGGTGCCACCGGGCAACGCGCTGGCGACACCACCCGGGCAGGTAGTGGCGCCGCCCGGATTGGGGGCGATCACCATGCCGTTGGGCACTCCGCCAGCCAGGCCGTTGGTGGTGAAGTGGTCCGTCAGCGCCATGCCCGAGACGGCGGTATTGCCACCCGTGATGGTGACGGTCATCCGGCTGACCTGGCCGGGGAAGGTAAGCGTACCTGGATTGGTGGCTTTGCTCACCGACATCGCGCTGGGCGGCGCAAACAGCAAGGTGCCGACCACTGGCGTGGTATTCACAACGCCGCCAGCAGCGCCGATGCCACCGGCTGGGATGGTGTTGACCCAGTTCGCCGGCCCAGTAGCCACCACATCAAAAACCAGTTCGCAACTGCCGCCGCCAGCCAGACTTGCGCCGGACAGGCTGATGCTGGCGGCGCCAGCCGCACCAACAATGGCAACCGGTCCGGCGCAGGTGCTGTAAGCCGCGCTCGGGTTGGCCAACGTCATGCCAACCGGCAACGGATCGGTGATGCCCATGCCGGTGAGGGCAACCGCGCCCGAATTGCTTACGCGCACCGTCACCGTGGACTTGCCGCCCGACGACACCGACCCCGGGTTAAAACCCTTGGTGGCGGTAATCGACGAGGTGAAGCTGATGCCCGCATTCGCAGAAACCGGATCGACCGCGCGCGCCACTCCGTTGCCCAGCGTTTCGGTGCCAGACGCGTTCACCGTGTTGCTGTAGACGCCCGCTGGTGCGATCACGTCGACTTGCACGGTGCAGGTGCCGTTGGTACCTGCGCCGCTGTTGGCGCGCGCCGGAACCGTACCGCCATTCATGGTGACCGAGCTGCTCAGAGGCACCGCGGTGACGACTCCCGCGCCACAGGAAGTAGCGGCATTGGCTGGATTGGCAATCCGCATCTGGCCCACAGCACCGTTGGTCGGCAGCGGGTCGGACGCCGACGCATTCGTGATCGGGTTGGCGGACCGGTTGGTCAGCGTGATCGTCAACCGGGTCACCGCCCCTTCGGAAAGCGGCCCGGCCGGCGAAAACGCCTTGGCCACTGTCATCACCGGGCGGTTCAGCGTGCCCGCCGGGCTGGAGCTTGCGCCCGGGATCGGGTTGGCGATACCCGGATAGGTCACGCCGCCGTCTGCAATCGCATTGACCACCGGCGCACCGGCCGCGGCGTTCGGGTCTGTCATGGCCCAAAACGTGACGGTACAAACGCCCGGCGAGGTGATGTTGGCACGCGCTGGCACGCTGGCAATCGTCAAGGTGGCACTGGCCGCACCGAGCACGGCCGGTGTTGTCACCGCGCCGCACCCTGCACTGACGGTCGGTGTGTAGTCGGTCCCCGCCGGGGCCGTCGGGTTGCCGGTCAGAAAGGTCTGGCCGTTGGAAAAGTTGTCTGTAATGGCCACGTTGGCACGCGCCGCGCTGGAGAAGTTCTGGACCGTCACCTGGTACCGCACCGGATTGCCCGGTGCCGGGTCGCTGGGGCTGGCGGACTTGAGCACCCGCAAGTCGTCCACGACCAGGATCGAGGCCGATACCGACTGGCTCACGATGCCAGGCGCAGCCACACCCACTGCGCCCGCAGGCACACTGTTGGTGAAACTCACTGGCACACCGGGTGTGGTCACCGTCGCAGTGAAGTTGACGGTAACGGTGCAGATACCGGGAAGCGCCAAGGTACCTGCAGGGATCTGGCCACCGGCCAGGCGGACCCCGGTATTGCCCCCAAGCACACTGACCGCGCCACCGGCACAGGTCGTGGACTGGCCGGTGACCTTGAGCCCGTTTACACCTCCCAGGCCGTCAATCGGGTTGTCGTCAAAGGTGGTGACATCGAGTGGCAGGGCACCGCTGTTGCGCAAGGTGATGGTCAAGCTGCCCGCCTCACCACTGGCCAAGGCACCACTGTTGAAGGCTTTGGCGAGCGACAGCGGCGAGCGTACGGTGATGGGGGCACTGGCGTTCTGCGCCGGGACCAGGCCGAGGCCGTTGCTGAACTGGGTGGTGCGGTCGATGGTGTTGGTGGCATCGACAGAAAACGCGCCGTTGGTGGAATTGGCCACCACGTCGACCGAGACATCGCAGAAGCTGTTGGGCGCCACTGTTCCACCACTGGCGTTGATGGAGAAGGCCCCCGCCACGGGATTGAAAACCGGCAAGGTTCCGCCACCCGGGCAACTCACCTGCGCGTTCGGCGTGGGCGCCACGCGCAGCGCCGGGGTTGCACCGAACAACGGGAAGACGTCCGTGAATGCGAAGTTCGGCAAGGCGATGCCGTTGGGATTGTTTACCCGAACGGTCATGGTCACCGGCGCACCGCCCAAAACCGCAATGCCATTGGCAAACGACTTCGAAACCACCGGACGGGCGACCGCGCGCACGCCGACCGACTGTGTGACCGAGCCGATGTTCGCCACCGCCCCGCCGCCATCGGTTCCCGTTACCGTGCCAGTCGTCAATGTGTAGGCGTAGTTGGCGGCAGCGCCGTTGGAGGATCCGGCCGTGACCGGCACCAGGATTTCACAACTGCCATCGGTGCCGCCAAAGTTGGCTGGAATACCACCGGCAGAAAGCGTAATCACCTGGCTGCCAGGTGTCGCGCTCAACGCGCCCGGGCCCGGCGACGTGACGTTGGCGTTGGGGTCGGTGCAGGTGTAGCTGGCCGGGCCAGCGATACGCAAGCCGTCGGGCAACAGGCCGGGCAGACGATCCGCAGTGGGCAGCGGAAGGTTGGGAAATGACAGGCCGGTAATCGGCGTCGCCGCGCTGTTGGACAACTGGATGCGCAAGGTGGTGACCTGACCCGGAAAGATAGGGTCCGGCCCGACCAAGGTAACCGATGCCCCAAGCGCCGCGTAAGCGGCAGCTGGCGCAAGCAGCAACGTGGCCACTGTGGCAAGGCAAGCAAACGGTTTTCGGAACATCGGGATCGTCGGGAGTTAGATCGGGGCTCGGTGGCGCAAACTCCGCGCAGTCTAGCCGCTACGGCCGTGTAGAACTGTAAATTAGCTGCATGGCAATACTGAAGCCGCCCGATTCCGGATGCAGCACCGAAAGTCGTGCCTGATGTTTCTTTGCGACAAGTTGCACCAGCGCTAACCCCAGCCCATGCCCGGTGGCGCGGCCTGCCCCCTGAGTATGGGGTTGGGACAAGCGCCTCAGCGCCTCGGGCGCAAAACCGTGCCCCTGATCGTGTACCTGCAACAAAAACTCGTCGGCTATTGCGTCCAGCGACAGTGTGACCACACCACCAGGCGGCCCATGGCGCAATGCGTTCCAACCCAGATTGAGCAAGGCACGCTGCAGCAGGCGCAGGTCACCACGCACCAGCGCAATGTCGAGTTTGCAGCGGCGCGCGATACGCGTACCGCTGCGCTGCGCATCCTCGTACAAATCGTCGGCGCACTGGTGCAGCAATTGCACCAGATCGACCTCGCCGAATTCCTGTGCGTCGAGTGCCTGGGCACGGCCGAGCAGCAGGAATTGCTCGGTAAGATCCAGCGAGCGCCGCGCACAAACATCGATACGCTGCAGCATCGCCGCCTGCTCGGCATTGTTGCCCGAGCCAAACTGCGCCGCCAGGGCGCGCAGCGATACCAGCGGCGAACGCAAGTCATGCGCCAGGTGGCGCATCATGTCGTCCCGCTGTTGCCGACTCTCTGACGTTCCGCTTTCCAGCGCCATCGAGTCGGCAATGCGGTCTACTGCACCCGAGATCGCCGCAATCCGCGTCTCGACCGGATCGAGATAACCCACACTGGACAACACCGCCGCCGCGCCAGGCCGCGTCAGCGCGGCAATGCGCACCGTCTCGCGGGTCATTGTGTTCAGGCTGGATTCCAGCCTGCGCCAACTCCACAAGGGATACGCCAGCGCCATCACCGCCAGTGGTGCCGCAGGCGGCCACCACCAGCCCCAGCGCGCCACCAACCAGCCTGCCAGCAACAGGGTTGCAACAAAAAACGCCAGCGTCATCACCAGGGCGATGCGCGGCGACGTCAACAACAGCAACAGCAGCAATCCAAGCACCAGCAGCAGCGCAGTGCCGGTTTGCAGGGCTGGCGGCACCACACGCAGCTGCCGCCCGGAGGCCAGCGCATCCAGGCTGTTGGCGACAAATTCCACTCCGGGCATGGCCCCGTTCACACCCGCCAGCGGCGTCACCAGGTTGTCCCCGAGGCCAGTCGCGGTAGCACCGAGCAAGATGGTCTTGCCGCGCAGTTGATCGGTCGCCACCACTCCTGCCAGCAAGTCCGCCGCAGACACCCGCGGGTAATGGCCGGCAGGCCCGGCAAAAGGCAAAAGGCGGGGACCCGCGGGCGTGGCGGCGTCACTCGCCTGCCCCGCGACCTCCAACAGAACCGCCGACACATGCGCAAACTGCCCGGCCTGCGATTCTTCCTGTGGCATGTAGCGCCGACTGACACCATCACGGTCGACCAAAGCCTGGGCGTGCCCGAGCCGAGCCGCCCGGGCAAACATCGGCAGGGGCAAAACCGGCATCCCTCCAGCCGCCGGAATGAAAACCGGCATAACTACGCGCCCATAGGCGGCGATTGCCTGCGCCAGTCGGGCATCTGCGCTGCCTCCGTCCTGTTCGGGCTCGGACAGGATGATGTCCAGCAGCAGCGGCCCGGCACCCGCGTTACGCAAGCGGTCCAGCATGGCTGCGAGTTGCGTGCGCGACCAGGGCCACCTCCCCAACCGGCCCAGGCTGGCTTCGTCGATGGCAACAATCAGAATGTCGGACGCGGGCGGGCGGCCCGAGGCGGCGATGGCTGTGTCATACAGCCATTGGTTGGCCGGTTCGAACCAGGCGCCGCGCAGCGCTGCCGTCAACCCGAGCAGCAGCAACAGCGCCAACACCGCCCAGTCCCGCAAATGGCGTCCGGCGCCGCCCTTCAAAAGACACTCACAGCAGAGGCAATAACAACAGCAACAGCCACGGCCAGGGGAATGCGGGCGGCGGCGCGGGAGGTGGTGGTGGTGGTGGTGGTGGTGGCGGCGCCGGCACTTCAAAGCGCTGCACAGCCGACCACGGCCCGCTGCTGCCGTCGGGCAACACGACCTGGGTACGCACGAAGTAAAGCCCCGGTTGCGGCGCGACCAGCTCAAGGCTGGCGCCAGCCACCGTGCGATCCTGCGCAAGCGTGGAGAACGCCATATCCTTCGCAACCTGCACCCGATGGCTGAATCCGGCC
>Ga0209490_10002799_pt1 | contig 16431 bp, 16 predicted proteins | sample MAT06_FD_187209 | JGI IMG/M metagenome (GOLD analysis project Ga0209490, IMG submission 187209) | Freshwater microbial communities from Lake Fryxell liftoff mats and glacier meltwater in Antarctica - MAT-06 (SPAdes) (version 2) | ecosystem: Environmental > Aquatic > Freshwater > Ice > Liftoff...
TGGACATGCTCGGCGGCCAGAAGAGCTACGAGCTCTACGCCACCTTCTCCGATGGCAAGGGTCAGCCGGGCCAGTCGAATGCAGTGACCCACGGCTGCGTCCCGACGCGCCACAAGCAGGTCAACGTCATCAACACAGGGCGCAAGGCATGAGCATCATTCTCGATCCGCGCGCTCCGCGCTCCCTCTTCGCCGACGATGTGGTGATCTCACGCAGCGAGGCGCAACGAGTGGTGGAGAGCGTGTTGAAGCTCTCGCGCGCCGACGCGGTGCAGGTCGTGATCCGCTCGTCGCGCACCCGGAACGTGCGTTTCGCGGCCAACCAGCTCTCGACCGCTGGTGTGGTGGAGGACACGACGCTGGTGGTGATGTCGTACATCGGCAGGAAGCATTCGGCGGTCACGACGAATGATCTGAGCGCTGAGAGCATCGAACGGACCGTGCGAAAGGCCGAAGCGATCGCGCGGCTGGCCCCGGACGACGCCGAGATGCTCCCGGTGCTCGGTCCACAGAATCTCGCCGACGTGAGCGCATCGTGGGACGAGGCGACGGCGACTCTGGACGCAGGCATCGTCACCGCCGCGGCCAATACGGCGCTGGCACCGGCTCGGCGAGCGGGAAGCACCCTCACCGTGGCGGGCTTCCTGGTGACCAGCGCCGACGCGATTGCCATCGGGACGAGCGCCGGTCTCTTTGCCTACCACCGCGGCACGAACGCGAACTACACACTCACCGTCCGCACCGCCGATGGTACAGGATCCGGGTGGGCCGGCGAAGATGCGCAGGCGTGGGGCGGACTCGACTTTGCCCGGGTCAGCGCTCAGGCGATCGAAAAGGCAGAACGGTCGCGGAATCCGGTCGCCATCGAGCCGGGCCGCTACACGGTGATCCTCGAACCGCAGGCTGTGGGCGACCTGGTTGGGCTCATGCCGCGCTACTTCAACGCCCGCAGCGCCGACGAGGGCCGGTCACCTTTCGCGAAACAGGGAGGGGGCAACAGACTGGGCGAGCTCATCGTGAACGCGATGATAAACATGCGCAGCGACACTGCCGATCCGATGGTACGCTCCCAGCCGTTCGATGGTGACGGTCTGCCACTGACGAAGCAGTCATGGATCACCAACGGAACACTCAGCACCATGCTGGTGCCCAGGGCGTGGGCAGCGCGGAAGAATCTCACCGCCACCGGTACGCCGAACAACATCATCTTCGGCGGTGGCAGTACCTCACGCGAGCAGATGATTGCCAGTACCCAGCGAGGGGTGCTCGTCACCAGACTCTGGTATCTTCGCGAAACCGACGCGCGGACCATGAGCTATACCGGACTCACCCGCGACGGGACTTTCCTGATCGAGAACGGCAAGATCACGAAGTCGATCAAGAACATGCGCTTCAATGAGAGCCCCCTGTTCCTGCTCAACAACGTGGAGGCGCTCGGTCCCGTCCGGCGCACAGCGGCCGAAGGGCCGGGCACGCAGGTCATGCCGATTCTGAAGGCGCGCGACTTCAACTTCACGTCGCTTTCTGACGCCGTCTGACCGCTAGGTGACGAAGTGGGTGACGGGCCAAGTCGTGCGAACCGGGAGCGTCGTGCGACTCATTCCGCTCGCACCGCGTGCGCGATTGCGCGGTAGCGGATGGGAATCGAGGTCAGTGGCAGGTGCGCCACTGCGTGCTTGAGCGCCTTCGCGGCGCGACGCCACGGCACGACCGGCTTCCGGCCCGGGAGCACCTGCACCGTGCCAAATCCCGCTGCCCGACAGAGGCCATCGAGCGCGGCGGCGTTAGGCGCCCACCAGTTCGAGGAGTCGTCGTTGAGCTCCTGACCCGGGAAAAATTCGCACAACGCCCGATCGCCGCTGCCCGGGATCTCCATCGCCTCAGTCTCCACGATGCAGACACCGCCCGGCTTGACGAACTGTGCCACCTTCCGGAGCGCGAGGAGCGGATCTTCGAGGTGATAAAGCACGCCGAGGAACAGGACGACATCAAACTGGCCCACTGACGCCGGTTCGATCGTCATGAAGTCTCCGACGACCGGCTCCACCGCGCTCCCCAGACATGCACGGGCGGCATCAAAGGGGCGGCGTCCCGGGAGTTCAGAGGGCTGCCACCAGCGCGTCTCGTGTGGCGACGCGAGGGTGCCGCCGGCAGCGCGCATCGACCGCCACTCGTCCATGTAACCGACCATGTCCGACGACCAGATGTAATGATCCATCGCGACCACCCTTGCAGCTCCGAGTCGCTCGGCGGAGAAGGAGAAGAACCCGTCGTACGCACCGATGTCGAGCACGGTTTTGCCGGCGAGTGATGGGAGCTGCAGATCGCGAAGCTCGGCCTCCCAGGCAACCAACGGTGCCCGCCCCGGTGTCACGACTCCAGGTGCGAGCTGAATCGTATGGTACCACTCCGGGTGAGTAGCGAGCACTTCCTTGGGGGTGATCTGCAGCGGTGACTGGCGATTCATGCGAAATAGGTGTGGATCGTGGTTGAACGGGTGAAACGGTGCAGCGAGGACGTCAGCGCGCCGGGCCAGTGGGAGCGCGAGTTCTTGAACCCGTGACTGTGAGTCCGCCTGCGACCGTGCCCCGCGGCGCACCTGATGAATCTACTCACCTGAGACAGCCGGTCGGATGTTCTGTGCCTGCGCATCAGCGTAGACTCCGACGCTGCGTACAACCCGTTCTGTACGCGACGAATCCAAAGTCCCACGGCAGCGTACTAAGCGCCACATCGACGCGAATCCGTTTGGCGCAGCTGTGCGGCGTCGCTCCCAACTCCTTCCTCGTCACCCGAGCCCACTGACCGCATGACAACCCGTCGGGACTTTCTCGCCACCAGCGCGCTCGCCGCTGGAGCCATGGCCGTGGCGGCGCTGCCGGCTGAGGCCGAGTCGTTGACGCGACGGCTGGCGCCGCTCACACCGCGTCCGCACGAACAACCGCCGATGGATGCGCCCACCAGGGATCTGCTGATGGCTGCGCTCAACTCGGCAAAGATGTCGGGGGCTTCGTTCGCCGATGCTCGGATCGGTCGCACCCGTCGCAACTTCGTCATCACGCGTGAAAAACAGATCATCGAGATCGTCGATACCGACACGATGGGGTGTGGCGTCCGCGCGCTGGTGGATGGCTGCTGGGGCTTCGCGGCCACGCGCGCGCTGACCGCCGATGGCGTCGCCTCTGCCGGACGCGAAGCGGTGGCGATAGCGAAGGCGAATCGCGTCGCGCGCGATCGATCGGTGGAGCTGACACCCGCACCATCACTCGGCGAACGAACGTGGTCGACTGGCTTCACGATCGATCCGTGGACGATTCCGGTGGAGCAGAAGGCGGACCTGCTGCTGAAGGCGAACGCCGAAGCGATGAAGGTTCCCGGTGTGAAGTACGTCGCAAGCCAGATGTTCTTCGTGAAGGAAGAGAAGAACTACGCCAATACCGAAGGCACCGTCACGGCGCAGACGCTGGTGCGAAGCTGGGCGCCGATGAGCATCACAGCCATCTCGGCGGACTTCACCGATTTTCAGACGCGGAGCAATACCGTGCAGCCCGCGGGACGCGGCTACGAGCACATTCTCGAAGCCGACATCGTTGGCAACGCGCGCAAGTGGGGCGAGGAGGCGGCGCAGAAGCTGAAGGCGAAGGCAGTCGAGCCTGGCCGGTACGATCTGGTGCTCCACCCATCGCACCTCTGGCTCACGATCCACGAGTCGATTGGACATCCGACCGAGCTCGATCGCGCCTACGGGTACGAGGCGAACTACGCGGGCACCAGCTTCGTGAGCCCGCCGGAGAAGGTGCTCGGTACGCTCAAGTACGGTCCGGAGATGCTGAATGTGCAGGGCGACCGCTCGCAGGTGGGGGGATGTTCCACCGTCGGCTTCGATGATGAAGGCGTGATACCGGAAGACTTCCTGATCATCAGGAACGGCGTGATGAACGACTATCAGACCACTCGCGAGCAGGCCAACTGGCTCAAGTGGTGGTACGAGAAGCAGGGTAAGGCTCCGCGGAGTCACGGCTGCTCATACGGCGATAGCTGGAGCAGTGTGCAGTTTCAGCGGATGCCGAACGTGTCTGTGCTCCCGGGCGCGAAGGAGCAATCGTATGAAGACATCATCGCGGCGACGGACAAGGGTATCGCGATCGTCGGCGACGGCAGCTTCTCGATCGATCAGCAGCGGTACAATTCGCAATTTGGTGGTCAGCTCTTCTACGAGATCAAGGGCGGCAAAGTCGTCGGGATGCTGAAGGATGTGGCATATCAGATGCGGACGCCGGAGTTCTGGAACGCACTCGACATGCTCGGTGGCAAGAAGAGCTACATGCTCGGCGCCAGCTTCTTCGACGGCAAGGGACAACCAGGGCAGGTCAACGCCGTCAGTCACGGCTGTCCGCCAACGCGGCATCGTCAGATCAACGTCATCAACACGGGACGCAAGGCATGACATCGAAATTTGACACTCGCGCACCGAAGCGCCTGCTCGATGCGGCCGATGAACTCGTCTCGCGCGACGAAGCACAGCGTGTGATTGAAGGCGCAGTCAAGCTCTCCAAGGCGGACTCAGTTCAGGTCAGCCTAGGGGGTGGCCGTCAGCGAAATGTGCGCTTTGCTGCCAACCAGATGTCGACGGCAGGGATGGTGACCGACCTCTCGATGGTGGTGTCATCGAGCTTCGGGCCGAAACATGCGATCGTGACGACCAACGATCTCTCGCCGGAGGGGATCGAGCGCGCGGTGCGGCAGTCGGAGGCGATTGCGCGTCTCGCCCCGGACGACCCCGAGGCGATGCCGAGTCTGGCACAGCAGGACATCGCGCCGCTACCTGCGGCATGGGATGAACAGACGGCGAATCTCGATGCGGCGGCGTGTGCACAGGCTGCACTCACCGCGCTGATACCCTCGCGTGCGAAAGGCAATCTCCAGGCCGCCGGTTTTTTGCAGGTCGACGCGAACGTCAACTCGCTCGGCAACAGTTCCGGACTCTTTCAGTACCATCGCGGTACGAAGTCGAACTACACGCTCACGGTTCGCACGGCTGACGGTACCGGATCGGGGTGGGCGGGGGCCGAGGAGCCGAAGTTCGGCGCGCTCGACTTTGCGAAGATCAGCGCGCGTGCCATAGAGAAGGCGGAGCTGTCACGCAATCCGGTGGCGATCGAACCTGGACGATACACGGTGATCCTCGAGCCTCAGGCCGTGGGCGACCTCGTCTCGCTGGTGGCGTTCTACGCCGATGCGCGCGCCGCCGACGAGGGGCGTTCGCCATTCGTGAAGCAGGGCGGCGGCAACAAGCTGGGCGAGAAGATCGCCGATGAACGCGTGGCGCTGTACAGCGATCCATACGACCCCAAGATTCTTGCCGATCCGTTTGATGGTGAAGGTTTTCCACTCACACGCAGGAACTGGATCGACAAAGGCGTGCTCACCGAAATGCAGTACGGGCGCTTTTGGGCCAGGAAGCAGGGCAAGCAGCCGACCGGTGGCGCCAACAACATCGTGCTCGCCGGCGGAAACATGACGCGTGAGCAGATGATTGCTGGTACACAGCGCGGAATTCTGGTATCGCGACTCTGGTACCTGCGCGAAGTGGACCCGCGCACGTTGCTCTACACCGGGCTCACACGCGACGGCACATTCCTGATCGAGAACGGCAAGATCACGAAGTCGATCAAGAACATGCGGTTCAACGAGAGCCCGCTGTTCATGCTCAACAATCTGGAAGCGTTGGGACCGCAGGAGCGCGTGGCGGGCATCGAGGCGGGAATTCCCTGCGTCATGCCGCTGCTCAAGGCGCGCGACTTCAACTTCACATCGTTGTCCGACGCGGTCTGACGGTGTCGGATGTGGTGTGATCACAATCGCCGTGCAGCGTGACGTTCTCGCTGCGCGGCGATTGTGCTGCATCAACGCTGCTGTTCGAGATTGCGGGAACTCGACCGACGCTGATAGTGCGCGCCAGAACTCACGACAACAGCCACGAAAAACACGCGCGACGATACTCAACTGCTGAGCATGGTCGCGCGTTGACAAACTGGGGCGGCAGGACTCGAACCTGCAACATCCCGGTTAACAGCCGGGTGGTCTGCCAATTGACCTACACCCCATCACTTCCAATAAAGTGTCGGCTTGGATCGGAAAAGTGTAGGCCCGAGTCCGCTAAAATCGAATTGCTTGCCTCAAAGCACGAATCGTTACTTCTTTTCGGGTGCCTTCGGGACGCTGTCCACCGGCGCTGGAGAAGCAGCAGGAGGGGTCACAGCCGCCTTGCCGGTATTCGGATTCTTGTCGGTTCCGGCGGCGTTCAGATATCCGGGCGTGCTCCCAACGGAACCGTTCGCGCTCGCGTCAGCACCGCCGTATGGATTCGCCGTGTCCCCCTTCCCGGGGCTGTCAGCCGTCTTCTCGCAGGCGGCCGTGAGGAGAACGGCGGCGATCAACATCGAGGCAAAGCGAACGGTTCGCATACAGGCTCCAGAAATCGTGACGGTTATCAGGTGACGCTGTAAGCTAAGCATGCCTGACGCAGCTGTCAGTGCGGAAGCCGATGGCGCAGCATGGCGTAGGTCCATGTACCCACCAGCGCGCTCGCGATGGCGGCCAGCATCACACTCTCGCCTGTCCCAACCAGAGCGAAGAGCGGCGCCGGACAGGCGCCGACCAGCGCCCAGCCCAATCCGAACATCGTGCCGCCGGCCCAGTACCGGGTGCCGTTTCCGAGCCGCTTCGGCGGCACGGTGATCCGTTCGCCACTCAGGCTTCGCGCCTCGGTGCGCCTGATCAGCCACAGGCCTGACGCGGCCACGACGATCGCAGAGCCGATGATGCCGAACATGTGGAACGACTGGAACCGGAACATCTCCTGAATCCGATACCAGGAGATCACTTCCGACTTGGTCAGGACAAAGCCGAAGCTCGTCCCCAGCAGTGCATAGATCAGCAGGGCGCGCGCACCATCGCGTGTGGCCTCGGCAACCCCCGTATCCGGCATTGCGCCGGCAATCGTTGACTCGATGATCTCGAGGTCGGTGATCATGACGTCACGCTCCGAGAAGACGCGGCATGATCACCCACGTGGCGAACAGTCCGCCAGCGAAAAACCCAAGCACGGCAATCAACGACGGCAGCTGGAAATCCGCGAGACCACTGATCGCATGACCAGAGGTGCATCCGCCCGCGTATGCCGTGCCGAACCCGATCAGGAACCCGCCGCCGATGATCATGATTACGCCACGGATGGTAAGCAGCGCATGCCAGTTGAACAGTTCGCGCGGAATCAGGCCGCCGAAGTCGCGGACTCCGAGCGCGCCGATGCTCATCTGGGCAGCGGACGAGAGCTCGATGTGGCCGACGCCACCAGGACTTCGTGCCGCCAGCACACCTCCGAGCAGCACACCAGTCACGAATGCGAGATTCCATCCGCCCACGCCACGCCAGTCGTAACGCAGGAATTCTGGTCGCCCTGGCGCCACCGCCGCGCACATGTGACGGAGGTTGCTCGACACGCCGAACATCTTGTTGCCAACGAGCAGCAGCGCCGGCACGAACAGCCCGATCAGCGGTCCGGCCACGTACCACGGCCACGCGCCGCTCATCGACCCACCAACAGCTTCTGGCGCGCGCGTGCGACGGTCGTGATGCGCTTGCACATCAGATCGCACAGCGCAAAGACGCTCGCATCGGCGAGGCGGTAGTACACAAAGAGCCCATCCTTCCGCCGCGCGACGAAATGGTGCGCGTACAGCAGCTGGAGGTGCTTCGATACGTTGGCCTGTCCGAGTCCCGTCTCGTCGACGAGTTCGCCGACCGTACACTCAGCGTTTCTGAGCGCGCTGAGAATCGCGAGCCGTGCAGGTTCGGCGAGGACCTTGAATCGCTCCGCCACCAGTTCGAGCACTTCGGATGTCATGACGATCGATGCCATTCAGCGCACTCCGTGTGAGAACAGTCGCCAGGAGCGACGGTGGCCCGGTGTATCGTATCCAGCGCCGCTCATGACGCCCCCGCGTGCACGGCAATTCCCGCGGCGCCTGCCGAATCCGTCTCCAACGGCAGCCCAGCCTGCACCCAACTCGCGATGCCGCCCGTGAGGTTGAGCACACTGGTGAAGCCGTTCGCGCGCAGTACGCTCGACGCGATCGCCGATCGTGCCCCGCTCTGGCACTGCACCACGAGTGGCACGTGTCTTGGCAGTTCGGCGAGGTGTTCACTGAGATAGCCGACGGGAATGTTCCGGACGCCCGGCAGATGGCCGCTCATCCACTCTGACGCGCCACGAACGTCGACTGCTGTCGCCTCGCCGCGCTGCAGCAGATCACTGAGCTCCGGCGCGGAGATCTGCCGGATCGTCTCCAGCGTGTTGCCCGCTTCGACCCATGCGCTGAACACGTCGGCTCCAAAGCACCCCGCCACGCGATCGATGCCGATCATGGCCAGGTCGCGCACCGCGTCCTGCACAGCGTTCGAGCCGTTCGCATCATCGATGATCAGGTACACCTCGCGGTCGAACGGCAGCAGCCATCCGGCCCAGGTATTAAAGCTCTGGTTGAGCGGGATGTTGATCGTGCCGGGGACGAACCCGGTCGCGAAGTGCGCCGCAGGCCGCGTGTCCACCACCGGTGCCCGCTCGTGCAACACTGCGCCGATCTGCGCGTCAGCCATGCGCCGCGGGATGTGGAATCCGCCGAGTATGGCCGGCCCCATCTTGTTGATGCGCTTCATCTCGGCGAAGTACTTCGGTGGTTCAGGCTGGCCGTCGAGCACCACGTCCACGAACTCCTGCTCGTCCGCAATCCGAAGGCCCCAGTTCGACGCCTTCTCGTAGCCGAGCGTGGACATCGGCACGGCTCCGAGCGCCTTGCCGCACGCCGAGCCGGCGCCATGACCGGGCCAGATCTGCAGGTGATCGGGCAGAGATTTGAACCGCTGAAGGCTCTGGAAGAGCGTTCGTGCACCTGCTTCCATCGTGTTCATGATCTTCGCTGCCTTCTCCAGCAGGTCGGGGCGACCAACGTCACCAACGAACACGAAATCCCCGGTGATCACGCCCATCGGACCGGCAGCCGCAGGAGTGTCCGTCACCACGAACGACAGGTGTTCAGGGGTGTGACCGGGGGTGTGCAGCACCTCGATCTTCAGGTTGCCAACCATGAACACGTCACGATCGTGAAGCATGGTTGCATGCGACTCTTCAGCGAAGGCGTACTTCCAATCGGCGTCGCCTTCATCGGACAGCAACAGTCGCGCGCCGGTGCGCTGCGCGAGCTCGCGGCTGCCGGACACGAAGTCGGCATGGATGTGCGTCTCAGTGACGTGCGTGATACGGACGCCCTCGGCGGCAGCCGCGTCGATGTACTGCGCCACATCGCGATTGGCGTCGAACACAATCGCATCGCCCGTGGCCTGGCAGCCGATCAGGTAGCTCGCCTGCGCGAGTCTGGTATCGTAGAAGCGTTTAAACAACATGATGAATGTCCCTCTGGACGACGACTGTGGAGTGGACGAACACGGCGGACGCAGACTCCCCTGTTCCGACCGCGCCCGGCGCGGCTCGGGAAATGGAGGACGGGAGGAAGACGCTTCGATTACGGTACAGGATGAACGAGCCCATCACGATCAGGAAGAGCGCAAACGACTGCTTGAGCGCGGCCTGCGACACGTAGCGCACCAGGTAGGTGCCCGCCACGATGCCGCAGACTGCAACCATCGTGAATCCGGTCATGAAGGCCCACGGAAAGTCCACATGCCCGAGGTAGCCGGCGAACGCCGACGTCGAGTTCATCGCGATCACGAGGAGCGACGTGCCGACCGCCTGCTTCATCGGGACACGTGCGAGAATCACCAGCGCCGGCACTACCAGAAAGCCTCCGCCGATACCGACCACACCGGTCAACACACCGACTGCCAGCGCCACGGGCACCAGCAGCGCGAGTGGCATCGCGCGCGGTGACTCGACGGCTGTGGCGTCTGCCGTTCCCGTCTTGCGCGCCGAGTGGTACATCGTGATTGCCGCTGCGAGCATGACCGCGGCCAGCAGCGCAAGTTGTGCCGATCCGCTGATCAGCCGTGCCAGCTGGGCTCCCACGAAAGCGCCGACCATCGCGATGAGGCCGAACGAGACGGCGGTGCGCAGGTTCACGTTCCCGGCTCGCCAGTGTCCGATCGCACCGACCAGGCTCGTGATGCCGATCACCGGCAGGCTCATCGCGATCGCCAGCTTGGCATCGTAGCCCAGCACGTAGACGAAGATCGGGACCGTCAGAATCGACCCGCCGCCACCCATCAGTCCAAGCGAGAGTCCAACCAATGCTGCCAGTGCATATCCGACGAGGACCACCGACGCTCCATGTTCACCAGACTCGCGGCAGGCGGCCAGGCGGCCGTCGCACAGCAAGAGTATACAACCATATGGTTGATTACGCTAGTGTCGTATGTGTCTGCCGGGTGGGGCGCAACGAAACGGCGGCGGAGACCCGGTGTGAGTCCCCGCCGCCCTCGTCTCGCCGACCGAATGAATCAGCTTCGCACCAGCTTCCGGTACTTGATCCGATGCGGCTGGTCCGCATCCGAACCCTTCCGTCGCTTCAGATCCTCGATGTACGCCTGGTAGTTCCCCTCGAACCAGACCGTCTCGGAATCCCCTTCGAACGCCAGGATGTGCGTCGCGATCCGATCGAGAAACCATCGATCGTGGGTGATCACCACCGCACACCCGCTGAAGTCGAGGAGCGCATCTTCCAGCGCACGCAGCGTGTCCACGTCGAGATCGTTCGTCGGTTCGTCGAGCATGAGCAGATTGCCACCGCTCATCAACGTCTTGGCGAGGAACAACCGATTCCGTTCACCACCGGACAGACTCGCCACCAGCTTCTGCTGATCAGCGCCGCGGAAGTTGAACCCGCTCACGTACGCGCGAGAGTTCAGCTCGCGGTTGCCCACGGGGATCATTTCGCGTCCGCCACTCACCTCTTCCCACACAGTCCGCGCCCCATCCAGCGTGCGGGTCTGGTCGCCGTACGCCACCTGCACGGTCGAGCCGAGGACGAGTGACCCGCCATCCGGCTTTTCGCCGCCGGTGATCATGCGGAACAGTGTCGTCTTGCCGGCGCCGTTCGGGCCGATGATGCCAACGATGCCAGCCCGCGGCAGGTCGAAGCTGAGGTTGTCGTACAGAAGTTGATCGCCGTAGGCTTTCTTGAGCTTCTTGGCGATCACCACATCCGCACCAAGGCGCGGTGCAGGTGGAATCACGATTTCGTGATTCATCGCGCGCTCCTGCCCCTGTTCGCCGGCCAGGTCTTCATACGCCTGCAGGCGCGCCTTGTTCTTCGCCTGACGCGCTTTCGGCGCCATACGCACCCATTCCAGTTCGCGGTCGAGCGTCTTCTGCTTCTGACTCTCCTTCTTCTCTTCCTGCTTCAGGCGAGCGGCTTTCTGCTCCAGCCAGCCGGTGTAGTTCCCCTCCCAGGGAATGCCCTTGCCGCGATCCAGCTCGAGGATGTACTGCGCGACGTTGTCGAGAAAATATCGATCGTGCGTGATCGCGATCACGGTGCCCGGAAACTCCGCCAGGTACCGCTCGAGCCACGCGACGCTTTCGGCATCGAGGTGGTTCGTCGGTTCGTCGAGGAGCAGCATGTCCGGCTGCTCGAGCAGTACGCGGCAGAGCGCGACGCGGCGACGCTCACCACCAGAGAGCAATGTCACATCGGCGTCGGGGGCGGGACAGCGGAGGGCATCCATCGCCACCTCCACCTTGTTGTCGAGATTCCAGAGATCGAGTGTGTCGATCTGTTCCTGCACCCTGGCCTGTTCAGCGAGCAGCTTGTCCATCGCGGCGTCATCCATCGGCTCGCCGAAGGCCATGCTGATCGCATTGAACCGGTCGAGCAGTGCGCGCTGTGACTTCACCGCCAGTTCGACGTTCCCGCGCACGTCGAGTGTCGGATCGAGCTGCGGTTCCTGCGGCAGGTAGCCGATCCGCGTGCCCTTGTGGGCCCACGCCTCTCCCTGAAACTCGGTGTCGACGCCGGCCATGATCCGGAGCAGCGAGCTCTTGCCGGCACCGTTGCCGCCGAGCACTCCGATCTTGGCACCCGGATAGAACGAGAGCCAGATGTCGTCGAGGATGACCTTGGAAGGCTGAACGACCTTCTTGAGGCCCTTCATGACGTAGATGAACTGTGGAGCCACGGGTCTCTGGAGTTATCGGAGAAAACGGAAGGCGTCGGCGCCGACGTTGGCGCGCCGCCACGAGCGATGTCGACCACGAGCCGGGACGCCAGCCCGTGCAGCCGCTCGCACCACGGCAAGTTAGCGTCGCCGGCCAGCCTCGGTGGGCCGAGCCGTAACTGGCCTAGATTCCATGCTCGCGAGGGCGCGACACAGCCGCAGCGCCAGCGGTCGTCATCGGCTGCGCGTACCTAGGCGGCACCCCTTCAGCATCCAATACCGCCGTGAACTTTTCCGACCTGCCAGCGCAACTCAGCGCCTCGCCCTGGAGCGCCGTGCCAGTGGTGTTCCTGGCCGGCGTCCTGACGTCGCTCACGCCGTGCATCTACCCCATGATCCCCATCACGGCGGCAATCGTGGGCGGTGCGCAAACTGCGGGCGGAGGCGCGAAGCGGGGACGGACCCTTGGCCTCACGATGGCGTACGTGATCGGGCTGGCACTGGTCTACTCGATCCTTGGCCTCGTCGCCGGGCTCTCGGGGAGCATGTTCGGCACCATCAGCACGAACCCGTGGCTGTACTTCGCGATGGCCAACGTCCTGCTGCTGGCGGCGCTGAGCATGCTGGACGTCCTGCCGGTTCGCCTGCCCGCGTGGCTCCTCACGCGCGCGACGAACGCCGGCCAGAGCGGGGGCCTGGGCGGCGCGTTCGTGATGGGGGCGATGTCCGGGCTCGTCGCCGCGCCGTGCGGCGCACCGGTCATGGCGAGCGTCCTCACCTGGGTCGCCACCACGCGCAGCGCGGTACTGGGATTTCTCTACCTCTTCGTCTTCTCACTCGGCATGTGTTCGCTCCTCGTCGCGGTCGGGCTCACCACCGGAGCGTCCGGGAAGCTGCCCAGAAGTGGAGCGTGGATGCTGTGGGTGAAACGGGTGTTCGCCGTGCTGATGATCGGTGTCGCTGAGTACTACCTGATCGAGATGGGCAAGTTGATGTTCTGACCGTGATTGTGTGGTGTAGACCCGTTGGTGACTGCGGTGTGGTTTCAGCTGTATGATGCGTTCTCTCAATTCTTTCTCATTCTCATGTTCAGACTCTTCACCGTTCGTTCACTCGTCCTTGCCGCAACTCTGGCAGCGCCTTTCTCACTGCGCGCACAGGAGGCGGGTATTCCCGTGGGGAACACAGCGCCGAACGCGACGCTCGAAGCCCTTGATGGTCGCCCGGTCGCGCTCTCGCAGTGGGTTGGAAAGATGCCGGTCGTGCTCGAGTTCTGGGCCACCTGGTGCAGCAACTGCAAGGCGCTGGAGCCTGAGATGCTGAAGATGTCGAAGGCGTTCGGTCGCAACGTGAAGTTTGTGGGCGTCGCGGTGAGTGCAAACCAGTCCCCCGAACGCGTCAGGCGCTACATCCAGCAGCACGTGCTGGGTGTCGAGATGCTCTACGATCGCAGCGGTACCGCGGTCGACGCATACGATGTGCCGGCGACCAGCTACGTGGTGGTCATCGACAGGCGGGGCAAGGTGGTGTACACCGGCAGCGGCGGTGAACAGAAGCTGACGACCGCGATCAGGAAGGCGCTGCTGTAGTCAGCGAGACGCAGATTCGCGGAACGATTGCGCCGCGCGTTGCTGGCCGTGGGTACGACCAATTACGACGAGAAGCAATAGCATGATCGTCCGAACACGTCGGCGTCTGACTACGATAGGTTTTATCGTCGTTTCGAAGATGCGTGAAGGAGCCGTTCGCGCCGGCGCATCATCATTTCGCTTCAGGTCGCTGAAACCTGTGCTTTGCTCACCTGAGCGGAGCTATTCCGCCGCGCAGTTCCACTTCGCACACCAGCGTCGCCGGCTGTGGCTCTCGCGTCGCATAGGCCTGAATCCGGTCAACCCGAATTGGCCCCTTCACACGAAACCGGCGTGCTTTCGACCACGCGGCGTCCGTCATGGTCCGAAAAAAGTGGACCGTGCAGTGCGGGGTGAACGCAAACTTCGGTGTCCCGAATGGCAGCCCACAGGTCGCGATCTGCTCGTGCAACCACCGAATCGGGCCGTGCACCGGCAGGGGGAGCATGATGATGTTGGTGGCCGGGAACCGCTCGGGTGCCCCGAACACGAAGTCCAGCGGGGCCACCCGCTCACCGACGCGCGTGAGCGCCGCCACGATGTCGGCGGCCGGTGTGCGTAGCGGCAGGATGCCTGCACCGCTCGATCCAGCCAGCGTCACGTGCGGACGAAAGAGTGCCGCGAATTTCGGGTCGAGTTCCCGCTGCAGCGCCGCGATCCGTTCGGCGTCGTCGCCCCGGAGATCGGCGACGATGAAGATTCCATCAGCCACGCCGATGTGCTCTCAGCGCCTGAGAAACGTGCGATCCACCCGATTGCGCGGATGCGCATCGTGCCAGCGTCGGACGACGAGCGCACTGACCACACCAACTGCCGCCCCTGACACCACATCGGACAACCAGTGTTGCCGGTCGCGAACGCGACTGCCCGCAGTCACTGTGGCCAGCGCGTAGACCAGTGGCGGTCCGGCGCTCGACCAGCCGCGTGCCCCCTGCCTGCGCCACTCGGCGGCCAGCGTCACGGCGGCGGCGGTTGCCACAGCGGTATGCCCCGACGCAAAGCTTCGTGTGCTGTCGCTCCGGAATCCTCCCAGAAGATCCCAATGCGTCGGACTGTTGTCGGCGCTCGCGAAGGGCCGCGTGCGTCCCGCCAGCAGCTTGATGGCGGTGATCGCAACACCGCTCACGAACACCGCTTCGGTGGTCCGCAAACCCTGCACAGCCATCCCCGAATCACTGCGCGCGCGACCGAGCAACCAGAGTGCCGGTCCAACGCCCATTCCCACCACGCTGCCCGAGACATCGCCAACGCGCGAGAAGGCATCCAGCGTCGCGCTGTTCTGCACCGCTGGCCGTCGTGCCCACGCATCGCCGCGCCTGTCGGCGGTTGCCAGCACCATCGCCAGCGCGGACAGACCGCCCACCTTCCAGGCGTCGGCACGACGCATACCGCCGCCGCCTGGCTGATCGCGATCGGCCACGCGCGTGCGCGGGACATCGTCGTAATGCGCAGCCACCGGCAGCGGTCGCGCGGCCATCGCGTGCACGCCACCCTGCGCCTGCAGTGCGGCCGACGCACTCGACACTGCGCACACGAATACCGCGATCACGCCTGGCAGCGAGCGCTGCGCGTGACCGGAGCTCAGACTCACCGTGCCCGCCTGGTCTTGCGCTTTACATCCGGCGCCGATGCGTTCGCACTTTCCAACCGCGCGTCTGTCTTTGTCGCTTTCGTCTCGAGCGGAGCCTTCTGCTTGTCCTTCTTCTTCTTCCCTCCGCTGGCACCCTTCGTCTTCTTGTCGCCCTTCGCCTTCCTGTCACCCTTCAACTTCCTGTCGTCTTTTGCTTTCTTCTTCGCCGCGCCCTTCTTCACTTTCGGTGGCGCCATGATGGTGCCGCGACAGGTCGGCGCGCCACAGCGACAGGCGTAGAGCTTTTCGTCGGCGTCGGTGTGCTCTGCCGTGCGCTCGTAGGCGTAGTCGTACAACAGCTCCGCGCCGATGGCGAGCGTCTTCAGTGCTGAGATGAAGACGCGACCGTCCTCTTCCTCGATCGCTTCGCAGTTCGGGGCGCACGAGTGATTGATGTATTTCGCGGGCCACTCCAGAGGGCCGGCATCCAGCACACGCGACCCGTCACCAATCGCAAAGAGGAACGTGTGATGCCGCCCCATCTCGTCGTCAGGGTAGCGAGTATCCGACTCGTCTTCATCAATACACTCACCGAGATACTCGATGATGCGTGCACCCTTTGGAATTCGGCGGGTCGCGAAGGCACCCTTGCCCTGAATCTTCGAGTTTCGGATTGCAAAGGCAAGCTTGCGAGTGCCAGCGAAATGAGCCACGGGTACCGTCGATTGAGCGAGTGGTGTGAACAGCGATTCTGCAGAATAGTCGGCCACGCCGCGGCGCGACGACTGTGGTGTGCGGATTCACGCGAGCCACGCCCGCGACCCGTGGTGTGAATCCAGCGGCAACCGGTTCACATCGACCACCCGTTCGGCGCGCCACGGCGCTCCTGCGCTGCCCCCCGGTGCGCTAGTACCACTAAGTTGCAGACAGCGCACGGAGGGTCGTGACGCTCCTGCGCGATGTGGCGCTCTCCCCGTTGTTTTTATGCGACTGTCTCCGGTCGATCCGACCAATCCCGACCCCGCCGTGATCGCGGCCGCTGCTGCCGAGCTCCGTGCCGGTG
>Ga0209490_10002800_pt1 | contig 16430 bp, 18 predicted proteins | sample MAT06_FD_187209 | JGI IMG/M metagenome (GOLD analysis project Ga0209490, IMG submission 187209) | Freshwater microbial communities from Lake Fryxell liftoff mats and glacier meltwater in Antarctica - MAT-06 (SPAdes) (version 2) | ecosystem: Environmental > Aquatic > Freshwater > Ice > Liftoff...
GACCAAAGAAACCGTGTTTACACTGCGTGAGCCGGATGCCGCCATCATCGGCAAGGTGGCCCTCATGCAACGCGAGTTCGAGGCAAGCGTGTTGAAAGGGGTCGACTGTCCTGCTGCACCACTAACGGCTGCGGTTGCACAGAGTGCCGCGCCAGCCGTCACAGAACCTGCCAAACCGGGCACCCCGCCAACGGCGCTATCGCCAGCATCACCCGCTTCAATAGCAAACACCAAACGCTAGTGTTGGCGGGTGTTTCCAAGCGAAAAGTGCTGAAAGTGCGCGTCGATAGGCGCTCTTGTTGGCGGGAAACAGCCTAAATCACTTTTCCGGGATTCATCAGGTTGTGCGGATCCAGCGCGCGTTTTAATTGCCGCATCATCTCAAGTGCGACCGCCGATTTGCGGTGCGTGAGTTCTTCGCGCCGGAGTTGGCCAATACCGTGCTCAGCCGAGATTGAGCCGCCAAACTCATCGACGTGGTCGTACACAATCTTGTTGATTGCCTCTGAATTTGCCAGACCCTGCGCAGGAATGCCGCAGTTGTAATGCAAATTGCCGTCGCCCAGATGTCCGAAGCACACCAGCGAAATGCTCGGAAAGGCCGAGATGAGGGCGGCGTCGCACTTTTCGATAAACGCCGGGATGCGCGATATAGGAATGGAGATGTCGTGCTTGACGTTCTTGCCCTCGAGCCGTTGACCTTCGGTAATTTCTTCGCGCATGCGCCACAGTTCGACGATTTGCGCATCAGACGTGGCGATCACGGCGTCTAGTGCTTCGCCGCTTTCGATCGCCTCACCGAGCTCACGCTCCATCCATTCGCCAATCGGCGCGTCGGCGCGCGAATCGTTCAATTCAACCAGCACTTGCCAGGCGTGCGGGTTGGCAAACGGCTCGCGGGTGTTCGGGATGTGCCGCAACACCAGCTCGACACAAACGCGCGCAATCAATTCGAAGCCAACCAGCCGGTCGGCGAAGGCGCGCTTCATACGATTTAGCAACTTCACCGCCTCGGCCGGCGAGGCCACCGCCAGCATCGCAACGGCGCGTGCCTGCGGCTGTGGAAAGAGTTTTAGCGAGGCTGCGGTGATGATGCCGAGCGTTCCCTCGGCGCCAACGAACCAGTGCTTCAGGTCATAGCCGGTGTTGTCTTTACGTAAGCCCGACAGCCCGTGCCAGATTTCGCCCGATGGCGTGACGACTTCGAGCCCCAGTACCAGGTCTCGCGTATTGCCGTAGCGCAGCACATTGGTGCCGCCGGCGTTCGTCGAAAGATTGCCGCCGATGGTGCAGCTTCCTTCAGCGCCCAGCGATAGCGGAAACAGCCGACCAACATTGGCGGCAGCGAGTTGCAGATTCTGCAGAATCACACCGGCTTCGGCGATCAAGGTGTCATTGTCGGTATCAATCGAACGAATACGGTTCATACGGTTGAGCGACAACACGATGGCGCGCCCGGTGGTGTCGGGTACGCTACCGCCGACCATACTGGTGTTGCCACCTTGCGGCACGATCGGCGTATTGGCCGCCACGCACGCCTTGACAATCTTGGCGACCTCTTCGGTCGTTACCGGGCGCACGACGGCGAGTGCGACGCCGGTGTAGCTCTTGCGCCAGTCGGTCAGGTAGGGGGCGGTGTCGACGGCGTCGGTGAGGACGTATTGCGCACCAATGATTTCTCTGACCGTTGCAACAATTGGACTTGGAACACTCATTGGTTGACTCCTCCCTTTGTAAAACGGAGGTTGGGAGGGATTTCCGATCGGCAATAATCCATGCCGCGAGTGTGCCGCGAAAAATCCTCCACAGTCCCCCTTTTACAAACGGCGAAGTGGTTTGCCTTGAGCGGCGCACAACTTTCTGGTATTCCGTTCATTGCGGACTCAAACTCACGTGCCCCGAATTTTGGCGAGCATTGCCGTGGTAGAACGTTCGTGCTGAAATGCGATGGAGTGCACTTCTCCGCCCCAACCAATCACTTCCGATGCGCCGACGATCTTGTTTACGGCCCAGTCGCCACCTTTCACCAGCACATCCGGCCGTGCCTCAAGAATACGCGCAATCGGCGTGTCTTCTTCAAACCAGGTGACGAGTGAGACACTCTCCAGTGCGGCGATGATTGCCATCCGGTCGTCGAGCATGTTGATGGGGCGGTCGTCGCCTTTGCCGAGCCGTTTAACCGACGCATCGCTATTGAGTGCGACGATAAGTGTGGCGCCGAGCGCCGCCGCCTCGGCCAGATAGGTGACGTGACCGCGGTGCAACATATCAAATACGCCGTTCGTGAAAACCACTTTGCGTTGAAGTGTCGCAGCTCTACCGATCAGGTCGGTGGGCGGGCAGAATTTATTCTCGAATGAAGGGCGCATGGTGACATTTTGCCACCATGCGTGGCAGGCGCGGCTTGGATAATTTGGTGCCGGTCAGGCCGCTGCGGGCCGGACGCTAGGCGGCGCCATACTGGCGATCAATTCCTTGCGAAAGCGATTCAGATCCGAGGTGGTTTCGAAGGTTCGATCAAACAGCACCGACAGCTGCTTCAAGATACCGTTGATCACGCGCGCTTCCCAAACTTTGTCGAAGCGGATTTGCGTGTCCAGCCAATGCTCAAGCCAGGTCGGATCGGGCAATTTTGATTGCACGGTATCGTTGGGGAACAACGATTGATTGACGTGCAGATTAGTCGGGTGCAGAGGCTTGCCGGCTTTGCCTGCACTGGCCATCAACAGTCCGATTTTTGCGTACGCGACCTTGGCTTCCACGCCGACCTTTTCCATTGCCCGGCGCATGTAGCGCATGTAGGCGCCGGCGTGGCGGGCCTCGTCCTTGGAAATGGTGTCGTAGATTTTCTTGATAACGGGTTCGGTGTGCCATTCCGATGCGCGTCGATACCACTGTGTGAGTCGGATCTCTCCGCAAAAGTGCAGCATCAACGTTTCAAGCGCAGGTGCCGGGTCAAACGGAAAGCGAACGGCGTGCAGTTCAGCCTCTGTTGGCACCAGATCCGGGCGGAAGCGTTTTAGATACTCCATCAGCACCAGCGAGTGTTTTTGTTCTTCGTAGAACCAGATTGACATGAACGCCGAGAAATCGCTGTCGTCCTGGTTGTCGCGCAGGAACATTTCAGTTGCGGGCAGCGCTGACCATTCAGTGATGGCATTCATCTTGATTGTGATCGCCTGCTCGTCGGTCAGCTTGCCGCCTTCGAAGGTTGACCATGGGATATCAGTTGCCATGTTCCAGCGGGATTTTTCGAGGTCAGAAAACAGGTCGGGATAAAGCATGGTGTGGGTCTCTGGTTGGTCGATACGGATGCTGCTGTTAGTAAAGTTAGTACAGTGGCGCCTGACAGATTTGGCCGGGAGTTTGCCGCCACATTGCAACACGGCGACAAGACATTTTCATGAACGCACCCGGCAGTCGATTAACGCTGCGAACTCACGCTGCCCGCTTATGCCGACCTCCTACGCAGCCCGCCAAATGTGGTTTGTACCATCGCTTCGACAATTTGCTCGTCAGTCAAGTTGCCCGCCGTTTGCAAAAACTCCAGCGTTGGGTCACATGATCGCGCATAAAGGGTGTGAACAACGACATCATTACTCACCGCTTCGCTCAATTCACCCGCTTGGCGCGCTTCCGCCGCCAACGCGTAGAAGCGCTTATTAACCTTCAACGCGAGTGCCACATACTCGAGATTTAGCATCAGCGCGCGCTGAAAGGCGCCGCGTGTTGAAGGCAGATGCGGCACGCCGCCGCGCAACCGGTGTTGCAGCGTCCAGCGCAGTACTTCTTCAAGGCGGCGCCCGGCGCTCCAGTCGGGCGGAAACCCGTCGAGAACCTCGAGTGTCTGTGAGAGCAGCCTAGACATCGCGGCGGCAGCCAATTTCTCTTTGGAGGAAAAGTGTTTGTAAAGGCTTCCCTTTGCCACACCAACCGCGTCGGCGACGTCGTCCATCGTCATCAAGTCAAAGCCTTTTTCGGACAGCAGCCAATTAACGGCGTCTAGGATAGCCTCCTCTCGCGCTTCAAACTGTTGTTTCTTAAAGGGAATTTTTAGTGATAGCATAATTCATAGACCAAAATAGAACTTTTAAGTTCAAATTATGACTAACCAGTCACAAAATGACTATGGTGATTTTCAGATTCTGCCACGGCTTGGTAATGTCCTCCAAATTGCTGCGGCTTTTGATTTTGGTGCAAGCGGCTAATCGAATCCGGTCTGTGTAGTCAACTCGTAGAAACAGGCGTCATGTCAGGCTCATGTAAGGTTAATTGATGAAGGTCGCGGTAATCGGTGCGGGTATCTCAGGGCTGTCGTGTGCGTGGCTGTTGTCGAAGCACGCCCAACACTGTGCCGCTCTGCCGCAGGTGACACTGTTCGAGAAGGGCGATTACCTCGGCGGTCATACCAATACTGTTGATGTTTGCGTCGATGGCATTGACTTTCCGGTCGACACAGGCTTCCTTGTGTTCAACGAATGGACCTATCCCAACTTCATTCCCATGATGGCCCACTTGGGGGTTGAGACGGCGCAGTCCGACATGTCGTTTGGCATCAAATTGACCGATCCGGATGGCACGAGTCGGTTGGAATGGTGCGGCTCGGACGACCTGTCAACGGTGTTTGCGCAACCGACCAACCTGTTCAAGCCAAAGTTTCTCGGCATGTTGAGAGATCTGTTGCGGTTTAATCGCGAGGCTTCCGCGCTCGCGTCACGGCCGGCGACATTGACTGGCACGCTTGGCGAATATCTCGACGCGAATCGCTATGGCCGACCGTTTCGCGACTGGTATCTGGTGCCAATGGCCGCCTGCATCTGGTCAACGCCCACCAAACAGATTGATCACTTTCCACTGGCGACGTTCATCACGTTTTGCGCCAACCACGGTCTCATTTCCGTCAACAACCGGCCGCAGTGGCATACCATTAAGGGCGGTGCACGCCACTACGTTGACAAGATCCGCGCCGCGCTGACAGATGTGCGACTCAACGCCGGCGTAACGGGCGTTCATCGCGATGATGATGGCGTCACTATCAGGACCTCGACCGGCATTGAACGATTTGATCATGTCGTGATGGCCTGCCACTCCGATCAGTCACTTGCACTGCTGGCCGACCCGAGCGACGACGAGCGCCGCGCGCTGGAGGCAGTTCGCTACCTGCCAAACACCGCAGTTTTGCATACTGATCGGCGCTTGTTGCCCGATCGCAAACGCGCTTGGGCGGCGTGGAACTATCATGCTGAGTACTCCGGCGCGGCGCGGCAAAACGATTCGCCGGTATCGCTGACTTACTTGATCAACAAACTACAGCCGGTTCCCTTCACATCCCCAGTCATGGTCACCATGAATCCGTCGCAGCAAATTGACCCCGCCAAGATCATCAAGACGATTGCTTACGATCACCCGTTGTTCCTGCCGGAAAGTGTGGGCGCGAAAATTTCGCTGCGCAAGCTGCAGGGACAACGCAACACTTGGTTTGCAGGCGCTTGGACGCGTTACGGATTTCACGAAGACGGTTTGATGTCCGGCATTGCGGTGGCGCGCGCACTCGGCGCAGAAACGCCGTGGAAGACAAATACGCCTGCGGCCAACGATTTGTCGCAGCCATATCCCGGCGTTGACGACGAGCCGCTACTTCAGTCGTTGGCCGCCGCATGACCCACACCGCTAAAATTTGTGTGGGGCGCGTGATGCACCGGCGACTGCGTCCACAGGAGCATCAATTTTCCTACGGCGTATTCTTTTTGCGTGTGCCGCTATCGACGTTGTCGTCAATCCGCAACCGCTGGACGTCGTTGAATCGTTTCAACTTGCTGTCGCTGGACGTCAAGGATTACGGGCCGGGTGACGGCAGTGACCTGTTCAGTTGGGCGAGGACGCTGCTTGCCGCGAATGGTCTGTCAGCGGCAAACGGTGAAGTGGTGTTGCAGACGTTTCCCCGGTTGCTCGGCTACGTATTCAACCCAATCTCGATCTGGTATTGCTACGACGACGCCAATGCGCTGCGCGCGGCAATCTGTGAAGTCAGAAATACTTTCGGCGAGCGCCACCACTATCTGGTGTCACACGCTGACGCGCGTCCCATTGTTGCATCCGATTGGCTGCTTGCGCGTAAGGTATTGCATGTCTCGCCGTTTTGTGAAGTGCGGGGAATCTATCGGTTTCGTTTCGAACAGGATGAAAGCCGTGCGTTCGCGCAAATCGACTATTTCGACGGCGCTTCCGACGACGACAAACTAATCGCAACAACCATCCATGGCGTACCGCAACCGCTCAATAGCCGCAGCGCCATCGCCGCCTTCGTGCGGTTTCCGTTGATGACGATGGGCGTGGTGGCGCGCATCCACTGGCAGGCTTTCAAGTTATGGAAAAAACGCATCCCGTTTTTTTCCAAACCCGAGCCGCCACTGCTAGCCGTAACGCGAGGTCTTTCATCAATCTCATCATCCTCCGATTAATCGTTTCTCTCATTTCTCAAGCGCCATGACCACACAAGACTTTTCTGCCGCGTCCGCTCTGACCGTACCGGCGCATTTACCCGCTTCGGCAAAGGTTTTTTACCGCGTGCTTGCCAATATTGACAGCGGTACGCTGACATTTACCTCGCCAGAGGGGCACACCACCCGCTTTGAAGGGATTCACGCCGGCCCGCATGCTGACCTGCGTTTTGCTGATTGGGCGGTGGCGGGTGACGTGTTGAAATCAGCAGAGATCGGTCTGGCCGAGTGTTACCGGGATCACCGCTTGTTCACGTCCAACATGACCGCGTTTCTTGAGCTGTGCGCCGTCAACCAACGTGTGCTGGAAAGGGTCTTTTATGGCAAGCCGCTGGTCGCGCTGTTTTTTCGCATCAAGCATATGCTTCGTGGTAATACCCGCAGCGGATCGAAGAAGAATATTTCCGCGCACTACGATCTTTCCAACGACTTTTACAAGTTGTGGCTCGACAAGTCGATGACCTACTCGTCGGCGTTGTTCGATGGCAATGACGCGCTGTCCCTTGAGTTTGCGCAGACGGCAAAGTATGAGCGCATCCTGCAGGTACTCAACCCCAAGCCTGGCGAGTCGATTCTCGAAATCGGTTGCGGCTGGGGTGGTTTTGCCGAGCATGCGGCGAAGACCCGCGCCGTCAAGGTACACGGCATTACGCTGTCTAAACAGCAGCTGGCATTCGCCAGAAACCGCATTGATGAGGCCGGTCTTGGCGAACTGGTGACGTTTGAATTTATCGACTATCGAGACGTTACCGCCCAGTTCGATCACATCGTCTCCATCGAGATGTTCGAAGCCGTCGGTGAGCGCTTCTGGCCAACCTATTTCACCACTGTGCATGACCGTCTCAAGCCGGGTGGTCGCGCCATGATTCAAGCCATCACCATCGACGAGAAGGCCTTTCCGCGCTACCGTGCGACCAGTGACTTTATCCGAGAGTACATTTTTCCGGGCGGCATGCTGGCGCCGGTCAACCGATTCATCAAGGATGCCAATGAGGCTGGGCTCGAAGCCGGCGCGCCGCACATGTTCGGTCTTGACTACGCAGAAACGTTGCGTCGCTGGCATGATGAGATGAATGCTTCCGTTGAAAGCGTAAAACCGCTCGGCTTTGACGAGAAGTTTCTGCAACTTTGGCGCTTTTACCTGAGCTACTGCGAAGCTGGTTTCCGCGCCGGGCGTACCGATGTCATGCAGATAATGTTGACGCGTGGGCAACACAAACGACTGGGCGGCGTATGAACCGAAATTTCATGTACGGATTTGGTGTGGCACTGTTGTTTAGCGTCGGCCTTGCGGTCGCGCAAGACACACCGTTGCCGTCGCCATTGGCCGCGTACGCCACTGACGGAAAATCACTGTCACAACGTGGCGCGGCCGTGATGCGATTTTTCGGCTTGAAGGTATACGACATCCGGTTGTGGTCTGTCAGCAAGCCGCATCGTGACGATGAGGTATTTGCGTTGGAGTTGGTTTACGACCTCGGCTTGAAGGGATCTGAAATCGCAAAACGCAGTACGGCGGAAATGCGCAAGATCGGCTACACGGAAGAGGCAAAGTTGACGCGTTGGACAGAGGCGATGGTGCGTGTTTTTCCGGATGTAGGGCAAGGCGACTCGCTCATTGGCGTTTCGGTGCCAGGCAAGGGAGCGCGCTTCTATTCCAAGGAAAAGTTCATTGCCGCCGTGCCGGACCCGGAGTTTGCCAAGGCGTTCTTTGGCATCTGGCTGTCCGAGAAGACCAGTGAGCCACGACTGCGCGAACGCCTTCTGGGCGGAAAGTAGCGCGACGTAATCATGGTCAATAGCTCCCCGGCGGCCGCGCGCACCTCGACTTGGCGGCTGATCGCCTATAGCCTTGCCGCCATCCCGCTGGCAATGGCGGCATTGCCGATCTACGTCAACGTGCCCAAGTTCTACGCGGACGTGATTGGCTTGAACCTGATCGCCATTGGCGGACTACTGCTGGCGGCGCGCGTTTTTGACGCGATACAGGATCCGCTGCTCGGCTACTGGAGTGATCGCACGCGCGACACGCGTTACGGCCGCTTCGTCTGGGTAGCCGCTGGCGCGCCGTTGCTAGCTGTGTCTATGCTGGGGTTATTTAATCCGCCCGCGCTGGCACCCAACCTGATGATGTGGTGGCTGGTGGCGATGCTGTTGGTGGTTTACACGGCGTTCTCGATGCTGCAAATCAGTTACCAAGCCTACGGTGCCGAGATTTCTGACGACCCGGTCGAGCGCACCCGGGTGGTGTCGTTTCGCGAGGGCTTCGGTCTGATCGGCGTTTTTCTTGCCGCGGCGCTACCGCAGGTGTTGTCCGCACAATACGGCCCGCGCGAAGGCTATGCCATCTTCGCCATGATCTTCATCCCGTTCGTGTTGTTGATGGTTGCGCTCACCATCTGGCTGTCGCCGCCTACCAAGGTGCGTGAGCAGGCCGTCGCCAAGAATGCGTTTAGCAATATGTTGCTGCCGTTGAAGAACGCGCAATTCAAAAAACTGTTGGTGGTGTTTGTCTTCAATGGCATTGCGGCATCGATCCCGGCCACGTTGGTGTTGTTCTTCATTGAAGACGTGATCAAAGCGCCGGCGCAGGCCGCGCTATTCTTGATCGCCTACTTTGCTGCCGGTGCTGCGGGTATGCCGCTATGGGTGTGGCTGTCGGCACGCATCGGCAAAGGCCGCGCCTGGTTTGTCGGCATGATTGTCTCGATCGTTGCCTTTGTCTGGGCCTTCACGCTTGGCGCTGGTGATGTCGTGGCGTTTGGCATTATCTGCGTGATGTCGGGCCTCGGCTTGGGGGCTGACCTGTCATTGCCGCCGTCAATCTTGGCGGACGTGATCGACGAAGACGAAAAGGCCGGACTCGCTCGTACTGAGGGTGCTTACTTTGGCCTATGGAATCTTGTCACCAAAATGAATCTGGCACTCGCGGCCGGTATCGCGCTGCCCGCGCTGTCGCTGTTGGGCTATGTGCCCCAAGGTACGAACTCTGAAGCGTCGCTCACCTATCTTGCCGGCATTTACGCGCTGCTGCCGTGCGTGCTTAAGGCATTCGCGGCGTTGGCATTGTGGCAGTCGCCGTTTTTCGTGAGTGCGGTCCCCGCCAGCGATCAACAACTCAACGTAACCGGAGCCATCAAATGAATGCAGTCTGGAAATGGGCGTTAGCCCTGTTGGTCGTCGCGCTCGCCGGTTGTGCATCCGCTCCCAAGCCCACTGATTATGCGTCGGATGGACCGAAGCTCGACTTGCGACAGTACTTCAGCGGCACCGTAGATGGCTGGGGCTATGTTAAGGATCGCTCTGGCAAGGTGGTACGCCGCATGTACGTGGAAATCATTTGCACGTGGAATGGTTCCGAGGGAACGCTTGATGAATCGTTCAAGTGGTCGGACGGCAAGACCGAAAAGCGCGTCTGGAAGATTCGCAAAGACGGCGACCGCTACATCGGCACCGCTGGCGATGTTGTCGGTGAGGCAGTGGGGGTCGCCTCCGGCAATGCGTTGCAGTGGAACTACGTGCTGAAACTGCCGCCGGAGCAAGGCGGCTATGAAGTCAACATGGACGATTGGATGTGGCTGATCGACGACAAGACGCTGGCCAATCAGACCGTCATGACCAAGTTCGGCATCAAGTTCGCCGAGATTAACATTTTCTTTCGCAAGCGCTAGTCGCAGGGCAACCGATGAGCTTGAATAACAAAATTACCGATTGGTCGCAGAAACGTGTGTGGATTGTCGGCGCTTCGACCGGTATCGGCGCCGCGCTAGCGGATTTGCTGCACGCGCGCGGGGCGAAGTTGGCGGTGTCCGCACGCAGTGCTGACAAGCTCGCGGCGATGGCGACGCGCTTTGGCGCATCACGCGCGTTAGCGCTGCCTCTGGACATCACCGACGTCGACAGCATCCACGCAGCCGAGCAGGAACTGATTGCCGCATGGGGCGGCTATGACCTGGTGATCTTCATGGCGGGCGACTACACCGCGATGCGTGCATGGGAGCTTGATCTCAAAGTCGCGCAGCGCATGGTTGATGTCAACTTGGGCGGCTTCATGAACGGTCTATCAGTGGTGATTCCGACATTGATGAAACAAAAGTCGGGCGGCATCGCGCTGGTGTCGTCCGTTGCGGGTTACCGCGGACTGCCGAAGTCGCTCGTTTACGGCCCGACCAAGGCGGCACTCATTAACCTTGCCGAGACCTTGTATATCGACCTCAAGGACAAGGGGCTCGACATCTACCTGATCAACCCCGGCTTTGTGAAAACACCGCTGACGGCCCAGAACGATTTTGAAATGCCGTCTATCATTACCCCGGAAGTGGCAGCGTTGGAGATCGAAAAAGGCTTTGCCAAGGGTGAATTCGAGATGCACTTCCCGAAACGATTTACCAATATGCTAAAAGTATTGCGGCATCTGCCGTATTCTTTGTATTTCCGAGCGATCAAGAAATCGACCGATCTGTGAGTTCGCATTGCCAACACCACTCAAACGCTTCGTTTCCTACTGGAACAACCTGACCCCGGCCGACGTCGATAGGGTGGGGGCGTTCTACACAGAGGACGCCATCTTCCAAGATCCGTTTAACCGCGTTCAGGGCCATGCGGCGATCAAACGCATCTTTGACGACATGTTTGACCGCCTGATCGATCCCAAGTTTGTGATCACCGAGACCGTACAGGAAGACAACCGCGTGTTACTGGTGTGGGACTTCTCGTTTCACGTCAGGTCGCTTAACCCGAACCTGAGGCGCAAGATTCACGGCACGTCGCTGGTACGCTTTGCCGCCGATGGGCGCGTACTGTCGCACCGTGACTACTGGGATGCGGCAGGCGAGTTATACGAGAAGTTGCCGGTGATCGGCAGTCTCATGCGCTGGCTCAAACGCCGGATGGGATGAACAGAAGGGCATCCTGACGATCTCGTCGAAATTGGGCGCTATGAGCGGTGCCAAGGGAAGTCATCCGGCGCTATTAAAAACACTCGGCAACTATCCGTGTGTTCGCGTAGTTTGAATGCCCGCTTTCCGGAAATCAATCTGTCCGCTCTTTGTCGTTTTTTTGATGCACGCATCAGGCAGAAGTCGCCCCAAAGCAAACGGTCACGACACGCTTCCAGTTGGGGGCAATTTGGCTGCGGCATCACGCGCCTGCAGCCAAGTTACCCACGATTCGATGCCAAACGTCAATGCGGCGGCAAACCAGAAGAGCCAGAAGCCGTCGCCAAATAGATACATGGCGCTTAGCGGTACCGGATCAGCCTTCCCGTTTGCTCCAAAGCGGACGCACTTAACGTCAGCATATGTGCTTAGGCTGCGGCAAACTTTAGTTTTCCGACGGCATGCAAATTAATGCTTTGCCGTGCCACCCATAGATCATGATTGTCCTGCATGGCAAGCCAACTCTCGGGAGAACGGCCGATCGCCTTGGAAAGCCGCAGGGCCATTTCAGGCGTGACTCGGCTCGTACCCTTCAAGACACGGCTGAGAGTAGAAGCAGCCACATCTAGCTTTTCAGCAAGATCGCGGCCACTGATGCCGTTGGGCTCAAGATAAATGCTCGTAATAAACTCGCCAGGGTGAGGGGGATTGTGTATCGCCATTAGTGATAGTCCTCGTAATCTAGAACGTGGGAATTTCCATCCTTGAACTCAAAGGTAAGCTGCCAATTGCCGCTTACCGAAATCGACCAGCGTCCGCGCATTTCGCCCTTAAGGGGGTGCAAACTGAATCCCGGTATGTTCATATCCTCAATGACCTGAGCAGTGTCGAATGCTGTTAACTGCCAAAACGCCTGAAAACGCCCGTGGATGCTAGCGTTTTGGTGCTTTGTCGACGTACTCGAACACCCTCACGATGCGTGAAACGCCGGACGTGGTGCGCGCCACTTCGGTTGCTGCGTCACCTTCTTGCTTGGTGACGATACCCATCAGGTAAACGACGTTCGCTTCGGTGACGATCTTGACGTGATTTGACGAGAATCCCTTGGCAGTGATGAGGCGCGCTTTGACGCTGGTGGTGATAAATGCGTCGTTGGAGCGCGCCGTCAACGATGACTTGCCGCCGACCGCAAGCTCGTTGGTGACGTTCTTCACGTTGGCCACCTTGCGAATAGCGTCGCCCACATCAGCCTTCATTTTTTCATCGGCCACTTCGCCGGTCAGCAACACGCCGAGGTTGTAGCTGGTGACGTTGACGTGCGCGTCCTTGAAGCGCTCAAGCAGCACCGAGCGTGCTCTCCATTCGATGTTTTCGTCTTCGATATAAAAGCCGGTTGATCGGCGGTCATCCACCACCAGTGCGGTTGCGCCGACGCCGACCGCGGCGATCGGGAAACAGCCTTGCAGCGTGACGGCGGCGGTGACAATTGAGAGGGCGAGTAGCAAGCGATTCATGTTGGCTCCTGCGGGTATTTGATGGTGGCTAGCTGATTCGGATTGAGTGAGGCGGATCGAGACGGATTCGGCCCATCAACTGCCGATGATGTCCTTGATCCATTCGACGCTGGCTTCATCCAATTCGTTCATGAGTATGGCATCAAAGCGGCAGGGCGGAGTCTGTCGCAGACCCGTCAGATAGTGTTCGGCTGCGGCGATGAGACGTCGTTGCTTGGCGACGTGAATGCTGGCCGCCGCGCCGCCAAATCCCTTCGAGACCCGCAGACGAACCTCGACAAAAACCAATGCGTCGCCGTCACGCATGATCAGATCGATCTCGCCGAAACGACAGCGGTAGTTGCGCGCCACCAATTGCAGCCGCTGCTTGACCAGAAAGTCCTCGGCGATGCGTTCGGCACGGTCGCCGGTGGATTTTGTCGTGGCCTCAATCAACTTGTTTCAACTCTTGGAGGACGTGCGGTGCAGGTCGGGGCGAGTGGGGGACTAATCAGCCGACTTTGTGATTTGCGGCTTGCCGTCGCGCATTTCAACGACCGGCAGCGCGCGTAAGAACTGGTTGCCGTCAAGGCTGATCCGACCAGTCACGCCATCGATCGGCGCGAATGGTTGTTTGGCGTTGGACTGCGTCTCGGCACCGGTTTGCGGAGCGCGACTGACCAACGCAAACATGATCCGCCACGCATCGATGCCAAGTGCGTAAAGGCGCTCGTATTCCGCCGGAAGCAGTTGCGGCGGTCTTGCGTAAGCCATCACCGCCGTGTGATCGCGCTCAACGAACCAGGGAATCTCCGGGTACTTCACACTGTCGAGGTCGAGGTTTTCCACCGCACCAGCGCGCGGATCGAACGATTGGGCGGTGGCGAATACCGGCAGACCCTGCGGCAGATAGGGCCGCGCAAAACGTGCCACCTGCATATCCGCCGCGATGAAGGCCACGTCAGCTTTCGCCGCATCCGGCTTTTCCATGGCCGCTTTCACCTTCGGACCGTCATTCAGGTCTCCCGAAAACGCAATGCGGGTAGCGACGGTACCGCCGAGTTTCAGCCACTCTTTTTCGAACGCGTCTTGGATGCGCCTCGCAAGTGTGGCGTTGCTGTGAACGACGGCGACACTCCGGAAGCCCTCTTCAGACGCGGCGCGCGCGGCGAGCCTTGCATCCCAGTCAAGCGAGAGCGAAATGTGGAAAAGATTGTTAGCGTCGGCCCGGCCCAGATCTATCGGCGTATTTAGCGCGAGCGTTGGCAGGTAACCGGACTCGCGTGCCACCACGGTTGCGCCATCGCGAGTGAGACCGGCGACGACTGCGACAGCACCGTCGGCGATTGCCTTGCGATATAGCGTGGCTAATGATGCGTCTTCGTCGTCGGCCAGATAGACACGCGCTTCGAACTGCGCTTTGCCGCCCAGTTCAGCGGCCACCACAAATCCCGCCCGTGCGGCCTCCGCGGCACGGCCAAGTGCCTTTGAGGAAAGCGGCAGGATCAGCGCGATCAACTTTGGCGGCTCCACTGGCTTCTCCGCCGGTTTTTCGTCCACCTTGTCGGCTGGCTTCTCGACCACCTTGTCGCTGAGCCCTCTACCGACCTTGCCGGCTACCTTGTCGGGGCTGGAGGCCGAAAGGATGGCAGGCGGGGCGGGCGCGACGATCAGCGGTGCGGCATTCTCGGTCGGCTGTTTCGGCGGCAACGGCTTTTCTTGCGATACTGCTTGGGTTGCGGCGACGGCCAGCACGATGCCAGCAACAATGCCGGCCACATTTGCGCACCGCACCCGCACTGCCAAAGTGGCGGTCGCGACAACGCCGCGAATGGATTCCTGTATCACGACCATTGAATGATGCCGCCAATGCAAAAAGAGGAGAAAGAAGACGTCACGCTCGAGCCCGCATTATATGTGGTCGCCACCCCCATTGGTAACCTTGGCGACGTGACCGAGCGCGCTTTGCGTACGCTTGAATTGGTCGATGTTGTCGCGGCCGAGGACACCCGCAACACCCAGTCGCTGTTGGCACACTTCGGCATCAAGGCGCGCATGATCGCGGTACACGATCACAACGAACGGCACGCTGCCGACGGCGTGGTCAAGCTGATCAGTGAGGGTAAAAGTGTCGCACTTGTGACCGATGCCGGCACCCCTGCGGTCAGCGACCCGGGTGCGCGCGTCGTCGCTGCCGTGCATGCAGCGCGCCTCAAGGTCGTCCCCGTTCCTGGTGCCTCGGCGGTGGTAGCGGCAGTATCGGCCAGCGGTGAAGGAGAAGGGGGGTTTCTGTTTCACGGCTTTCTGCCGACCAAGTCCGGCGATCGCAAACGCGCGCTGACCACACTGTTGAATTGCGCCTACCCGATCGTGCTCTACGAATCGCCGCACCGCATTGTCGAATCGATGGCGGACATCGCCGACGTGTTTGGAGATGCCCGCGAGATCGTTGTGTGCCGCGAGCTGACAAAGAAATTTGAAACCATTCAACGCCTGGCATTGGCCGACGCCGTTGCGTGGCTGGAATCCGACACCAATCAGCAGCGCGGTGAGTTTGTGCTGGTCTTGTCAAAGCCCAATCAGGACGGCGCACTTGAGGCAAAAGAGGCCCAAACGGCAATGCTGGAGCGGACTTTGCGAATCTTGCTCGCCGAACTTCCCCTTAAACAGGCTGTCGCAATGGCGGTACAACTTACCGACATGAAGAAGAATGCGGTCTATGACGCGGCCTTGCGGCTGAAGGAAACACCAAAAGATCCGGACGCACTTCTATAATTTAGCCATGCAAACACTTACCATTACCCAACCCGACGATTGGCATTTGCACCTGCGTGACGGCGATGCCCTGAAGGCCGCGCTGCCGCACACCGCAAGACAGATGGCGCGTGCCATTGTCATGCCGAATCTAAAGCCGCCGGTGCGCAATGTCGCCGATGCCGCCGCGTATCGAGCGCGCATCATCGCGGCCATCCCGGCGGGCATGACGTTCGAGCCGTTGATGACGCTCTACCTGACCGATAACACCTCGCCGGCCGATATCGTCGCGGCCAAAGCATCCGGTTTCGTCAAGGCTGTTAAGTACTATCCGGCGGGTGCAACGACAAACTCCGACTCCGGCGTCACCGACATCCGCAAGTGCGACGCGGCCATCGCCGCCATGCAGGAGGTCGGTCTGCCGCTGTTGTTGCACGGCGAAGTGACCGGCGACGAGGTCGATACCTTCGACCGTGAGAAGGTGTTTATTGAGAAGCACCTGATCGGGTTGGTGCAACGATTCCCGACATTGCGCGTGGTGCTGGAGCACATCACCACCGCAAACTCCGTCAAGTTTGTACTCGCGGCGAGTGATAATGTCGCCGCCACCATCACGCCACAGCACCTGCTGTTTAACCGCAACTCGATTTTCAAGGGCGGTCTTCGCCCACACTATTACTGCCTGCCGATATTGAAACGCGAAGAACACCGGTTGGCACTGATCAAAGCGGCGACGTCAGGCAACCCAAAGTTTTTCCTCGGCACCGATAGCGCGCCGCACACACGAAACTCGAAGGAATCGTGCT
>Ga0209490_10002808_pt1 | contig 16401 bp, 12 predicted proteins | sample MAT06_FD_187209 | JGI IMG/M metagenome (GOLD analysis project Ga0209490, IMG submission 187209) | Freshwater microbial communities from Lake Fryxell liftoff mats and glacier meltwater in Antarctica - MAT-06 (SPAdes) (version 2) | ecosystem: Environmental > Aquatic > Freshwater > Ice > Liftoff...
TTGCGGGGAAAGGTGGTGCCCACAGTCTGATTCGAACAGACGACCTACCGCTTACAAGGCGGTTGCTCTACCCCTGAGCTATGCGGGCCCGAAGCCGGCTATTTTACCGTTTTCCAGGCGCCGGAGGCGATGGCGAAATTCCGCCGCCACTTTCATCGCCGACCGGATAGAGCAGACGGTAGCCCATCTGTCGCAACACAATGGTGTAAGGCTCGATTTTCGGTCGGTCCTCAAGCGTGAGCTCGACTTCGTACATGGCGACGCTGAACGGGCCGGGGTCGCGCGTATCGGTGCGATTTTGAACCGGCTGCGCGAGTTGCCGGGCGCGCCACTTCAGATCGACCTGACCGAGTTTGATCTGCCCGTCGGGACGCTCCATCGGGTTCACCGTTTTCATGAACTCGAGTGCGTTGAGCTCGCCCGCTGCGCGGGCATTACTCTGCTCGATCCTGTTGAGTCCGTCAAAGCTCGCGTTCATCCATGAGAACAGCGCCAGCCCGGCGGTCGTCAGCAACACCAGCGCCACAATTGCTTCGAGCAACGTAAAACCGAACGAGCGACGATATCCACTGGCGAGGTGCGGGCTGCGTTTCATTTGGCAACTCTCGACGGCGCACAGGCGGGCGCCACCAGCAAATAATCGCGCCGCTCACCCGCCGCAGACACGATGGCGAGCCTGCCGCCTTCGCACCAGCCGCTCTCGCGGTACAAGATCGGCGCGCGCGTCTCAACCCGCCAGTCGGACGGAATGGTTGGAAATCTTTGCGTCGCGGTGGCGGCATCCAAGCGTAACGCGACGCCGGCGCTGAACACTTGGTAGGGTAGGTCGGCGATCTCGCGCTCGATGCCGCTCCAGCGGCTGCTATTAGTGAAGCTCTCGAGAAAGCGCGAGAAATTTGGCAGCGCAAGGCCCGCCATCACGCCAATCAGCGCGAGCACCACCAGCATTTCCAGCAGTGTGAAACCCCGATGTTTCATCTGGACTGCACGTTCGGTCCAAACGAACAGCCGGCGCGTCTTACTCTCGACCAACAACAATTCACCTGTACCCCCGATTGGGCTACATTTGGGCTAGGTTTTGGCTGCGCCCCAAATGAAAAAGGCTTACATCACGTAAGCCCTTGATTTTATTGGTGCCCGAAATAGGAGTCGAACCTACGACCTTCGCATTACGAATGCGCTGCTCTACCAACTGAGCTATTCGGGCAAGAACTGCGTAAAGAGGCGTGATTTTAACAGCGCGCCGGGGCTTTTTCCAGCAAAACGCCCTTTTTGAGTCCTACGAGCTGCGAGATACGCAGCTAACGAGCCGCTATCGCGCCCTTGTTGAACGACTGGAACTGGACTTCGATCATCAACTGGCTCTTCACCGGAAACCCGAGCAACTGGCCGGGCGCAAATGCTGCGCGCCGAAACGCGTCAAGCGCAGAGGCTTCAAAAAGTCCCGACGGAAAGGCGCTCACCACCGCCGCATCGTCGACCATCCCACTCTCATTGATCAACAGCCGTAGCACCACCCTCCCCTGCACGCCGCCGGCTTCCTTTGGATAGGTAGGCTCGACGTCAAATAGCGGGGCCGGACCCTTCTCCAACGCAGTGCGTACTTTGTACTCCGGCGCGGCGGGCAGCATGGGGCGGCTTGCCGGGCGCTGCTGCTCTGCGACCGGCGCGGCCGGTTTCTGCTTGCGCGCGTCCGGTTGTGACAAGCCAGCGCTCGATGCTGTCATCTGGGCCGCCGCATCAGGCAGGCGGACTTTCTGCTCCGGCGGCGCTGGCGCCGGCAGCAGTACGGCTGTGTATAAAGCCGGGCGCGCGGTGTTGTGGTCGTCGCCTTGAAACCACACCGCAAGACCGCCGACCACCAACAAGTGGACGACTAACGATACGACGGCAGCCTTTGACGCACCCGCGACCAAATTTGATCGGCCCGCCACCGGCCTCCGCGCAGAGCGGCTGCGCGAAAGACGAGGTGAGCCGATCAAGACCGAAGTCGACACAGTTTGCTGGCTATTGCGTCAGTTCGCGCCAGGTGATGCGCTTGCCTTGCGGCGCCGGCGTGACATACGGGAACGGGAACGGCGTGTTCGCACCGGTCGCATCCGCAATCACCGAGACGATTGCGCCGCCCGGCAGTTTCAATACCGTGATACCGACAGGCAGCGATGGCAGGAAGCTGCGCGAGACCCGATTCGACGCACCCGGCAGCGCGAGCCCGGTCAGCACATTCAGATTGATACGCTTGCCGATGCCGCCGACGTTACACGCCGAGGCCGCAAGGATTGATGTTGCTGCTTCAAGCGTGCCAAGTTCTACCCGCATATCAACGACGAGGCGCTCGCCCGCTGAAGGCAGGTCTGTATACCAGCCTCTGGTTGAGCCACACGCGGCAGCCGACCCGCTACAAGTGATGGTACGGAAACCGTCCGGATCATCGTCGGCACCCGTCTGCGTCATCGTCAGCGGCGCGAGAACCGTCCGCAGGTTTGATACCGGCGGGGACTGGTCATCGACAAAGGCATAGAGAGACTGCACCTGATTGTCCGAAAGATCGCTGTTACCGAGCAGGCGGCCGGTACCAACGACAATCATTGCCTTGCCGTCAACTTCCAACAGGCGCGGCGTCGTGGTGATCGGCTGTGCTGTGCCATTCGGCGCTTTTGCCGTTCCTACCAGTGTCGCATCGCGACCGGCCGGTAAGAGGCGATCATTGACGTCAAAGCGCCACACGTTACCCAGCAAATCCGCGCCGTACACTTGCAACGCCAGCAGGCTGATCGACGGGTCATCGGCAAACAGAGCGAGTTGCCCGAGGCCACTCGGCGTCGCGGCGGAGCCGACACCGGTGGAGATCTTGTACATGATCCTGCCGGTGATGGCATTCAATACATACAGATAGCCTTGACCGTCGCCAACTTTGGCCGGTGAATTGACGTTGTTGTGACCGGACGTGACCATCACCACCCAAGTGCCGTTGGTCAGCGTGCCGAAGATCGGCTTGCCGAAGCTGTAACCGAGATGGCAATCCTCGCCAGATGTCCCTACCGTACCGTCGTAGCAAGTGTTGCTCCAATTGAATTCCCACAGTGCTTTGGGCACAAGTGGATCCGACACATCAAGCGCGTAATAGCCTTTACCACCGGCGTTCAAGCCGCCAACCAGCACCTTCTTCCAGGCCGCCGCGCTGGTGTCGTACACGTCCGACGGCACCGGTGTGCCATCAACCGTATAGATGTGTGTGTTGGCGTAGTTGTTATCGGCGAGTTTGTACAGATTTGGCAACACCTGCGTCGGTACGAACGACCACTCTTCATTGCCACCGGTGATGTCCGTGGTGCTGGTGCCGGCACGGAACGCGTGCAACATGCCACCGTTTGACGCCACGTAGACCATCGGGATTCGCGACGCGCTGCTGGCGGCGAATACATCGTAATTATTATCTTGGTAGTCGGCCGTCGCGCCTTTGACGTAACGCGGTGCGCTATTGGTGATATCGCCCAGAATCGTCGTACGCGTCCGGTACAACTTACCCGCGGTATCGGGCACGAAGCCCTCCAGCCCGCGCTGACCCCGGACGAAATTCAATAGGTTTGCACCAGACGCCGGTGTGCGCTGATCGACCGTCCCTGAAGTGCCGTCGGTCATGCTCGGGTATTGGCTCAACAGCGCCGCGTTGGCCGCGCTGAAATTGGCCCGCTCAGCCGCGTTCATGCCGGTCATCGAAGCGCCCGACGGACTGCCACCGCCGTCACAGGCGCGCGTATTCCATGTCAACGGCACCATGTTATTGGTAGCGCCACTGCGGAACAGATTAATCACACGGTTGTCGCAGGCATTGCCGGCCTTGGCGTCGAGCTTGGCTTTTGCCGACCAGATCACGGGGATTTTCGGTCCGCCTGTCGTCAGGTCAATCTCGCGGGCTTCGACTTCACCCGACCAACGCTGCGTGACGTAACTCGCGATGTAAGTCAGGTTGTCGCCGTCCGATGGCGCCTGGCTGGACGGCGCTGCTGCAGAACCGGAACCGGTACGCGCCGTAACACCGGCGAGCGCCGTCGTAAGACCGTTCACCACTGTCGTCGGATTGCCTGCGCTGAAGTACTGGCCCCGGCCATTGACCGCAGCGTGCCAGAAATCGTCGATCGAGCCCGGCTGGTCTGCTTCAGGATACGTCCAGTTTTTCGCACCGGTGCGAATGTCCGCGAAATCGCCAGTCGTGGTGCTTGCGCTCCGATAGTCCTCGCGATATTTCAGCACGCCAGACACGCCGAGGCCGATGGTGAAGGTCGTCATGTGTTGGTGGGTAACACGATCGTCCTCCGGTCCCGTACCGGTGGTCGGCACATTGTTCTGCAGACTTGGACGCAAGTCGGTCACGTAGTAGTACTGCGCCACGTCAGCCAGAGAGTCGATCGATCCACCCGCCAGCGCATTCGAATTCGTTGTGCAAGCCCAAGCGGTGCAAGGCGCGGTCGTTACCGGCGGAATCGTGACCATGTTGCCGAAGCCGTTTGCCCAAGTCGTACCAGGTTTGCCGGGGTTCGGGAATGGCGTCAGCGAGTGAACACCGGCGATGTAACAAGCCGAGTCCAAATCTGCGGTGGCGGCAGTCGATGTCGCAACCGCCGGCACCGCGGTGGCGATGCCACCGCTGAATGGCGTCGTGGTGATGCTCGTTGTCGTCGCGTACTGCACCTTTTGGCCTGGTGCCAGTGGGCAAGTCGTCGCGGTAAAGCCGTTACCGGCGCTGGCGGCGGTCGGCGTGCACGTCTCGGTCAGGATTGGCCCGGTGGTGAAGGTATTACACGTCGTCGTCACAAAACTATTACCGGCGGTCGGCGCGATCGGCGCGCAGGCGGCCACTGCCGTCGGCCCGGTCGGCACCAGATTACAGGTTGTTTGCGTCTGGGCGTTGCCCGGTGCCGGGCCAGTCGCGGTACACGTCCCCGGCGCAACGGCGGTCGGGCCGGTCGTGACCGGGTTACAGGTGGTTGTAACGAAACCATTGATCGCGGCGGCGGCGGCGGCGCTACAAGACGCCACCGGCACATTGCTCGTCGTGGTCGGCGCTGGGCAAGTGATTCGCACAAAGCTGTTTCCCGCATTGGGTGACTGCAGTGCACATGAAGCGGCCGGCTGATTGGCAAAATTGTTCGGTAGCGGCAGGGTACAAGCGCGGATGACCCAAGTCGGTGACGAACCAGCGCTTGGGGTGCAGGTGTTGACTGCGGTCGGTCCCGTTACCGTCGGTGCCGGACAGGTCGTCGTGACCCAGCTGTTGCCCGACGTCGATCCAGATGCCACACATGGTGCCGGGATCGGCACGTTTGTTGTATTGTTCGTGCCGCAGGTGGTGGTGGTAAAGCCGTTACCTGCAATCGGCGCGATACCAGCGCAACCCGCAACACCGGTGGGGCCGGTATTGTTGGTCGAGCAAATCGTTTCGACAAAACTGTTTCCGGCAACCGGGGCGACGTTGCTACACGTGGCGATTGCTACCGGTAGGGTCGTGATCGGCGGCGGACAGGTCAGCGTCACCCATGAATTTCCAGCCGTTGCGGTCTGTCCCGTACAAGAGGCGACCGGCTGGTTGTTGTAGTTATTGGCCAGCGCATTGACGAATCGGTCCGGACACGTGGTTGCCGTCCACGCGTTGCCAGCCGCACCAGCGGTTGCTGTACACGTTTGAACGGGTACGTTAGTCGTGTCGCTTGCGGCGCAGGTCACCTGCACGAAGCTGTTGCCGGCGTTGCCGGGGGTCACGACGGTTGCGCGGCCGCCGCCGAGCGGACATGTCAAAGGATCAAAACCGGTTGGCCCGGAAGTCGCGGTTCCGCAGGATGACGAAGTCCAAGTGGTACCCGTGATTGGATTAACCGCAGCGCTCGCCGCGACTACGGTACAAGTTGCGACCGGCGAACTCACGAACGCCGTCACCGGTGCCGGGCAGGTAATGGTGACCCAGCTATTGCCGGCGTTGGCGGTCTGTGGCGAACACGCACCCGCCGGTTGGTTGGTGTAATTGTTCGCGGGTGGAAAGGCGCAGGTGGTGGTCGTGAAGTTGTTAACCGCTGCCGGTCCCGAGGCGAGGCAACTTGCGACCGGAGTCGGGCCTGTCGTCACCGGCCCGGGGCAGCTGATGGCGGTCCAGCCGTTGCCCGCCGCAGCCGCTTGCACGCTACAGGTTGCCGATGGGATATTGGTGACGACGTCAGCACAGGTGGTCGAGAAGAAATTCGGGCCGGCTCCCAAACCTGGGCCGGGCGGCGTACAGGTCGCTGGATTGATCGCGGTTGGCGCTGAGATCACGGTCGAATTGCAAGTTCTGGTCAACCAGCTGTTACCGACTGCTGCCGTTTGTGGGGTGCAAGACGCCACCGGAACATTGGTGGTCGTGATCGGCGCCGGGCAGGTGGTGCTGGTGAATGAGTTGCCGCCATTTGCGCCCGAGGCGGTACATGTCCCGACTGGTACGTTGGTGGTCGTAATTGGTGCCGGGCAGGTCGTGGTCACGAACAAGTTGCCAGCAATCGCGGCGGCGGCGGTACAACTGACGACCGGCACGTTGGTGGTCGTGATGGCGGCGGGACAGGTGATTTCCACCCATGCGTTACCGGCCGATTCAGTTTGTGCCGAACACGTCGCAACGAATTGATTGGCGAAGTTATTCACACCCGATGTCGCGCAGGCGATTGTCAACCAGCTATTGACGGCACTTCCGGTCTGTGGAGAACAGGTTTGTACCGGCACGAGGGAAGTATTGGCGTTGCTGCAAGTGATGGTCTCGTAAAAGTTGACCGCGTCGCCGGCCTGCGGCGAGCAGGACGCTGATGCAAGATTGGTCACATTGTTGTTACTGCACGTGATGGTGATCCAGTTATTGCCGTTGCCACCGGTCTGACCCGCACAGGAGGCCACGCCGGTAGGTCCGCTGTTGCCGTTACCGCAAGTGGTGGCGGTCCAGCTGTTGCCTGATGTTTCGGTGATCGGTGAACAGCTTGAGACACCTGTCGGGCCGCTAGCATTGACCGTGCAAGATGTCGTGGTCCAGCTATTACCCGCAATCGCGGCGGTATTGCTACAGGTTTGTACCGCCACGTTCGATGTCGTCACGGCTGGTGGGCAGGAAATCGTCGTCCAGTTGTTACCCACCGCACTGGCTTGCGCCGCACAAGACGCTACCGCCTGATTGACAAAGTTGGTCGCTACCGGATTGGCACACGTCGTGGTCGTCCACGAATTACCCGCGATGGGGCCTGAAGCCGCGCAACTCGACACCGGCACGTTGGTCGTGTTGTTATTGCTACAGGTGGTCGACGTCCAGGCGTTGCCAATTACCGCTGCGATATTCGAACAAGACGACACCGGCGTCGGGCCGGTCGGCACTGTATTACACGTGGTGGCCGTCCAGCTATTACCTGAGGCGGCGGCCGTGGTTGTGCAGGATGAAGTCGGGGTCGGACCGGTGATTACCGTGTTGCAGCTTGTCGTCGTCCAGCTGTTACCGGAAAAGGCGGCGGCGGCGGCACAAGATGAAACGGGCGTTGGTCCGGTCGGAACCACATTGCAGGTGGTCTCCGTAAAACTGTTGCCGGCGACCGGCGCGACATACGCACAAGTTGATACCCCGGTCGGGCCGACGACCGTTGGCGCGCAGGTGGTCGTCGTAAACGTATTACCAGCGCTCGCCGCAGCCGCCGCGCAACTGGCGACTAATGTCGGCCCGGTTACTGCCGTTGTGCAGGTGATCGCACCACCCGCCGTGCAAGTGGCAACCGGCGTGCACAGCTCGGTGATGGAGCTGCAAGAAAGTATCTGTGAAGTGCTTCGCCGCACCTGCGTCTGCGTCTGTGTATTCTGTGTGGTGCTTCGATTGACCTGTGATGTACTGGCATTGATCTGCGCCGTGCTGACGCGGACTTGCGTGGTGCTTTGCGTCACCTGCGAAGAGGTGGCGCGATTTTGAATGGTGCTCGCCAAATCCTGTGTAGTGCTTCGCGTAATCTGCGCGATGGTTTGCGTTGCCTGTACCCGGGTCAGTAAATTCTGCGTGCGGCTTTCCAGATTCTGCACCGACGTCCGGCGGTTCTGTACCGTGCTCTGCAAATTCTGATTGGTGCTTTGCAAATTTTGATTGGTACTCTGCCGCGTCTGATCAACGCGTTGGAAACGTACCGTTTCACGACGAATCGACTGCGATGTCGATTGGGTCACCTGCGCGGATGATTGCCGAATTTGTTGGGTGCTGAGCAGGTTCTGCAACGTGCTTCGTTGGGTCTGCTGGGTCGACGCAAGATTCTGCACCGACGTGCGGAGGCGCTGCCTCGTCTCCGACCGGTTTTGGGCCGTGAACTGCGTGATTTGCGCGGTGGAGCGCAGATTGACGGTATCGGTAAAGAAACGCTGCACGGAGGTCTGCAGAATCTGGGTGGTGCTCTGCTGAAGTTGCAACGTGCTGCTCGTGGTCTGGCTGGTGCTGCGATCAAATCGCGATGTCGCCAGATTGAACCAAGTACTGGTGCAAGGCGCATAACTGTACTGGTTGTTCTTGTCGGTCACAATGCGGGTATTGTCGTTGGTGCCATCCCAGATCGGCCGTGGTGTATTACCGCTCGAGCCCGTCAGCGTGCCATCCTGCTGGCCAACGCGCGTGGTGCCGTCGATCCGTACCGGACCGACCGGTTCAGCGCCCGCGTTCCAATAGCCGTCGGTTGTCGCAATCACAAAATTCTGTTGGCAGGAGTACTGGATCGGATCTTCCGGCATCCCGGAGTTGATGCCGTCGCTCATGCCGGCAAAGTGGCGGCCGACACGCGCCAGCCCCTGTCGGGTTGGTGATGAACCGCGCGGAACTTGGGAAAACACCTTGTTGAACCACGCCGTGCGCTGGGTGGCATTGAAATCGCTGATCGGCAGATAGTAAGCAGACGATACCGAGCCGGTGCCGTCAAGCGCCGCGTTTGGCAGTACCGTGATAAATCCGACACGATAGCTATCTGTCAGCGGCGTAAACGCCAGACTGATCGCGCTCTTCGCCAGGTTGATACGCGTGCGGTAGAAGCTGTACCAGATCGCAAAATTGGTCTGCTGCGCCACCGGCACGATCAGCCGAGTCCAATTACCAGTCACACCGGTCGGGCTGGCGGTAGCTGCCTTGCTGACGTTGGTATCGACATCGGTACAAGGAGCCGAACCTGACACAAATGACGTGCCGGCCGACGAATGCGTGTAGTAGTACGCCGCTTGCGCCGGATCGGCACCAACCGCGTTCTGCCGGGTATTGTTATCGTACGCTCGGAAATTCGCCGACAGATTGACCAGCGCAGACGCCAAGTCGAAGCCGTCGTACCGCGCCGCGGCAAAACTTGGCGTCGCATACTGGGTTCCATCGGCAGAGCGCGGCAGCAAATACACTTGGCCGGGGTTGTAATAGAGCGAATTACACTGGAAAGCCTTGTAGCCGAGCGACAAGACGGCTGCGGTGGTCTCCAGATCGTCCGGCATATGCGAGCGCCGCATTGAGTTGGAGGTGTCGAGCAGCAACATGATGTTCGGCTTGACGGCGATCGATCCGCCGCTGGTCAGCGGTGAGTTCGCCAAGTCCGTCAATTGCGCGTTCGCCGCAGTTGCCATCAGTGCGAGTGCAACGGCCGCGAGGGACTTGGACAAGTTGCCGACGATGCTGTCGAACTTCGGATGTGTTGGATGTGTCATGGTGGAACTCCCTGCGCAAAATGCTTTCTATGCGCGACTTTCAGATGTATCGATGAACAACGCGTTGATCACGGCCTTAGTACATGATGGTTTGAACGTAACTGACGGTGTTTCTCGGCCCGACGACCTGCGCCGTAAGCCGGTAATAAGGTTGCGTGGTGGTAGACAACGGTGCCTCGCCGTCGCTGAAGCCTTGCTTGGCGGCACCGGCCCCGGTAGAACTCAAGATGACGCATGCGTTTAACGGATCGCTCACGGTCAAGCCGCTCGTACTGCACAGGCGGTGAATCTTGTAGCGGACGACATTGCCGGTGCTGTCACCGGCCGCCGGGGTTGCCAACGCCGACGTGGAGTCGTCCCATACCGCCGTGATCGGGTTTTCTGCCGCCGCCCAAGCTCCGTAGTAGAAGCTGCCAACGTTGGCAACCAATTCGTCCGAGGTCTTGGTCATCAACCATCCGCGTGCGATCTCAATCCCAAAATCGCCAACCGAGGTCGCCGCTTGTTTGAACGCCAGGTTGCCTGCAATGCCAAGCCCGCCGCTGATTTGGCGGACCATGGCAATACCGGCCAGCGCCATCGCCACCAGCACGATCAATGAGATGACGAGCACGACACCGCGCTGCCGACGAACGCTAGACGGCTTTCGGAAACCACGCGTCACGTTCATAGCGAGCCTCCCCAGATGACGTTTCGAAGGGGGATGACCTTCTCATAGACGCGGTAGCGATAGTTCTGCCAGTTATTGGCGTCGCCGACCGTATTCGATGACGCGGCACCAAAGACATTGGTCATGTTGAAATCCAGGGTGTTGCCAAAATACTGCGGGGCGGACGCTGTGACCACGACTTTTTCAAACTGCTGGCTACGCGACAGAATTGCGACGCGAATGGCTTGTAGCTGGGACCAGTCGGCAGGCGTGGTTGACGACCATGTGATCGGGCTACCCGTACCATATTGCGCTTGCAAGTCGACGACGCCCTCGGCAACGTCCTGCCGCGGGGTGGCCATGATCGAGTTCGTCGTCGCGAGCACGCCACCTTCGCGTACCTGCCATACGTTTCGCACGGGAGCCGGCCCCAAGTTGAACAAGCGACCGGCACTAAAACCAAAGGTGGGGCCGGCGGCCGGATTGAAGCGCGCGTTGGTCGCCGTGGCTGAGCCAAATTTTATATATGAGCCGGCGGCGTGACCGATCGTCAGTCGATCCGCATTGGTGTCGTCGGTGACTTCGAGCAGTGCACAATTTGCCGCGGTTGGTGGATTCGGGTTGTTTGCGATCACAACCAGATCCCCGCGCATGAGCCCTGTCCGGCTGCGGGTTCTCTTGGTATTCGACGTTGAGGTGTTAAAGCGCTGGCTATCAACGAAAAAATTGGAGTTGCCGTACACCACGGCGATGGTGTCAGGTGCCCCGCCAGCACCAGTTGTCGCCGCCGCGCCCGCTCCTTGGGTGATCAGAATCGGCAAAAAAGCGAAATCGGCGGAAGCACCACTACCGTCGAGCGCCTCTACCGTACAGCCCAGAATGTTGGACGATACGGTACCGAAACCATATCCAGCCAATTTAAGATCGCGGTCGAGGTTGAAGATGCCAATGGTTCCTGCAATCTGCGCGTCGCTACCGGAAGTAGTGGTGCGCTTGTTGGAATCCCACACGGTCAGAATCTGGAAAATCGCGACTACACCCAACAGGCTGATGACAACGCTGACCATCAACTCGACCAAGCTGAATCCGTGTTGCTTGCTCTTTTCGAGCGCCGTTTTTTTCGCAATGGAGTTCATCATCGGCCTCAATTAATAAACGCCACATAGGTGTGGCGGCGGGCTACGGCGTCTTTTGGCGTTTGCCAGCAAATCGTCACGGATACTTGGTGCAAACCGGTCGGCGCAGTGTTCACAACTATTTGCTGGCGGTTGGTCACGCCGCCGGCGTCGGTCGCACCGGGCAATCCCTTATTGGTCGCGCTGATGGTCGTGACGCGGCCCACCCAATCGGTTACACCGGCGTCAGCAGAAGCCGTGCCGCTGAACGCACAGGTTGCCGGGTCGCCAGTCGGCTGATGAGAAAACGCCGCCAGCGAATTGGTAAACGTCGTATCGTTGGTGCGATCGACTGCCACCCACATACGACCGACGATTTCGCTGGCGTAGTTGGCGGCTTCCGTGCGGTACTGCGCGTCGTTCTGCGCCGCGATTGCGGTGGCGCCAAGCGCGACGATGCCGAGGATGCCCATCGCAAAGATGAGAACGGCGATCAGCGCTTCGAGCAAAAAAACGCCATGCTGATGGTTACGTCCGGCAGGAATGCGTTTTTTCATCATGGATTTAGCTGGCGATGCAACGGCGGGTATCCGACGTTGCCGTGGAGGCGATCGTCGGGTCGCAGATCTGTGAGCGGCCACCCGGGGTCACGATCACACTGATGCAACGTAAGTCGCTCGGCGTGGTTGGCGTGGCGCAGGTTCCCTCGGCCGGCAAAAACGCAATCGTCGCAACACCGGTCAGCGTGGTCCCGCCGAGGCCGTTGAATTCAACCGTTGTGAGCGGGCTGGACGCCGCATCGGTTGCCGAGACGTTGACGGAACCCGTGCTGCCGCCCTCGGCACCTGATTTAGCATCGACCAGATCGTATATGCCGGTGCCGCGATTGAACGAACGGACGATCCAGTTTCGCCCGGTTGCACTGAAGTCGGTGATGTTTGGATTGTTAATGGCGGGGTTCTCCGTGAGGATCAGCTGCACCGGCGTATTCAGGCGGATCGCTTCTCCGCGAGCGCGCTGCAGACCGGAGAACAAGCTTTGCGCGCTAGCCAGAACCTTGGCGTTCAAGGAGTACGAGCGAAACGCCGGCATGCCGACTGCCAGCAACACGCCAAAAATCGCGAGCCCGATCATCAATTCGATCAGCGAAAATCCCGCTTGGCGCTTACGCTGACGCATGGCGCGCATGTCGATTAGCACGAGCCGTCCTTCTTGGTCACCCAGCAGGTGTTGCCATTGGTCGCGGCATTCCAGCCGGCTGGTAGCGCCAGCGTTTGACGGACATTGGCCTGATTAACGGCATAGCGAAAACCAATCATGTTGCTCGATGTATTGCCTGTCGCAATGACCGTGTAGGTGGTCGCCGCCAAGTCGGCACACGAAAAAGTGAAATTGGTCGTGGCGGCCGGTAGCGGCGCAATCGAGGTACCAACCGCACCGCACGCTGGTGCCGCCGCGTTGTTGTAGGTACGATTGTCCTGAAAATACTGCTCCATTTTGAGGCGCATATCGGACAGTGCTGAGGTTGCCTCGGTAATCTTGGCGCGCTTGACGTAGTCGCCGTACGCGGGAACCGCGATAGCGGCAAGAATACCAATGATGCCGACCACAATCATGACTTCAATCAACGTAAAACCGCGGTGCTGACGCATAACGCCCCCTTTATGACAGCCTGAATGATAGAAACCCGCCTCGCAATCGACAACGGCGACCGATGAATGGTGCAATAGCCAACTTGAGCGGGCACGCCCGACAATGATGGCGCAAATTTACGCCATCAGTGTGAAATTTGTCACTCAGTCCGCCGAGTGGGCGAAAACGAAATCGGGGCTTACCCCGGTCAATCCGCCGCGCAGGAGGCGGCCGGTGGCGCTATTTGCAGTCGGACAAGCGCTTGGCGGTGAAGGTCTGATTGACCTTTTTGGTTTTGCCGCCCTCTTTCGAGACCAACGCCGCCGTCCCGGCGTATTCAGCCGCCTTGTAGGTGATGGTCCCGGGGCCGCTCAGATTACCGCCGGTCTTAGTGTTGCAGGAAAGGCCCCAGGTGGCGACGTCATTGGCCAACTTGTAGTCTTTGATGGTGCATTTGGAGCCAAAATCGTGCTGTTGCGGCAGCGCCTGCTGAGTGCTGCGGATGTCGTCTTTCTTGAAACATATCAGCGAAGTCGTGGAGCGCTTCATGTCGACGCCGGGTGTTTCGTTGGCGACAACGATCTCCCATAGCCCCGGCGACATGGCGAATGGCGCTGGCGGTGCTGGTGCAGGCACCGGCGCCGGTACAGCGGCCTTGCTTTGGGCGAACGCGGCGGCAGACGCTGAGGCGACGATGAACAACGCTGCAAGGGACTTTGATCGGAACCGTGTCATTAGTGTTCTCCAGTAGGTGTCTGGATTATAGGTGCGTCCGTGCCGCGTCAAGTTCCTGCGTGTGCCGTTGGCCGGCGTTGACGCCGCGCTTCCCAGAAAGATCAGTCGGCGGCAGATAGATGATTCAACCCCTTCGGTAGCGGAAAGGTAATGTTCTCGGTAATGCCATTGAGCTCGCGCACACTCGCGGCGCCTTGCGATTTAAGTTTGGCGATGACCTCGCTGACCAGAAGCTCCGGCGCGGAAGCCCCCGAAGTGACGCCGATGCGTTTTTTGCCGGCGATCCACTCGGGCCGGAGTTCAGCAGCACTATCGACCTGGTAGGTGTCGCAGCCGAGTAATTCCGCGAGCTCGCGCAAACGGTTGGTGTTGGAGCTGGTGCGCGAACCCACCACAATCACCACCTCGACTTGCGGCGCCATGAATTTCACCGCGTCCTGCCGGTTTTGCGTGGCGTAACAGATATCGTCTTGTTTTGGCCCGACGATGTGCGGGAAGCGTGCTTTCAGCGCGTTGATCACCAGTTGCGTATCGTCGACCGATAACGTCGTCTGGCTCACGTATGTCAATTTCGGCGCGTGTGCGATCGCCAGCGTGGCCACGTCCTCGACCGACTCCACCAGATACATACCAGTTTCTGCTTGTCCGAGCGTGCCCTCGACTTCAGGATGGCCCTCGTGCCCGATCATGACAATCTCAAAGCCTTCGGTGCGACGCTTGACCACCTCGACATGCACCTTCTTGACCAGTGGGCAGGTTGCGTCGAACACATGAAAGCCGCGTTGCTGCGCTTCGCGGCGGATCGCCTGTGACACGCCATGCGCACTAAACACCAACGTGGCGCCTTGCGGCACGTCGGCCAGATCCTCAATGAAAACCGCACCCTTATTGCGCAGATCGTCCACCACGTATTTGTTGTGCACGATTTCGTGCCGCACATAAATGGGTGCGCCGTGCAGCTGCAGCGCACGTTCAACGATGGCGATGGCGCGATCCACGCCGGCACAAAAGCCGCGCGGATTAGCCAACAGGATTTCGGGGTCTTCCATAATTCAAACTCTAGTATTGGCGGGCGTTTTCAAGCATTTTGACTTCAAACACGCCGTCCTGCCTTGTGTTTCACAATTTCAGCAGTGCGGTGTTTCGTTCCGTTTGTGACTCATTCTATTTTCAGTTTTCTACGACAACAACGGCATTAGAAGAACCGTCATTCCAGCCCTTCGACCCACGGCGCAGACGCTTTTTCGAAGTGAGGCTACGTGTAATGTAAATGTCATTACAGCAACTGGCTAAACTTAAAATCAACTGATTACGGAGCACGACCTAGCAGTTTGCTGAAATTTGTATTGCTAAATCCGTGTTAGCTGAATGCGGGCCATTTCCCCCTTTGGAAAAGGGGGACTAAAGGGGATTTGCGGTCGTTGTCGACACGCAATCGCTAAAAATCCCCCTCGATCCCCCTTCGGCGTGCTCGGGCCAGGCCGCTTTTCCAAAGCGGGAAGTGGGTCACCGAAACCGACGGCCAAACGAATATCGTGAATTTCAACAAACTGCTAGTTAGTCTCTTCAGACAGAAAACCAAACCGCTGCTCTTTCCAAGGGTCGGCGTCGTTGTGATAGCCGCGTACTTCCCAAAAACCCGGGCGATCCTTTTCGTGGAACTCAATACCGGAAATCCATTTTGCACCTTTCCAAGCATAGCGCTTTGGTGCCACCAAGCGTGCCGGCCAGCCGTGATCTTGCGAGAGCGGTTCGCCCAACACCCGGTGCGCGACGAGCACGTCGTCGTCCAGCAGCGCGTCCAAAGGCAAATTGGTGGTGTAGCCGTCGAGCCCGTGCATGGTGACAAACTGCGCTTGATCGGCCGGCCTGGCCAGCATCACCAGATCGCGCGCCAACACGCCTTCCCATTCCATATCGAGTTGCGACCAGCGTGTCACGCAGTGCATGTCGGATGCGACCTTGGTTTGCGGGAGCGCCATAAACGCATTCCAATCAAGCGTGGTCTCGGCGCCGACCGATCCGAACAAACGAAGTGACCACGTCGACCGATCAACCTGTGGCCGGATACCCATGTCGAGCACCGGAAAGTCGCTCACGCGCGATTGGCCTTGCGGAATGCGCGCGTCCACTGAGACCTTGCCCGGCTTCATGCCTTGCTGGTTGGCCTTTGCGGCGATGGCAATTTTGCCTTCGATCACTTTTGCCCAGTTGGTCACTCAGATGCCCCGCTCTTCTTGGCGTTGACATTTGCGCCCGCCAGCTTGGGCTGACGGATGGCGTCCCACACCAAGAGTGCCGCGCCGACGCAGATCGCAGAGTCGGCGACATTGAATGCGGGCCAGTAGTAACCGCCGGCGTGCAATTGAATGAAATCAATCACGTGGCCATGCACGACGCGGTCGAACAGATTTCCCAACGCGCCGCCGATTACCAGCACCAGTGCGACCGACAGCAACCGGTTCGGTTGATTGGTCTTTAACATCCACAACAAGACGCTGGTGATCACCACCGTGAGACCGATAAAGAACTCGCGCTGCCAGCCGCCGGCGTCGGCTA
>Ga0209490_10002809_pt1 | contig 16392 bp, 15 predicted proteins | sample MAT06_FD_187209 | JGI IMG/M metagenome (GOLD analysis project Ga0209490, IMG submission 187209) | Freshwater microbial communities from Lake Fryxell liftoff mats and glacier meltwater in Antarctica - MAT-06 (SPAdes) (version 2) | ecosystem: Environmental > Aquatic > Freshwater > Ice > Liftoff...
TCGCGCTTAAGCAGTCACTTTTGACGGACGGAACCTATTGGCTGAATCTGCCTGCGACCAGCGCCGACAAGACCAAAACGCGCTTCCCATTTCTGGCGTTGGTGGAACATACCAATTGGATGGACAAAGCGCATTATGATGGTGATGTGTTGGTTTACTGTGGCGATTATGCCCCCGTCGATCATGAATATTTCCAGATGAGTGAGGATGCGCTGGTTGAGCGCTTTGCGAAAGTGCTGCCGACGTTTAACCCGAACTTTAAGCCGGAGTGGATTCGTAAAACGTGGGTATTTCGTGCTCCGTATGCCCAACCTGTGCCAGGGGTGAATCACAGCCAAAATATCCCAGCGCTTAAAACACCGCTTCCCGGCTTGTATTGGGCGAGTATGTCACAGGTGTACCCCTGGGATCGTGGGACAAATTACGCCGTAGAAATCGGGCGGCGGGTGGCGCAAGAAGTGATTAGTAATGAGTGAGGCGGGGAAATAGGTTATGCAGATTATCAATCTTTCCACAGCCGACGAATCTTTGCGCCAACAGGCGGCGCAAATGCTGCACGAGGAATTCAATCAGGCGAAATGGGGTTATAGCTGGCCTACGCTGGATGAGGCACAAGCCGAAGTGGATGAATTATGCGAGGAAGATCATATTTGCCGTGCAGCGATAGACGATCATGGAGAAGTCGTTGGTTGGATTGGCGGACTGCCTGAATATGACGGCAATGTATGGGAACTGCATCCGCTTGTCGTGCGGGCTGACCAACGCGGTAGCGGGATAGGGCAGGCGTTGGTACTGGATTTAGAGAATCAAGTTCGTGAACACGGCGGTTTGACGGTGATGCTCGGCAGCGACGATCAAGATCACATGACCAGCTTGGGTGAGGTTGATCTTTACGAAAATCTGTGGCAGAAGATCGCCACGATTGAGAATTATCAAAATCATCCGTATTCGTTTTACATGAAACTCGGTTATAGGATTATTGGCGTGATGCCAGATGCCAACGGTCTGGGCAAGCCAGATATTATCATGGGCAAGCGAGTCAGCCAATGATATGAAAAAAATCCGAAAATTTGGAATGATCTTAACTCTATTAGAAAACCTTATGGTAGACTGTTTCTGATTGCGATACGGTTCTTATCCAATAATCTGCCAATCAATCACACGTTATTCATAACAAGGAAAATCTCTCCATGAAAAACATTTGCGTCATCGGTACCGGCTACGTAGGCTTGATTAACGGCACCTGCTTCGCCGACCTAGGCAACAATGTCATCACTGTCGATGTCGATGCGAAGAAAATCGAAGACCTCAAAAACGGTATCCTCCCCATCTATGAACCCGGACTGGGTGAATTAGTTGAACGTAATATGAAAGCAGGCCGCCTGCATTTTACCACCTCCTACGAAGAAGGATTGAAGGATGCAGAATTCGCCTTCATCTGCGTAGGCACGCCGGAAGGTGTCGATGGTGAAGCCGATCTGAAATATGTACGCGCTGCCGCTGAAACCATCGCCAAGACGATGGATCACAAACTCGTCATCATCAACAAATCTACCGTCCCCGTCGGTACAGGTGACTGGGTAGCAGATATTGTTCAAAGCAACCAACCCTCGCCCGTTGAATTTTCTGTCGTAAGCTGCCCGGAATTCTTGCGTGAAGGTTCGGCTGTCGTCGATTTTATGCAGACAGACCGTACTGTTCTCGGTTCAACCGATCAATATGCGGCAGAAGCCGTCGCACAGCTTTATCTGCCGCTGCGTAAGCCGATTGTTATGACTGACCTCCGCACGGCTGAGATGATTAAGTATGCTTCCAACGCTTTCTTGGCTACCAAAATCAGCTTCATCAATGAAATCGCCATTATCTGTGAAAAATTAGGCGCTGACGTGGCGGAAGTGGCGCAGGGCATGGGCTTCGATAAGCGCATCGGGCATCACTTCTTGCAAGCAGGCATCGGCTACGGTGGTAGCTGCTTCCCGAAGGACGTAAAAGCGCTGGCTTATATGGCGCAAACACACGGCGCACATCCCCAACTTTTGAACGCCGTTATGGACATTAATGCCTTCATGCGCCGTCATATTCTGCTCAAGCTGCACGATTTGTTGGGCGATGTGAAGGGCAAAACAGTTGGCTTATGGGGGCTGGCCTTCAAAGAAAATACCGACGACATCCGCGACTCGCCCGCGCTGACGATTGCCCGTCATCTGATTAATCAGGGTGCAACCGTCCGCGCTTACGATCCGGTAGCGATGGAAAACACCGGACGTATTCTGCCTGAGATTGCGATGTGCAGCAATGCTTATGAAGTCATTGATGGTGCGGATGCAGTCGTTCTGACTGCCCCTTGGAATGAATTTAAGCAGTTGGATATGGCTCGTATTCACGACAGTATGAAACAGCCGATTTTGATTGACGGTAAGAATATGTATGATGCTGCCAAGATGAACCAAATTGGCTTTAAGTATCGTGCTATTGGTCGTGGCTACAACGGCGAAGGTGTTCCTTCTAACGGTCACGAAGAAAACTAAAGTAGGTTAGCAATTTTGGGGCGTATCGCTTGATGCGTCCCTAATTCCATCAAACACCCTTTAAGCTATTTTCTCTTAAAGCCCTCATCCAGCTAGATCTCCAAAAATCCTCATTTTCTGTTGACGCTAGAATAAGTCTCATGCCTAATTCATGTTTTACCCACATTAAATCGTTAGGCTAATAGGATAATTCTGTCATACTAACACAAGGGAGATATGAACGATGGCAAAAAATGGCAAGCTCTCACCGGAAATGATGAAAGCAAATTTGGGCTTAGACAAAGATGCACGCGACGGCATTTGCAACATTCTTCGTGCGGCGCTGTCCGATCAAGAAGTTTTGCGGACAAAAACCCAAAGCTATCACTGGAATGTCACAGGGCCGCAGTTCCATTCGCTCCATGAGATTTTCGAGAGTCAATATAACGAACTCGGCATCGTCATTGATGAAACTGCTGAATTCCTTCGCAGCTATGGGGTAGCTTCGATTGGCACGTTGGCGGAGTTTCTTCAATATGCGCGTCTTAAGGAAGAACCCGGTGTGGTACCACCTGCGCGGGGGATGGTCGAGAATTTACTGAGCGACCATGAAGCCGTCATTCGCAGTTTGCGTGAAGATGTGGAAATGACCACCGAAAAATATAATGATGTCGCCTCGGCGGATTACCTCACTGGCCTCATCGAAAAGCACATGAAAACCGCGTGGATGCTCCGCGCCTTGATTGAAGGCGAAAGCATTTAACGCATAGCAGCAGCATAAATATAAAACGACCTATACGCGCCTCCAACTGAAAAGTGGGGCGCGTTTGGTTTTAGGGAGAGAGTGTATGCCTAAAGACTTGGAATATTATCCTGCACTCCGTTATCGGATTATCCTTACACCGGAAGAAAATGGTTGGAGCGCGACACTCCCCGATCTACCGGGTTGCATTGCAGCAGGGGATACGATTACTGAAACGCTTGAAATGATCGAAGATGCAAAGCGCAGTTGGATTGAAGCCTCTTTACAGCGCAATCTTCCCATTCCAGAGCCTGAATTGGATACTTGGATATAAATCACTTGATTAAGGATAGCATTTGCTTATCTAAATCAACGAGATAATCACGTCCATAACGTCCATTTTCTAAAGTATCAATGAGATGCTGCGGCAGGTCTTGAAGAATTTCCTCGCTACATGAGGCAGCACCCAGCGCGATTGTAGCCACTGTATCAACATCACCCGCAAATTCGATGCACGCCTTCAAAATAGTACTTAACCGATCATTATGGTGGATTGCTGTAATCGCTGCTTTTACGCTCATCCAACCTTTTGATCCTACCTTCCCTTGCCAATCATCCGCCCAATCGCCCTCCACATGCGCTTCAATGAATTTCCCCAACGCATTTTTTGAGCCAAGGCGGTAAATAAAATAATGTGACATCAAGGCAGATGCAACCCCTGCATTGATACCGTCAAGCGTATCATGCGTAGTTTTTGCTTGAACAGTGGCTTTTTGAATGACCTCATCGACGGTTGAAAAAATGCCGATAGGTATGGCTCGCATCGCAGCACCGCTTTTGTCACTTGTAGGGATGATTTCTTTTAGAAACTGTTCCCCATCGTGAACATGTTTCAGAAAGGCATGAAAGCTGCTTGCGTAGCCTTCTCTTGGATCGCGCTTAAAAACTTCCACAAAACGTCGCGCTAAATTTGGGGGTATCCATTCTTCATCGCTCAACATCGCTTCGACAATCGCCAAGGTCATCTGTGTATCGTCCGTATATTGTCCGGGATGTGTGCTATGGCGAGGATGTTGCATATAACGGCTTAAATCATTGAACTGCTGAATTAGCTGCCGATTGACATATTCAAATCCCGCGCCGTAAGCATCCCCTATAGCAAGTTCAAGCAACATAATTTGTTCAGCCTTTTAATACTTTCAAGGGGTCACAAAGGTTTATTTAGTATAAGATAAAATGTGGGAACTTTTAAGGACAGAAATAAAAAAGGCGAGGATTCTTCCCCGCCTTTGCTAAAAGCTAATCGCTAACTGCTGATCGCTATCTTGCTAGTTCCAACTGCGTCCGCCGCTGGAATTGCGCCCCGGACGGCGATCCAGCGGGTGCGGCTTGCCGCCATCGACTAAGGAGCGCCGCGCCTTTTGCACATCGCTTTCATGCTTGAGCAGCACCGTCAGCGTGGTTTCCAGCGTTTTCTTATCCAGATTATCGGCGTTGAGCATCACGAGCGCTTTCGCCCAGTCAATCGTTTCGGACACACTTGGCGCTTTCTTCAAGTCCAAACCGCGTAAGCCTTGCACAATCTCGACGGCCTGTTTCGCTAGTTTGGCGTTCAATTCGGGGACGCGCATCCGCACAATGTCGAGTTCGGCTTCCTGCGAAGGATAATCCACAAACAGATACAAACAGCGGCGTTTGAGCGCTTCGGAAAGTTCGCGGGTGTTGTTGCTCGTTAGGATGACATCAGGCTGATGCTTGGCGACAATCGTGCCGAGTTCGGGGACGGAGACTTGAAAATCGCTCAGGATTTCCAGCAAGAATGCCTCAAATTCTGCGTCTGCACGATCAATTTCGTCTATCAGCAGGACGACAGGCTGATCAGATGTGACAGCTTGCAGGAGCGGACGCGCCAACAAAAAGCGCTCGGAAAAGAAGACGTTATCCTCAGCAGCAAGACGATCAGCCGCTTCGGTCAGGGTGGAGGCTTCCGTAAGTAATTGGCTGAGTTTATCGCGCAGCAGTTGGGTATAAAGCATCTGCTTGGCATATTCCCACTCGTAAAGGGCTTTGCTTTCGTCCAGCCCCTCATAACATTGAAGGCGGATCAGCGGCTTACCGCTGGCTTTTGCCCAGGCTTTCGCCAATTCTGTTTTACCCACCCCGGCTGGCCCTTCCGCCAGTACAGGCTTGCCCAATTGACTTGCCAGGAACATAACAGTAGAAATCTCATCGGACGCAATATACTTCTGTTCACCCAGCCCTTTTGTAACCTGGCTTATATCCTTGAACATGCACTTGTTCTCCACTCTAAACTTGATTAATGGGCGGCTTATTCGCTAATTTGCTCATCAGTCATCCCGAAGCGGCGGCGGCGATGACCATATTCCACCAGTGCCTTACGCAGTTCCTCGCGGTCAAAATCCGGCCAGTAGACGGGTGTTGCGTAATATTCGGAGTATGCACCCTGCCAGATCAGGAAATTGCTGATTCGCAGTTCACCACTGGTACGGATAATTAAATCCGGGTCAGGCAAATCACCCGTATACATGTGTTGGCTGATGAGATGCTCGGTGATTGCTTCCGGTGGATGGCCTTCTTCAACAATATGACGCACTGCCTGTACGATCTCGTCCCGCCCACCGTAGTTGAAGGCCACATTTAAGATCAGCCGCGTATTATCTTTAGTATACTCGCAAGCGTGGAGGATTTTATCCTTCAAATGGGTAGGTACGCCGTCCATTTTGCCAATATGGCGCACTTGAACCCCATTTTTATGCAATTTTTTGACCTCTTGATCGAGTACGAGGTTTAAAATCGTCATCAAGGTTTTAACTTCAGCAGGCGGACGCTCCCAATTTTCGGTAGAGAAAGCATAAATAGTGAGAATCTCGACACCAAATTCTACACAGGCCTCTAATATACGGCGTAGATTATCTTTGCCTTGCCGATGACCCGCCGCACGCGGTAATCCACGCGATTTCGCCCAACGCCCATTTCCGTCCATGATAATCGCTATATGGCGGGGGCGGCTTTCTGGTAACTCAATCGCTTGCGTTGGAGACGCAGCAGGGGTATGCAAAAGAGCCATGTTGGTCAACTACCTTTCAAGTTGCGCCCTATCCAATGAAGTTATATACATCAGACTTCAAGGATTTCCTTTTCTTTCTGCTTGCCCAATTCCTCAATTTTGCTAGTAAATTCCTCGATGAGTTTTTGGACTTCCGCCTCTCCGGTTTCGAGTTCGTCTTCGGAGATCATTTTTTCCTTCTCGAACTCGCGCAGGTCTTCATTGGCGCTGCGGCGGATATTGCGGAGCGAGACTTTCGCGTCTTCAATCCGTTTATGCAACACTTTGACCAAATCTTGACGGCGTTCACGAGTCAGCGGCGGCATATTCAACCGGATAGAGCCACCATCGACATTCGGATTCGCGCCAATATTGGCCTCCCGAATGGCCTTCTCAATCGCCTTTACTGCCCCGGCATCATACGGACGGATCAGGATTTGCATAGGTTCAGGGGTAGAAATGGTGGCAAGCTGGCGGAGTTCGGTTTCTTGCCCATAATATTCTATCGGCATTCGGTCTACGAGGGCGGTGCTGGCGCGTCCGCTTCGCATCCCTTGTAGATCTTCCTCAAACACGCCGATGGTCGATTTCATCTTCGATTTAGTTTCGTTAAGGATGTCGTTAATCATCGTTGTTTAACCTGCTTTCTATGTGATGCTGATACCATTTTTAAAGCTATATGCGTTACAAGGTAGGAGCGACTTACCAAGTTAATCTCTATGGGTGGACCCAACCTTGCCAACTTCGTGCCTGCCATGCCGCATACAACGCCACCGAACCAACCGTCGCCACATTCAGGCTTGCCACCCGTCCGCGCATAGGAAGTTGCAGCAGCAGATCACAAGTATCGCGCACTAAGCGCCTCATTCCCTCGCCCTCGCTGCCCAAGACCAGTCCTATCGACATATCAAGGTTGGTCTTGTCCATCGGCGGAATATTCGCGCCAATATCCAAACCTACCATCCAGACATCTTGTTTTTTCAAATCTTTCATCGTCGTGACGAGGTTGGTCACTTGCGCGACATTCAGATGCTCGACTGCGCCGGAAGACGCATTCACCACCGACGGCGTGACAGAAACACCGCGCCGATCTTGCATAATCACCCCATGAATGCCTACCGCATCCGCCACACGCAGCAGAACGCCCACATTTTGCGGGTCTTTCAACAAATCGAGCAGGAGGATGAACGGCTTTTCTCCGCGCTGACGGGCGAGTTCAAACATGGCATCGGTTTCGCAGTAAGGATAATCCCCCACGCGTAGCACCGTGCTTTGATGATTCGCCCCATTAGCCAGGTCGTCAATAATGCCGCGTGGCACGCGCCGAATCGGGATGCCGCGTTGTTCTGCCAAAGTCGTGATTTCCGCCATGACACCGCGATCTTCCGCTTTTTCCGCAATTAGCAACTGCTCAAAACGGCGGCGACCTGCCCGCAGCGTTTCAATCACTGACCAATGACCGTAGACATACTCAGGCATAATTATGTCGTCCGCCAGATCGTACCATCGGCGCGATCTTCCAATAAGACCCCCGCAGTAGCGAGTTCATCACGAATGCGGTCACTTTCCGCATAATTTTTAGAGACACGCGCCCTCGCTCGTAAATCAATCAACAATTCAATCAGCCGTCCTTCACGAGCGCCGTCGCCACTTGCTGCCGCTTCTGTATCCGGTACAAGCCCCAGCACCTTTCCGCCGAGTTCGCTGTAAAGTTGGTCGATGGCGTTCATCACCGAAAGCCCGACAGTCGCATCACTATTTAGCAGCGTGTTCACGTCGCGGGTCAATTCTTGCAAAGCAGCAATCGCTTTGGGCGAGTTAAAATCGTCATCCATCGAAGCCGCAAATTCAGTACGTGTTTGCTCTAAGCGAGCAAGGAAACCGTTACCATCATCAGTTTCGGGAGCGCCGTTCATCATCTGGCGATTGAGCCGCACCGCGTTATACAAACGCTCCCATCCTGCCGCTGCTGCTCCTAATGAGTCTTCACTGTATGTCACCGGATTGCTGTAATGGACGGTCAGCGCAAACATGCGAATGACTTCTGGACGATTTTTTGCCAGCGCATCCTTAATGGTGACGAAATTACCGAGACTCTTGCTCATTTTGACCGGAATCCCTTCGGAATCCGGCACGTTAAGGCTGCCGACCAACATCCAATACCGCGCAAAATCGGCATCATTGGCGCACTCGCTCTGGACAACTTCGCTTTCGTTGTGCGGGAAGATATTATCAATGCCGCCGCCGTGAATATCAAAGGTCGCGCCGAGATATTTTTTCGCCATGGCGGAGCATTCGATATGCCAACCGGGGAAGCCTTCGCCCCAAGGACTTTCCCAGCGAAGAATATGTTCAGGTTCAGCATTCTTCCAGAGGGCGAAATCTTCAGGGTTACGCTTTTCGCCGCGCACTTCTTCGCGGCTGCCGGATTCTTGCTGGTCAATCCGCCGATTAGAGAGTTTGCCATAGTTAGGAGCGCTGGTCACATCGAAATAAACGCTGCCGTTGGCTTCATAAGCGAAGCCCTTTTCGATCAGTGTTTGTGTCATTTTGATCTGTTCAGGCACATGGGCGCTGGCACGAGGTGAAATGTCGGGGCGTACCACGCCAAGCGCATCCATATCTTCAAAGTAGCTGCGGGCATAGAATTCGACGATTTGCATCGGCTTGGCCTGTAATTGGCTGGCCTTCCGCAAAATCCGATCTTCGCCTGTATCCAGTAAATGGCCTACATCGGTCAGATTTTGTACGTAAAGCACATCATTACCTAGATGGCGTAGATAGCGCACGATCACATCAAATGAGATATACGTCTTGCCATGCCCGATGTGCGCGTAATCCTGCACCGTTGGCCCGCAAACATACATCCCGACTCGCCCTGATTCCAGCGGGATAAAATCTTGTTTTTCGCGTCCGAGAACGTTAAAAATCCGCAGCGTCATGCTGAAATTGTCCTTACGGTTTGCTTGTTTAAAAACCTCAAATATTGTAACGCACTCACCATAGACATCGAAAGTCTTAGTTAATTGACGTGTGGCGAGCTTCTTCTTCTAGCGCCGAGTCTATTATGGCTTGCAGAACCCGCTTCGCATCCCAACTGAGGGTGAGGATCATCAGTTCCGGCTTGATTTCCACACGATAGAGCGTTTCAAATTGTGGGTCGAAGGGATCAAGCCGCACCCGCGCCCAAAATCGTACTTGATAGCGCGGGGTTAGCCCCTGTGGGTGATTGGGATCATCAATCCGCTGTGCGCCGATAAATACGCATTCCTCCACGACAGCACAGGCTTCTTCCCATGTTTCGCGAATGAAGGTTTGCTCTAGGGTCTCATAAGGGTCAGGCTTGCCGCCCGGCAACTTCCACACGCCGTCATCTTCCGCAATGACGACGATTAAGCCGTCGTTTGTAAAGCAAATACCGCTGACCTGCGTCACCAATTCTGGCGGAGGTAACGTAGTATCCCAAGAAATGATACGTTCCCGCCCCTTCCACTTGATCTTTTCTTGAATCACGCGATTTGCCTTTTATGAGCGACGGGTGTCGATTTCGGGTACTGCGAAAATCATACGGCCTGCGTCCCGGGTGATGGATTTTGTCACCGTGACGCGGATCGTGCGATCCATAAAACTCTTGCCTTTTTCTACCACCACCATGGTGCCATCTTCCAGATAACCCACGCCTTGATCGGCATCGCGGCCTTCTTGAATGATGTGAATCGGGAAGGTTTCGCCCGGAATAAGGTCAGGTTTTACGGCGTTGGCGAGTGCGTTTACATTCAGTACCATCACGCCCTGGGCATGGGCGACCTTATTCAGGTTGTAATCATTGGTGACGAGACACGCATCCAAGCGCTGCGCCAGCATCACCAATTTATCATCAACTTCAGTGACTTCCTCAACATCTTCTTCAATGATTTTCACAGGGGTAACGCTGCTGCGTTGCAATTCGTTCAACTTAGTCAGCCCACGCCGTCCCCGATTACGCCGCAGTGTATCCGATGAATCGGCGACCTGATGCAGCTCAGAAAGGACAAAACGCGGAATCAGCATAGTGCCGCCCAAAAATCCTGTATTCGAGATTTCGACGATACGCCCATCAATCAGCACACTGGTATCGAGCAGAAGTTGTCGGGTCGATTGCATCGCCAGTAGGCGCGAGCGTTTAAGCCCCATGCGATCACTTAATAACTCCCAAATTTCCCGCGCCCGCACACTAAAAATAGTCGCGCCTAAATAAGCACCCAAGACCGAAATGGCTGGCGGCGCGATGCTGTTGAACGGTTGCCCCAATAAAGACAGGGGATAAGCCATCAGCAGGGCGATAAAGAGACCAAGTAACGTCCCGATAAGCGCCATAAACAACACTTCTATCGACATTTCTTTGATACTCTGGCTGATGATGCGAACTGGGCGCACGGTTAAGTAGGGGGTGATAATGAGGCCAAAGAGAAATCCGACGAGCGAGAATAAAAACCATGTTGCCTCTTCGGGCAGACCCAGAGGCCCAGCCGCATCGACACCTAAACGAGCGCCAATTAAGGCAAACACAACCATCCCGATGATGCGGGACATAAAATCTGCTGTTACCATGATGAACTCCCCGGCGTGCGTTTCTGTTCGGCTCACGAATAAAAGGGGGTGAGCGTGTGGTCAGGTGACAAATATCTAACCCGACCAGCCGCAGAAGCAGCAAACCGCAATAAAAAGGACGTGGCAGAACAAGCAAACGCAGGAAATAAATGGCTGCATTTTGCCTTAAAAAGATTATACGCTTTTTAAGGACGCACTTCAACGGAAGATACAAATTCAATAAAGCGGCGGGCGGGCGTAGGGTAAACGGTGGGTAAACTTAACCGCAAGTCCCTTGATTCTTAAACAAACTTCGTATAATCTCCCATTAACAAACGGCTATTTCACAGGAGACACCGCATGAGAGGGACTTATAAGAAAATTATGGGGGGGGGTAATAGTTAGCATCGCGCTGTTACTGCTCCTCGCGCCGACGCTCGCCCAAGAGACCACGCCCGAACCAATCCCACCTACACCCATCCCGACCTTCACCGAAACCCCGACACCGCTGCCCACATTCACCGAAACCCCAACTTTACTGCCAACTTTTACCGAAACGCCGACTTTATTCCCGACGTTGACCGAAACGCCAACGCCGCTGCCCACCTTCACGCCCGAATCCACTGCCGAAATTACAGGAACACCCATTGGCGGATTTCCCCCGTTGAGCGGCGAGGGTATCGTCGGTGGCGGCATTGACCTGAATGCAAATGCGCGTTCTGCCGCCTTTGACCCGACTCAATATCTTTCCTTTGTCCAAAGATTCGATAATGAACCCGCGGCCTCAGATGAAGTTATCGCGCCATATACCTATGCTGGCTTGCCGACAAGCACAGTCATGACTTTCCCCTATTTGAGCGTTTCAACCATTCAAACGGGTCAGTTTCAAAATCTGTCGGTGCAGCTTGACTTAGAGTTAGGCGCTGATCCTGCTATAACCTACAATGTGACAAATTATGCTTTTCGCCATTTTTTTAGTCGTATCGGTTATGGATCACAAGTCCATCAAGTTTCTATTATGTTGAAAGACATAAATGGTGAATCGCTGTTTTATAGTGCATGTGAATTTACCTCATCTTCATCAAACCCAGCTTGTGTACTTGACTCGTTTCAGCAAGCGATTAGCGGGGTGCGGACCGTCACCATCATCCACAAGTTGAAATCTGGGATTACAACCTCAAGCAACTATGCGGAATATCTACTTGGGCTTGATGACATTCGCATTACCACTGATCAGGTTGTAACCCCACCGCCAACAGCCACACCGACACCAACTGCGACACCAGAGCCAGGTTATGTGAATGTTGAATTTAGTGTAGTAGGGATAGCAAATTTAGAATTCACAAATAACCAAGTTTCAGGGATCAATGATCCACCTCTTCCCTTGCCTGAAAAAATCATTCCCTATGCCGATACGCTCGATGTGCAAGTCACCATTACCAATCTCAGCGACCAACGCATCGTTAATGGCGTGTTGGATATTCAGAATGTCGTTTCACAACAGAATCCTTCTTACACTGATGTCATAGACCATCCACTGCGCGTAGTCTATGGAGGGCAATGTTGTGGCACTGATGGGACGCAACCGCGTCTTCAATTGGCGAACATCAACTTAGAAATTGGCGAGTCCACATCAATCCATCTCGCACTTCAGGCGCGGCGAACGGGCCGGATTGAAGCGACCTACATATTCACAAGCGATACCGTAAGCGAACCCGAAATTCGCACAGTTGAGATTATCGAGTTTGTCGACACGACTAGAATTAGCTTTGAAGATGTAGATGCACGCCTAAAGGTCGCTATCTTCTGGGCAATTTTCAATGAGGCCAGTGAAGGTAACTTTATTTCTTACAATTCTAGTAATATATCGTGCCTTCAGCCTGGTTGGACGACATCCGAAGGAATTGAAATTTTGGATATAGTTCGTTTTGAGGATTTGAATACTACTGGTTGTCGTAGTATTGAATACTTGGATGCACAAACTATGATTAATGGTATTTTAAGCTATGAACGTTCACCAGGAAGCGATCATCCGTTTTTCTACTTCTCATCAAACTTTGAAGCATCCTTGGGTAATCATCCCCGTGAGGGTGGTACATGTTACTATGATGCTGTAGAAAGAGGAACTCCTTTATATGGCTACTGTGATATATGGGTGCGAACAGATTTATGGCCTTATCCTGCGGACATCGGTTTAGAGGATAATAGTATCGAATATGAGGGTAGAGTAGGATATCAAACGCTTGTTGATTCGGAACGACAAGATAGGAATGGAGATGCAATACTTCGCTGGCTTGAGTATTACCTCAATAGCTATATGAATTTCGTTGAACCTCTTAATGACAAACAATCTAGTCAAAGAAATTTCTACGAAAGAGTATATCTCGATCAAGATAGTATTATCAATCATGCTACCCAAGATTTGATTACTTACTGTCCACAAAATCCCCCGATCAATCTGGCAGATACGTCTGCATCCGATACGGTTTTATATAGACTATGTGACCCAACTTTAGGTGCGCTACAGCGCAAGGGAGGTAATGTCCAAGGAGTAACTAATCCTTATAACATCAATATTGACGGGTGCCTTGGAGATAATGATGATACCCCGTTGGAAATCTTCGCTAATAGTGAAATCAATTTCGAAATACCCTTAATGCAACACTTGGATCGTCTCGAAAATGGGGATCTAAGTATAAATGTGCCCAGTTATGCACCTGACTTTAACTCTATTCTTTATCCAGTCATATTTTTCCAGCGCTCTAGGGATAGTGAATACAACATAAATGGGTGTACTTGGACAAACGTAATTTATCAACAAGACCTCGTCCCTTATAACTATCCAAGGTAAGTGGAAATCATGAAAAAGCTATTCGAAATTTTCTCCTTAATGATATTTTGCCTTATTTCAGGTATAGTATCTAAAAACTTCGTTTCCGCACAAGCTGGTATCAATATGGATGGAGTTCGCGCCTTTGATCTTAGTGCAGATGGTAATGTGTTAGCAATAGGATATACAAATCATACCGTCCGTGCATGGAACACAATCACGAATCAAGTCATAATGACTATCGCAGCAGCCCCTGATTTTACTCCCGACCCTTTGGCAAGTAATGATACAAACTACTCTATAAATGGGATATTGCAAGACGTAGCAATTACTTCTGACGGGAGCAAAGTAGCTGTTAGTTTCAGAGGAGAAACCTATGGCGCAATCCGAATAATTGATATAACCACGGGTCAGATCATCTCGGAACTTCAAACAGGTTTTGAAGCGTTTGATCTTGCATGGAAACCTGATGGCAGCCAACTTGCAGCAAAATATATGGGGCTTTGTGTATGTATTGGAGTTTGGGATGTTGCAACTTCTGAGCAGATTATTGAGATAAATACCTACTATGACTCAATAATTGGTTTAGCTTGGAGTCCAGATGGAACAAAGCTCGCTAGTGATGCTGGCGATATAGTTATCTGGGATACATCGACTTGGCAAATCGAATTAAGAATTTCAGATCCTGAACAGAGCATGGGTAGAGTTGCATGGCATCCTAATGGTAACCAAATCGCAAGTGTTACAGGCAATGGTACGGTGTATGTATTTAATAGCGCTACAGGCCAATTATCCTTAACATTACCAGGCGATATAGAGCAATTATCAAGACTTAAGATAGATTGGAATTCTGATGGAAGCCTGATTGCGGTTCCAGGTGAGGGAACATTGATTCGGGTATGGAATACTTCTAACGGTACAGAAGCTTTCACAATTAATGCGAGTCGGCCTACCGATAAGTTGCTGTGGACACCTAATGGTGACATTTTGTATGCGACAGTCGCACTTACCTCAGTTCAAGTGGCCCAAACGCCTATATCACAGCCGACGGTAACACCAAGTGCGACAAATACGCTAGGCGCAACCAGTACCGAAACGGCAACGCCAACTTTCACGACAACTCCGACAAATACGGCAACATCTACGGCAACGGCGACATTTACACCAACATCGACTTCTACCGAAATAGCGATACTAACACCAACTGCCACTGAGACATCAACAGCTACGCCGACGGCAACCGCAACCGAAACGGCAACATTGACCCCTACGCCAACCATCACCCCCACGCCGCAGCCGAGCAGCCTCATCAGCAATATCGTGGTGGCGAATGGCAAGGCTTATACCCGCGATACGGTGGCGGCGGGGAACACGCTTTACATTGACCGGACGTACACTTTCGTCACCGTCCCCGCTGAACTCGCCGGGCAGGATTACATCCGCACCGCTAACGCTGATAAGCAGCTCACCACCGCTGACTTTTTGACATTTTCGCTCAGTCAGTCGGCGGCGGTTTATGTCATGTACGACACGCGCTACCCGATTCCGCCTTGGCTGCGCGGCTGGACGGACACGGGGCAGGATGTCGTGGCGACGGAGGTGAATAGTACCCAGCTTGCGCGGCGGCTGTATCGGCGCGTGTATCCGGCGGGAACGGTGGTCTTGGGCGCGAATCAGTCGGTCAACGCGAGTGTGATGTACACCGTCATCGCCGCGCCGATTAGCGAAAATGTGCTGTATCGGATTGATGCTGGCAGCACGACGGGTTACACGTCGGCGGCAGGTGTGGTGTGGGCGGCGGATGCCAACTTCACGGGCGGGAGTCTGAGTAATCTCACCAATCCGATCATCAACACGGCTGACGACGATCTGTATATTACGCAGCGCAGCACGACCAGCGACACTGCCGGATTCAGTTATGCCTTCGCGCTTGCGAATGGGACGTACAGCGTCCGGCTGCATTTTGCCGAGACGTATTGGGTCGGCGGCGCGAATCGTGGCATTCCGGGCGTGAATAAGCGCGTGTTTGATGTGCAAATCGAAGGCGCGACAGTGCTGGATAATTACGATCTGACGGCGCAAGTCGGTGCGCTGGCGACGGATGTGCGGACGTTCACGATGACGGTCACGGACGGGACGCTGAATATCAACTTTCCGCCTGCGAGCGTTAATCGTCCGACGCTGGCGGCGCTGGAAGTCATCGGGCAGTAGAAACAACCTTGTAGGGGCATAGCACGCTATGCCCTCTTCTGATCGCGTAGGCCAGCCGTAGGGCAAGCGGAGGCTAAACTTAACCGCAAGTCCCTTGATTCTTAAACAAACTTCGTATAATCTCCCATTAACAAACCGCTATTTCACAGGAGCCATCGCATGACGTTTATTTATAAGAAAATTATGGGGGGGGGTAATAGTTAGCATCGCGCTGCTGACTTTGCTCCTCGCACCGACTCTCGCCCAAGAGACCACGCCCGAACCGATTCCGCCCACACCCATCCCGACCTTCACCGAAACGCCAACACCGCTGCCCCTCCCCACCGAAATTCCCACCCTCACACCCACATTAACCGAAACCCCAACATTATTCCCGACGTTGACCGAAACGCCAACGCCGCTGCCCACCTTCACGCCCGAATCCACTGCCGAAATTACAGGAACACCCATTGGCGGATTTCCCCCG
>Ga0209490_10002810_pt1 | contig 16390 bp, 12 predicted proteins | sample MAT06_FD_187209 | JGI IMG/M metagenome (GOLD analysis project Ga0209490, IMG submission 187209) | Freshwater microbial communities from Lake Fryxell liftoff mats and glacier meltwater in Antarctica - MAT-06 (SPAdes) (version 2) | ecosystem: Environmental > Aquatic > Freshwater > Ice > Liftoff...
GGCCGGGTCGTAGGGCACGGCCTGGGCGGCGTGGACGAGCGTGTGGGTGCAGAAGGTGCCGATGCCGAGCACCGGGTTAAGCAGCGTGCCGTCCAGCGTGCGCATGCGCTTCTCGGCGTTCAGGCTAGCGGCGCAGAAGTTAAGCTTGCCGACGCGGCAGAAGCGGCAGGCGCCGCAGGGGGCGCGCCAGGCGAGGATCACATGGTCGCCGGGCTTGTGGCTGGTGACACCGGGGCCAACCGCCTCGATCACGCCGGCGCCCTCGTGGCCGAGCAGGAAAGGGAAGCCGTCGTTGCCGTAGGTGCCGCTCTTCACGCCGAGGTCGGTGTGGCAGACGCCGGAGGCGAGGATGCGCACCAGCACCTCGTTCGGGCCGGGGTCGTCGATCGTGAACGCCTCGATGCTCACCGGCTCGCCGGGGGCACGGGCAATTGCACCACGCGCAGTGATTGTCATACACGGGCCTCCTCATCGCTTCGTAGACTCAGGCATCGGTCGTGGCGCAATGGTACTACACGGCGTCAAACAGCGCGTCAACCGGCAGCGTGAAGCCCTCCAGCAGCGCGGAGCTGGCCTCGGCGCCGCGTCGGAACAGGCCGTGCTCGGCGTAGCGCTCGCCTTGCAAGCTGAGCACGCGGACCGTCTCGTCCTGTGGGTTCACGATCCAGTACTCGGGGATGCCGGCCTCGGCGTAGTCCAGCACTTTCTCGACCGTATCGCGCTCGGGGTCGTCCTCGCTCACCACCTCGACAACGAGATCGGCACCGAGCCAGTAGCGGTTCTGGCAGCGGGGATCGTTCGCATCGCGCAGCAGCAAAATGTCCGGCTCGCGGAACTTGCCGGGGCGTACCTGCATGCGCAGCGCGGCAAACAACACTCTCCCGCCAAGTGGCTCGACAAACGTCATCAGGGCGAGGAAGATAAAGCGCAAGATCATCTGATGCTTGTAGGTCGGCATGGGCAGCACCTCAATTTGGCCGTCGGTGAACTCAATCAGGCGGTTAGTGGCAGCGCTAAGCTTGAGGTACTGCGCCTCGGTCCACATGCCCTGGAGCGGCTCAAGATCGAGCTCCAGCCCGTCGGATGCACGGGTGATTTTGAGCGTCTCGGCGTCGGTCCGCATAGCGATAGCCATAGGCACCTCTTGGTTGAGCGCATTGTGTCGCCGCGGACGTTCGGTTGCAGTAAACGCGGCCAAACATTGGTCTTAGTGTAGCACAGCCTCTGTGCCGCTAATCCACATTATTCTCCACGCGCACCCACTCGCTTGTCACCACGACCGTGCCTGTGTTGTCGGCCACTAACCACTGCGGCGCAACGCCAGGCGCCGGCAAGCGCGCAGGGTTTTTTTTGGGCAACTTGTTGTTTGGGTCAACATAGATGCCGATGCTATAGTGCTCGGTCTGATTGTGGCGCACGATCAGCCGCCGACCAAACTGGCCCGACGCATGCACGCCGTCGAAGGCCAGATGCTGGGTGGCCTCGATCGCCTCGCGCTCGATCCGATTGCCCTCGATCAGCAGGCTCTCACAGTTGCCGATCAGCACGCCATGGGCCTCACGGTTGGCCGATGGAGTAATGCGCGACGCAATGGTGTTTCCACAGATATGGACCGTGCCCGAGCCAAGCGCCCGCTCGTCGCCGGCCGCACTCTGGCCGATGTGGACGCCCTGCAGCGCATCCACGATTGTGGCATTGGCGACGCGGACCTCGCCGGCCAACTGGCCGCCGATCGTGATGCCTTGGTACAGCGCTGGCTCGTCCTGCTTCACCAACTGCTCGAAGTACGGCACGAACGTGTCGATTATCTGCGGCTTGAGCAGCACGTTGTCGACCGCCTCGCTCAAATAGGCCTCGGCGCTCGGCAGATCGCGCACCCGGTCCGGCGAGAACAGGCTCGTCAGCTGGGCGAAAAACTTCGCCTCGATCAGGCGCGGGTCGACACGCATGTTGACGACGGTGTTGGCGAGGACCAGCGTCAGCCGACTCTTGTCGCGCGCCTCGCCGAGCTGGAGATCGGAGTACAGCACGCTCCGCACCTCGGCCAGTAGCTCGCGATTTTCGGCCAGCCCGCTTGCGATCCGCATGCTACTCGAGCGACCGTCGATGCAGCGAATAATGTTGTTGTCGAAGTGCGCCCGAGCGCAGTTGGTTACCAGCGCGCCGATCTGATTGTGGCCGACCAGCATGCGGCAGTTGCGCACATCGACCGTGCCGCGCGCCAGCTTCACGCTGACGAGCGTGGGCTCGTTGGTGACACGCAGGCAGGCCGCCGAGCGAATTGTCGCCGCCGCACAGCGCAGCGCAACCGAGTCGAGCGTCACCGCCGGGCAGTTCTCACAGGTAATGGCGCCGCGGAGCGTGTCGCCTGGGCCGGAGCGCCTGGCCTCGATCGAGAGATCCACGAGCGTGATTGATTCGCAGTCCCGAAAGGTCAGGGCGCTCTCCGAAGCGCGCACGACGATCCGCGTGCCGTCGCCGGCGCCGTGGAGCCGCAGGTGGCCTTTTCGCGCGATCACGACTGTGTCGACCAGCTCGTAGGTGCCGACCGCGAAGCAGATCTCGGCGTCGCCGCCGTCGACGACTCTATCGAAGACCTCGAACCAGGTTGGCCCAGGCGCGACCGTCAGGGTGCAGGTGCCGCCGCCGCCCGCGCGCGCGCACAGCTGCTCGATTGCGTCTTGGACGGTCTGGGTGTCTGGCAGGTTACAGGTGGTGTTGTCGAAGCTGATGTCGTCGGCAGTTAATGCGGTGAGCGGCGGAAACAGGCTGCGGCAGTCGAGCAGCAGGCGCGGCTGCTCGCGCTGTGTGATCACCAGCCCCAACTGCGCGTAGTGGTGAGCGACGCCGAACGCCGGCTGCGGGCCGCTGGGGAAATTGATCGAGCTATTGATCGCGCGCGCGGCAAACTGCCAGTAGTCGCCGGGCCGGTAGGTGCCGTCGGCAAACTCGACCTGCACGCCGTTCTCGAGCGCTAGCGGCACGGCGGTCGTGTTCATCGCGAGCGCCGCGCCGCCAGGCTGATCCCACTTGCGCAGCCGGGGGTTGCGGTCGAGGTTGACGGAGAGGCTGCTGTCGAGTGTGATCCGACCGAGGTTGACGTCGGCGTTGGTCACGCGGCGCAGCTCGCCAGGCAGGCCGTTGAGCTCGTGCGCATCGTCGCTGTACTCGACCAGGTCGTTCGTGTGGATGCCCAGGTAGTCGTCGCGCTGCACGCTGTCGACGTCGAAGACCGTGCCAGAGGCAGTGCCGGACTGCGCGCTGCCGACAGCGGTGATCCGTGCGGCGATCGAGCCATTGTCGCGTGACCACTTGAACGTCGCGCCGGCGCGCCCGCCGCCCGCCGGAACCGAGTGGACCTGGACGATATAGAGCTGGTTTTCGCCACGCGTGTAGCCGCCGCCGGGCGGGACATCGCACGGGTCGCTCGGAGCTCCGCCCGGCACAGTCGAGACGGTGAGTGCGCCGGTTCGCGGTTTGAGCAACTCGTCCCACTCAGGGAAGCGACTAGCGCAGCTGACGCCTAGCTGTGTGGCCGCTTGCTGGAGCCGACGCCGCAGCGGGCGACGGCGGGCGATCAGCACCGCCCGCTCGGCAGGGTCGGTCGTCGCGGCGATCTTCGCGTCGAGCTCCGCGAGCTGGTCAGACAGATCGACCAGCGTCTTGCGAGCGCTGGCGACGAGCTTCACCGAGGCCAACGGCAGCAGCTTCACCTGCCAGACCGTTTGCAGGCGGGTGGTCGTGTCCACGCCGTTCAACGCGACATCGCGCATCGTGTCGCGGTCCTGGTAGGTCAGGTGGCGCTTGAACACGTCCAGGTAGACCAGGCCGATCTGCACCTTGCCAAGCAAGTCGGCGAGCTTGGGCGCGTCGGGCAGGTCGGGTTGGGTGGCGTAGGGAATCGGCGCGTCGTTCTCGCACAGGATGCCATCGATATACAGGCGACCCGCGCCGATCTGTAGCTCGCCATCAGCGGCAAACGCCAGCGCGAAGCCAGGCTGCTGCTTGGGCGCGCCGGCCTGGCCGACAACGTCGACGCTCTCGGTCTCGACGCGGTAGGTGGCGATAGCCTGGGCCTCGTTTTCGTCCGCGTCGGTGGTCGGCCGACCTTGCTGCCAGCGAACGCCGTTGTAGTGGTTGGTGCGGTCGAATGTGATGCGGCTGAAATCACCCTTCATGCAAGGCCTCCGTGCGGCTAGCTGGCGTAGAAGATGCCCGCTTCCATGCCGAAGCGTAGGAATTCGTCCAGGCGCGTGTGTAGGTCCGACTCGCGCTGTGGTTGAAACAGATCGTGAAAGACGCCGATCTCGCTTTCGTCGTCGGCGCCGCGCCGGATCGACAGATCGCACGCGCTGCTCAGCTGGCAGTAGCCCGGCGCACCAAAGCGCAGTGAGGTGAAGCGGGCCGGCACCGCCACGCAGCGGTAGCGGCGCGGCGTGCGCGAGCCGTTCGGCACGACGCTAAAGCGCATGCAGCCGTCCTGCGTACGCTCGGAGCGGATCGGCAGGTCGGTCGGGCCGGCAGCGCGCGCCACGAAGATCACATTCGACGCGCGCTCGATCTGCTGGGTGTGAACTCGGCCGATCATGGTGCTGTTCTCGATCGTGAGCGTGCCGCCGGCCGCGCCGCCGCCGTCGTAGGCAGGCAGCGTCTCGTCGTCGGCATCGACGATGCTGTGGCGGATCGTGGCCGCCGACCCGTTAGCGATGTGCAGTGGGCCGGTCATGCAGCGGTCGATCAGCACCTCGACGCCATCGGGGGCGACGATTAGCATGGGCGCGCCGGGCTGGGCAGGCGTGTTCTGGCGCGTGCGCTCGACGCCGGACACGAGCGTGCAGTGGAGCAGCGTGAGCGACCTGGGTGTGCCGGTGATGCGTAGCGCCCCGCCGACGATCACCAGCCCGTTCAGCAGGATCGTCGCGCCATCGCCGCCGTTGATCGTGAGGGCGCCGCCACTAACACGGATTGTCGGTCGTTGGCCATTGGCGGCGCGCAGCTCGACCGCCTGGTTGGCTGCGAGGTCGAGGTTTGGCGCTGTCGAGGCCAGCTCATAGGTACGGCTGTCGGCAAACTCGATCACCCCGCCGGTCGCCAGTGCGTCGAGCGCGGCTTGCAGATCGGGTGCGCTTTCGCTCACGGTCTGGCTGGCGGCTCCGGCGAGCGCTTCGCCGCGCTCGTAGGCCCCGCCGCCGATCGCATCGCTGGCGCCATAACGATAGCTGACTACGACGCGGGCGGGCGCCGCGCGGTCGGTCGGCGCGACGAGCCGGCCAAGCAGCGGGTCGATGCCATAGTGATCGGCGGGCGCGTGTGCCCAGTCGCCAGAGCCGTCGAGCGCGTCGCTAAGATTGCAGACCTCGACAGCGCTCTCCGGCACCACTGCGCCATCAACCTCCAGCAGCAGTGCGCCGTTCGGCCCGTAGAAATCGGCTTTATCGCGCCGCATCGCCAGCCGGCTGATCGGGAGCGGCACATGCGCGGGCGTGGCGAACTCGGTGATCGCCGTCTCGGTGCGCGGGTTGTTGAACAGCGGCGTGTCGATGCCGAGCGGGTTAAAGCTGTAGCGGAAGGCGTCGAGCCTGGCGGCCGATACGCCGTTCAGCGCAAACGATTGGAGCCGAAACAGGTAGATGCCGATGTTCTGGAGGTTGTAGCGCCCGCGCCCGCTGCCGATGCGCCGAACCTCCAGCGTGTGCGCGGCGCGCTCGAACGGGCCGCTGATGCGTTCCAGGGCCAGCTCGTCACGCATGTCGACGGTGGCATGATTTTCAAGCCGAATGTGGTTCATGGACTGAGCCACGGCCATGCGCTGGAAGAACTCGACCGCGACCGCCGGGTAGCCGGTGACCACACGCGCCGTCTGCTCTAGCGCGGCCAGTGTGCCTTTGCGGCGGCGCAGCCCGAGCGTGTCGGCCACCTCGGCGCGGCCGCCGGCAACGCCAGGCGCCTTGCCATGCAGCGGCCGTGAGCCGATCAGGTCGCCGATATATGGGATGACCCACTCGGCGCAGGTTTCGATGAACAGGTTGTCGTAGCTCTGCTCGAGCCCTTCTTGCACCACCGCAACCTGCTCGGCGATCACGGCGATCAGCTCGCGGAGCGGGTAGCCGGTCTCGGCATCGCGCAGGCGGTAGACGGCCGGCAGCAGCTCGTACATACGCGTGGCGACCGTGTCGACATCTGTGTTCATGCCATCACCGTGGTTATCTGGATCGGCCGCAGATCGATTATCAACAGCTCGGCGGCCTGGGCGCTGAAGCGGCTGACGCCCGGCGCTGGCAGGGCGGCCGCCAGCACGCTCTGGAGCGTCTTTGGCAGCGCGGGGTTGAGCGGGTCGCTGCGGAACAAGTAGATCAGGTTGACAAACACCACGCCAGGCACCTGCTGGATCGCCGCGATCACCGCGACTGCGGTCACTGATTGGCCGAATTGGCGTGCCCTGAAGCTGAAGCGCTCGCTCAGCGTCGCCCGCACTGCCTCGGCGACAGCGTCGGCAAGATAGGCTGCATCCACGCCGATCGTCGCCTCAACCTGAAAGAAGGCCGGTCGGTGTGGTTTTACAAGCACATCGACGAACGGGTCGCCGCTCTGCTTGATCGCCGCGACCAGGTTCGAGAACTCGGCGCTCGCCGCGCTCACCTGGCCGCTCTCGCCGGCGACGGTCAGAAACACACCACGGTGTGCGCCATCCGACGTAGGCGTAGCCAGCGCCTTGGAGAAGCCGGCAAACGCGCGCGCAAAGTTCTGGTAGTCCTGAAGCGAGACCAGCCGGTCGAGCGTCAGCACCGTGAGCGGGCTGTTGTCGCGCACCGCTTCGATCGTCTCGCGCTCCTCGGCGCCACTTGGCGGCAGCGGGTTGGTTACGCCGCGCACACCCAGCGGGCGCACCACCAGCATACTTAGCTGGTTGGCTTGCAGCAGGCCGGCCAGGCCGCTACCGATCCGGTAGGTCGCGCGCACATGCTCCTGGCCGCTGGGCAGTGGCGCGTTGAACTGGACCCTGCTCTGGCCGCTGTCCTCGTGGCGGATCACGTACACCCGCTCGTCGGGCGCACGGCCGTAGAGGGTCGGCACCTCGTCCCAGCGCACATCGTTGACGCGCACCTCGAGCGTCGACTGCGTTCCGCTCGGCGTCGGCGCGCTCAGGTAGGTCAGCGGCGACTGCTTTAGCGCGAAGGTTTGGTAGCGCGTCGCGCCGTCGCCGCCGCCCAGCACCTCGGCCTTGCTCTCGCCGTGGGTCGCGGCCACAACGTTGGCGTTGATCGTGACAGTCTCGGGCTTGTAGATGTAGCTCAGCGGCTGGCTAAACACCAGCACCGTGAAGAGCCGCCCGGCCTCCAGCGTGCCGTCGGCCAGCGCGTCGGTCAGCTCGCGCACCTCGCTGCCGGGCACGCCGTTCAGGTCGGCGCGTTCGCCGCTGAACACCACCAGCTGGCCTTTGGCCAGGCCTGGGTAATACTTGTCGAGCACCACCCGGTCGCCCGCGACATTGCTGGTGAGCGGCACTGGCGCCAGCGGCAGCTGTTCGCTCTGGCCGTACACCGTGGTATCACGCATGCTGTAGTCGCCCAGGTCGGCGTCACTCGTCAGCTCCAGCCGCGTAACCTTGACCGAGAGCGTGTAATCGTTGCGGGTCAGCTCCTGGTTTTTGGCGACCCGATAGGCTTTCGCGGCGCTGTCCGGGCTTTCCAGCACGATCCAGCTCTGCTCGGTGATCGCCGGGTAGGTGTTGTCGAGATCAATCGTGCGCGGCGCATCCGGCGTCTGTGCCAGGTTGTCGTCCCAGTTCTTTTCATACTGCCACTTGGCCTTGTCGATGCCTGAGTCTTCCAAGACGCGCCCGGTGAGCTGGGTGTTCTCGCCCTCGACGATCTGCGGTAGGCTCGCCCAGCTCGGCGCGTTGTGGCCGAAGATCGCCGTGCGCGTGCGCAGGGCGTAGACGCCCTTTTCGACCGGCAGCGACACCGGCGCGATGTTGGCGGCGATCGCAACATCGATCGACGACCAGTTCAATATCTGGCCGAGCGCGGCGACGTCGCTGCTGGTGTAGACCTGGCCGGTGAACACGCGCTCGAAGGTCGTGTCGACCAGCGACATGTAGCCAAGCAGGAGGCTGCCGCCGAGCAGGCCTCCGTAAAACGCCGAGGGCTCAGGAGCGTCGGTCAGCTCGAGCCGGGTCACACCGGCGGCTGGGTCCTGTACGAGCCGCTGCACGCGTTTGACTGCTGTCTCGCTGTTCGAGATGACGATCAGCACACTATCGCCACGGCGGATGCCACTCTCGATGCCCTGCACCACTGCCAGCTTCATCTCGGTGGTGACGTCCTGGGGCGCGCGGGTGCGGGCGCGCATGGCATTCCAGGCCGAGCGCGCCGTGATCGTGGTGCTGGTCTCGAAGAACTGCGGCAGCTCGTCCTTGCCGGGGATGCTCATCACGCGCGTGCCGGCGGCGACCGTGGTCGACTCGGGCGTGCCAGGCGTGTCCTGCATCGTAATGGACAGGTGGGTATTGGCGGCAACGCCTGGGCGCGGCTCGTAGCCGATCAGGCGCGCCAGCTGCACCAGCGAGACGCGCTCGGTGGCGGTACGCACATACCACTCGTTGGCGTAGCGCTCGGTGTAGAACGTCAGCCCATCGTCGACCGCCGCGCAGGCGTCGAGCAGCGCGATCGTCAGATCATCCCGCTCACGCGTGTTCAGCGCGCGCAGCGCCGGGTACTTGGCGCTGGAAAGCCGCGCCAGCATCGACTGGAGGAAGCGGCCGTGTGTGCCGATCCGCTGGGCGATCTGGTCGAGGCCGGCGCGATTCTCGCTTTTCACCGGCGTCTCGGGCGCGATCCCTTCGCAGCCCTCACAGTCGTTGAGCCCGCGGATCGAGGGGTCGAGGGTGTTTGGCATGGGGCTACTTGCCCCCTTTCATCGTCAGGCGGAACACGCCGCGCTTGGGGAAGCTGGGGTTGTTCTGTAGCTGGGCGATCTCGAGCCGGCCGAGCGTGAGCTTGCCGGCTGCCAGCCCACTGCTTGCCGGCTGGTCCTGGATCTGGAAGCGCGTAACCTGCGCCGACTGGACGCCCGGCACGCTGCTGACCGCGGCGTAGATGCGGCTCAGGTAGACCGGCTGGCCGAATGTGAAGTTGTCGGGGTGGAACAGGCCGCGTGTGCCGTCCGGCAGCGTGCGGCTGCTCAGCACCGTCAGCAGCGCGGCGCGCACCGCCGAGCGGAAGTACTCGGGCGTGACGCAAACCTCCAGCTCGAGCTCGAGCGGGACGTAGATCGGGCCGTCGACTTCGAGATCGTAGCCCATCATGCGGTAGGCGTTCATATGCGCTCGGAAGTCGCGCTCGAACTCGGCGGTGATCGGCGCGGCGCCCAGCCGATCCACAGTCATAAAGACCGTGTACCAGCTGCCGGTCCAGCGGAGCGTGGCCGCCGCGCGCTGCACGCCGGGGAAGCGCAGCGCGATCACCTCGTAGTCGGCCGGGGTGACGGCGCGCTCCTGGGTACGAAAGGCCTGCGGCGCGTTCTGGCGCACCGCCTCGATCGACTCGAGCGTGGCGCCGCCTCTGCCGGGCAGGGGGTTGCGCACGCCGACAATCGCCGGCTGGTTGAGCACCACGTGGGCCAGTGCATCGGCGCCGATGTTGCCGGCCAGCAGCTCGCCGGTGCGATAACGAGCGTAGAAGTTCTCGTCGGCGTTGGGCCGACGGCCATGCTCGTCGTCGCCGAAGCGTATGTGCGCCCGGCCATCGTTTTCGACCTCCAGCACGAACTCCGGCTCGTCGGCGGCGCTGTTTAGCAGGTCGCGCTGCGGGCGCCAGATCTCACCTGCGAAGGCCGAGTCGAGCGCCAGCTGGACGGCGGGCAGCGCCGCCGCAGGGCTCAGGCGCGTGGCCCAGGCCGCCGAGCGCGTCTGTGCTGTGGCGTGGTCGTAGGCCAGCTGCTGGGCGATTAGCGGCTGGCGCAGCTGTGGCCGAAAGCGTGGCGGCACCGCATCGGGCGTGGTCGGCTCGCAGCGCTGATGCGGGGAGACGTAGAACAGCGTGCTGGCCGGCACCACGCCAAGCGCCTCGACCGGGAGCGTGCGGCCGTGGTCGGCCAGCACAAGATTGCCGCGCGCCACGCTGATCGCGCCATCGCATGGCAGGCTTGTGTCGGGTGGCACGGCGGACGAGAGGCACAGCGGCGCTGGCAAAGCGTCCTCGGCGTACCAGCGGATCTCGGTCACATCGCTCGCGGTCAGCTCATCGCGGCTCAGGCTCACCGCGCTCAGGCGCACCACGAAGCGTTTGGTCGGGTCGGCGTCGGCCGGGTCGCCGGTCTCGGGGCCGCGCAGCTCCTCGAAGATCAGCACATCATCGGCCTGCAGGTCAGGCAGGTGATCGCGCAGCGTCGCACGGGTCGCGCCGCGCGGCAGCACGCAGCGGCCATCGCCCCAGGTGTAGAAGCAGAGCGTGTTGTGGGCGGCGAACAGCGTGGCGTCGTGCAGCGTCTCGAAGAACTCCGGCGCGTAGGCCAGCGCATCGCGGTAGGCCTGGCTCGTGGCGAGGAGGCGCGGCGGTAGGCCGGGCACGCCAGTTAGTAGCTGCGTGCCTTGCGGCAGGCTCACGCCGCCGGCCACGCCCGCATCGACCAGGAGCTGCGCCCAGACACGCGCCGAGCAGCCGTCGTGCATCCGGTAGTCGACCAGGCGGGCGTGGCGGCGCACCGAGACGCGGCTGCGGGCCGTGAACAGATACGCCTCGCTGTTGATCGCGTCGAGCTGGTAGTGCTGGTAGTCGGCGACGTAGGCCTTCAGGTCGATCAGCGCCTGAGCCATGTCGGCCAGGTGATCCTCGCGCCAGTCGGGGGCCAGCAGCCGCATCCGGTCGAGCATCAGCTGGCGCAGTGAGTTAAAGTCACGCGCCAGGTAGTCGAGCTGCGGCTCCTCGAACAGCGGCGGCGGGCAGCTGTCATCGTCGTCGCAGTCGAAGTCGGTGGCGCAGTTGACCTTGAACGAGAAGTCGACGGCTGAAAGCAGCGGGTCGTAGCCGGCCGGCGGGTCGTCGGCAGTGGCGGTGGCGACCAGCCGCAGCGTGTAGGTGCTGAAATCACCAGCCTGATCGACCTCGACCGTCAGCGACGGGCCGGCCGCGCCGACGGCCACGACGCGGATCTCGCGCACCGCCTCGCCGCCCTCGATCCGCAGGTTGTCGACCGTCAGCGGAGCACCCGGCGGCTTGAGCAGCGTCACGAGCAGAAAGCGCTGCCGGTCGGCCAGGGCCTGGCTCGGCTCGTCGCGCACCTCAAGCAAGTCGATCCCGTTGATTGTTGGGTGTGCGCGCACCAGGTTGCGGCGGTCCTCGTCGCAGCAAAACATGATCGTCATGTTGGCACCACCTGCGTGAACTGGTCGACGCGGCGTTGCTGGGTGCGGCGCACGGTGTAATGCACGGTTACGCGCAGCAGGCTCTCGTCGCTTTCGACCGCCACCGCCTCGACCACGATCAGGTCGCCGAGCCAGCGCTGAAGCGCGCCCTGCACCAGGAACTGCGTCGCCGTCGCCAGCTCGTCGCTGTTTGGCGCGAACAGCAACTGCAGCAGGCCGCTGCCGAAGTCGGGCCGGTTGACCCGCTCACCCGGCGCGGTGAACAACACCTGCATGATCAGGTCGCGGATGTGCTCGTCCGTGCCGGTGGTGGCGGTGCGGCCACGCGTGTCGAACTGATAGGGATAGTCGATGTTGCTGCTCATCACGTCCCCTTCACGCGGGGCTGGGTCGCCACCACCGTGGGCGCGCCCTGCGGGATCTGCTCGGCGCTCAGGCACAGGCCGGCGCTCGACTGCAGGATAACCGGCTGCCCGCCGACGCGCACGCGCGTGGCTGGCGCGATCCACTGAAGCTTGACGCACGGCTGCGGCTTCGTGCCGGCGCCGACCGGCACCTGGAACGGGCAGCCGCTCACCGTAAACCGGTCGTTCTGGACTACGACAGGCGAGCCGGCGATCTTCACGCGGGTGTTGCTCGAGAGCATTGCGACCTGTGCCCCGTGCTGACAGATCGCGCTGCTGCTGGTGGTGACGATGAAACCCGGCATTGCTAGGTTACCTCCAGCGCGCCGTTGTTGAGCGAGATCTGTGGGCCGCTGAGCTTGACACTCGCGCCCTGGCCAGTCGTAAGCTCGATCCCGCCGGCGTTCATGGTGAGCTTCAGGCCTAGCGCCGTCTCGATCGTAATCCCGGCGGCGCCTGGCAGGTCGTTCAGCGTGATTGTGACGCTATCAGTTTTGATCACCTTCATCTCGGCCACCGCCGGCGCGGCTGGCGCCTCGCCAGTGCCCCAGAAGCAACCGGCACAGATCGGGTAATCCGGGTCGCCACCCTCGAACTCCACCCACACATTCGCGCCGACCGGCGGGATCATGAAGAAGCCCACGCCGCTGCCGGCGTAAGGCGCGCTTGGCATCGCCCAGCTTAGCTGGCCATCGCCGAGCACCGCCGGGCAGGCGATCTGCACCCGACCCTGCTGCTGCGGGTCGACGTTGTTCTCGACCTTGCCGCGGTACTTTCCGTAATAGGCCTGTCGTGCGGTCATGGCAGCACCAATGGAACCGTCGACCCCGTGCCCTCGCGGGTGAGGGTAAACTTCTGCTTGTACTCACCCTGCTTGATCGCGTGCGTCACTTTTTTTACATAGTACAGGCCGTCATAGCTGAAGCCGACGCCGCGCAGGCCAACCAGACCGCGGGCCATAAGCGGCATGCCGTACTTGGCGGTATTCAGTTCGCCCTCCACCTTGACCACATCCATGGACTGGTCGGTGCGCGCCTGGGCCTCGCCGGTGGCCTGCGGCGCGCTCTGGCCGCTGCGTCCGCCGAAGGTCTCGGTGCGGGTCAGCGCCCGATCAAGCAGCGGCGTGTTAAGCGCCAGCGGTGGCCGGGTGGTCAAAAAGCTGAGCACCGGCACGCGCTGGTTGGTCGTGCGGTCCTGCACGCTGCCTTGCACGGTCGTCGCGTCGGCCGGGTTGCGCTCGATCTTCAGGCTATCGACATTCGTGTCCGGCCCCATATCGACAGTCAGGGCGCGCTGCGGGATGCCGATCCGGATGGGCGGCCCCCAGTAGGCGGTATTGGTGCCGATCACTGGCCCCGGCAGCACGTAGAAGGTGTAGGCGTGGCGCTGCGCGATCTCGTTGAGGTAGGCCAGGTCGGTGGCGCGCTGCACCGGCGTGCGCTCGGTCGGCAGCGGCACTTCCAGGTTGATCGGCGGGATGACCAGCGGGATCAGGCCGTACTGGGCGTAGCTCAGAATAAGCTTGAGCGCGATCACGTTATCCGGTTGGGCCGGGTGCTCCGCGTTTTTCTCTTGCAGGTCCATCATAATCGACACGTCCTCGCCCGTCAGCGTCAGCGAGGCTGGCTCGCCGCCGGGCGAGCCGGGCTGAAGCTGATGGTTCGTGATAATGCCGTCCATCAGCACCAGCGGCAGTGCGCCGAACGACGCGCTGAGCACCACGCGGTTGCCGGCCCGGAACTGCGGGTTGGCGAACAGCAGGTAGTCGACGAAATCTTTTTTGCTGCGGGCGGCCTTGAACACGAGCTGAAACCCCGAGCGGCCTTCATCGCTGTGGCTCACCTCGACGCTCTCCAGCATCTCAAGCGCTGGCCCTGGCACAGGCAGCGGCAGGGTCGGGCCGATCAGCACGGTTAGCTGTAATCCCAGCAAGCTCATGGCAACCTCTGTTCTCTGTCCCCTAGTCTCTACCCCGGCTGCGGCACGGGAATACGCAGCGTGCGGCCGTCCTCCTCAAGCTCGAAGGGGTTGAGCGCGTCGTTGGCGTCGGCGACGCGCCAGAACTGGAGCGGGTCGCCGAGCGTGCGGTGGGTCAGCAGGTCGAGCCGCTCGCGTGGCTGGACGGCCACCTCGGCCAAGAGCGGCAGGGCGGCGCCCGGCGGCAGGAAGCGGCGCCGCACATACGCGATCACCCGGCCATCGGGCGCGCTGTAGGTCGTGGTCGCAAGGCCGGCGTAGCGGCTCGTGAAATCGAACATGGCGTGCCTCCTAGACCAGCTTGATATTGCTACCAACCACCGCGCTCACGCTGCTGGTGGTCGCCACGGCGGCCATCGTCTCCTTGAGCACCTGGTGCGCGATGAACAGATTCCAGGCCGGGCTGTCGCCGCTGACATCCGAGTAGCTGATCACGCGCAGGCCAAGCGAGAGCTTGGCGCGGATGGGGCTGAGGTTCGGGTGGTGGGCGTCCTCGGTCACGCTGAACTCCGTCAGGCGCACCGGCAAGATCCGGCGCTTGCCCCAGATGAACAGCGTCAGCGGCGCGGTCGGCGGCATAATCTCGAGCGTGCCAAACTTGAGCCGCAGCGCATTCGCCATCACCAGGTCGCTCTTCGGGTAGATCAGCAGCTCGAGCGCCGAGAGCTGGGGGAACACGCCGACATCGCCCGCCAGCGCGTCGCCGCGCTCAAGCTGCTCGGAGGCGTCGATCTCCACATCGAGCTTGATCGTCTCGACTGGCGCGCCCTTGAGCCGCGGCGGCGAGCCGCTCTTGCCCTCGTCCTCGGCAATCTGGGCCTCGAGCGTGCGGGTCAGCGTGTTCGGGTTGTACTGGAACACGATCACCTGCGGCGTCGGGTTGGGCGGATCCAGGCTAACCAGCGCGCCCTTGAGCAGGCGCGGCACGTTGAAGACGGTCATGGGGTGCTCCAGTCAATCAGTCCAGCCAAACGCCCGGAGGGCGCGGGTTCAACCAGGTTCCATCCTCAGCAGGGTAGTACACAGCAGATACGCCAAGTGCGGTGGCCTGGTTGTAGAGCGCGAGCGCTCGGTCTCGATCAGGCGCAATCAGAAACAACTCATTGATCGGCGCACCGTCGGGGAGCTTGCCTGTCTGCAGGTAGCCCACATACTCAGCGAGCTCCGCGTCGGCCACATTCCCCGCCGCGTCAGCGTACAGTGCCTTGAATCCGCGCTGAAACGCCGGCTCGTAGAGTGTCAGTGGCGGGTGTGGCTCCAGGCCAAAAGGCAGTATCTCCTGGTCGCCTCGGGCGTTATACCCACCCTCGACAGGTGGTTGCACAATCCGGTTGAGCCACTGCTCGCGACGGCTCATTTGTCGCGCCACCTCAGCCAAATTGATCAGATCATCAACCCAGCGAATGATCACGAGCCCGTCTCGCGTAAAGCGCTCCGCGCCGCCGGGCAGTGGCTCGCTCATCATCGCCTGGATTGCATCACGCCTGCGCGTGTCGTGCTCTTCGTGATAAGCGGGGCTGATCGCATCGAGCACCGCGTTCGCACGGAGCTGCGTATCGCGTCGCGGCGGGCGCGCACGCGGGTATTCCACATTATCAATCCAGACACACATGCCCGGTCTGAACCAATTTGTTGGTGCGAGTCCACTATGCAGGCAGACCAGCGCATCGACTGCCTGATCCAGAAAAGTCGGCCAGGTGTCTGTAAGTGGCCCAAGCCGCGAGCTAAACTTCAGGCGGTAGTCGTTAGGCGGCACTCCAATGTTCAAGTACTGGTCAAGGTGGCGGTCATCCTTTACATGATTAAATGTGTGATTACCCGCTTTCCAAGCAGATGCGGCCTTTGCAACTTGGGCCAATGCTGTGACGGGCCGGAAGCGACCGCTGCCGAACGCGCTCTCAAACGCAAAATCGCGCCACAGGCCATGCCGTTGGATGCAATCGAAGAGCACCTGCCACTCGGCAGGCGACCAGCGATCGGCGCTCTTTGGCTCGATCGAAGGTATGTCAAGTACGACAGTCGGCTCACTCAACGTATTGCCTCAATCCGCATAGGTTTGGTTCGGGTTAAATGGCTGTGAGCCAATGAGTATCTCATAGCTCGATAAAGCACCCAGCTCAGGCACCCAGAGCTGGGCAACGCTGCCACGGTTGAAAATATATAAAACACCCGTGATCGGTGGCGTCGCACCAACATGATTTCCGCCCCGGTCGACAAGTATCCCGGGCGTGCCGCTGCTGATAATGGTCACATAATCGGTGATCTGCTGCTGCTCCTCCGGGCTCGGTCCACGGGGGGTGCTAATCGCTTTGGCCTCCACGATTCGGCTGCCTTGAATACGGTCGCCATCGACCCGCCGGCCATTCGACAGCCGGAAGACCGGCCGATTGTTGGCAACATTCGGCACATTGGCGGCAATCCATCCTTCGAAGATCTCACCACGGATGCGATTATAGCCGCCTTCAAACAGGCTGTTATTGTCGAGAAACTGGTTGAACTGCGTGAGATTTAGCGGCAGTTCGGAGTACCTGGCAACGATCGCCTGTCGCATCACTCGCCGATAGTCGTCCGCCTGCTGCTCGGTTATTGGTGTATTCGGCCGAGCCGGGGCGCTAACGCCAGCCGCGCGGTACATGGCTTCATA
>Ga0209490_10002813_pt1 | contig 16378 bp, 13 predicted proteins | sample MAT06_FD_187209 | JGI IMG/M metagenome (GOLD analysis project Ga0209490, IMG submission 187209) | Freshwater microbial communities from Lake Fryxell liftoff mats and glacier meltwater in Antarctica - MAT-06 (SPAdes) (version 2) | ecosystem: Environmental > Aquatic > Freshwater > Ice > Liftoff...
AACTCTCAATGGCGGCTGGGGCGAAGTGCGCCGCCGGGATGGCACAATTATCAAGCAGTGAGCGAAATCGTTCTACCTCTACATTTTTGGCCTTCTCTTGGCGCCACGATCCTCTTCGTGGCGCTCGTCCTTTTCTTGAACTGGCTACAGGTATAAGCCGCACACAAGACCCAGGTCTGGCGTCGAGTCAGGAAAGAGGGCCTTACCGCACACGCGCACGAAATCCTCGAAGCGGATCGAATCTCCTCGCGACTTTCCACCGACTTCACCGTCGTCAAGTGGCTGATCATAGCCATCGCCTTCATCCGCTACATTTCCTTCGTTCTTGAACTCTTCAAAGAGACCGAATCAGCCGGCCACTGGATCGTCGACGTCGTGCTTTTTCCTCCTCGCCCTTGCTCTTGTCGCTATCTACCCATACCTGCCCGGCGCTCAGAGCCCAGCCCTTGACAAGATGACGGTCTTTCTTGGCATTCTGATTTCTCTGGGCTCGTCCAGTGTCGTTTCAAACATCGTCTCGGGAACCATGCTGACCTATATGCGTGCGCTGCAGCCAGGTGACCGCGTCAGGATCGGTGAAGCCTTCGGTGACGTACTCGAGAAGACCATGCTCGTTTCCAAGGTGCGCACCATCATGAACGAAGTCGTGACGATCCCAAACTCACTCCTGCTGAACACTCAGATCGTCAATTACTCGACCCTCGCTGCGACCGAGGGTCTGATCCTCTACGTCTCGATCACCATCGGGTACGACACTCCCTGGCCCGATGTCCACAAGGCCCTTCTTGAGGCCGCGCGCCGCACGCAACTCGTTCTCGCTGACCCTCAACCCTTCTCCTGCAGTGCGCCCTCAACGATTACAACGTGGCCTACGAACTCAACGCCTACACCCGCGAAGCGAATCGAGGAGTCTTTATACTGTCTGACCTGACGCAGAATATCCAGGACAGCTTTGACGATGCGGGCCTTGAGATTCTGAGCCCTATGTACAACACCATTGGCCAGTCCGCTTCAGGCGACACTATCGAGAAGCGTCCACCAATCTGATCGCTGCGCCAATCCCTAGCCGCGGGCTGCTCAAGACTGGAGTTGCATGCGCGCCCAGTAATGCGGCTGCCCCAGCCATACTGGCTTGAGCCAGCACCACCGCATCAAAGTCTTCGATTCGTTCTGCAATCCTTGCTGCAATGGCTGCCCAGTAAGCCTCAGGCGCACCAGCTGTCCAATGGCTCCAAGCTCCTTCAATGAGCAAGGTCTCGATGTCGAGGCTGTCACTTTCTCCTCTTAACAAGGCTTCTGTCGGCGCAATCGTTGACTCAAGGCAAGCTGCCACCAGGATGCGCTTCCCGAACCCAACGGCGACCTGGGCCATTGGACGATCCACACGCAGAATCGGTACCCGAGAATGCCGTGCCAGATCCGCACCACCGCCAATCGTCGAACAGGTACAAAGCATCACTGCATCGCCCTTCTCAATGCTCGCTTCAATCGCAGAGGCAATCTCCGATACCAACTCCTCATTCATGCCCGCCCGCATGGCCCGCTCCAGCAGATCCGCGCGCACGATGTGACGGGTCTCGATGCCAGGAGAAAGCTCCTGAGCGATCGCTTCAAAGCTAACTGCATTAGCTGGGGCGGTATGGAAGAAGGCGAGCATCTTTCTAGTCTCTACCAAAAAGAGCGGACCCATCCCGAAGGACAGGCCCGCTCTCAAATCAGAATCGAATCTGGCTTAGCTCAATACTTTGCTCAGAGCCGTCTTGAACTTGTCCATTTCAGCCTGCGTCCCGACCGTAACCCGAACCATCGTGGGCCATGCAGGCCAAGTCCGGCCGATAAAGATCTTCTCGCCCGCCAGGGCCCTGGTCAGTTCCGCGCCAGGCCGTCCGGCTTCCATCATGAACTTGTTCGAAACGCTGGGGATGTACTTAATGCTCTTCTTATCGAGAAACTCCAGCACGTCCTCACGAATCTTCGTATTGATCCCTCTGCGCTCGGCAATCAGGTTCTTCGACTTCACGCTCGCAGTGCCGGCGACAAGCCCCGTAATCGGCAACATGCCAGCCCCGTAAGGCCGCATCTTCGCGAGGAGGTCTGGCCGGCCCATCGCCGTTCCGCAACGAATACCCGCCATGCCATAAGCCTTCGACCAGGTACGCAGAACGACTACATCCTTATCCTTGGCAACAAGATCGCTGCCTGGCATTTCTTCCGAAAAATGGATGTAGGCTTCGTCCAGCAATACGATCGAATCCTTGTTCTTGTTGGCGATCAGCCATTCGATGTCTTCACGCTTGGTGATCGTCCCGGTCGGGTTGTTGGGGTTGCAGATGTAATAGACGCCCGCATTCGGATCTGCCGCCACCATTGCCTTGACGTCGTGAGCATAGGTGCCCTTGGCCAGAGGAACACGAGTCACCTTTACGCCGACAAACTTTGCCGTACCCGCGCCAGATTCATAACCCGGGTCGCCCATCACCAAACCCTTGGTCGGCGAGGTGAACGCAAGCACCGCCCGGTGCAACGGATCGCTCGATCCAGCATAAGGTGCGATGTATTCCGGCTTCAGCCCTTCGGCTTCGGACACCGCCTTGATGAAGTCGCCCTGTTCATTGAATGGGGAATATCGTCCACCATACTTCGCAATCTTCGCGATCGCCTCGCAGGCTTCCATACACGGCCCGAGAGGATTTTCATTGGATCCAATTCTTACAGCATCGGGCGGCATTGGCCCACGCATCCCGCGCGGCCTCTCGGCTGCATCTTGCGCCATAGCGAATTCGTTATAGAAGGGCAGGGCAGCGCCCGCTGACAATAGACTGGCCGCACGTAATACGTGACGCCGGGAAAAGCCTTTCATTTCTGGCATAGAAGCAAGCATGGGGATCTCTCCTGAAGGGTTCTATCAAAAAAGGGGCCGAGGCGAAAAGGCGGGCCGAGCAAGCGTGTTATGACACACAAGACTCGTTATACGTGGAGTAATAATTACTATACATCAAAAAAGATAATGGATCTTTTCGTCAACGCGTTTTATCATTAGGCCAGATCTATGTTACGATCCAGCTTCAATTTTCTTGCTCCAGTGGCCTTGTTTGCTGCTTTTCTATTCACCAACCAACCAGCTCCCGCCCAAGTCCGATCCGGCACCATCGTCGGTACTGTCCTCGATGCTTCCGGTGCCCCGGTTCCCGACGCTGAAGTCAGCGTTCGCGAAACCAACACCAATTCGAACGTAAATTTAAAGTCCAACGGCGCTGGAGAATACACCGCCCCCTACCTCGGCTTTGGAACGTATACCGTCTCAGTCAAGAAAGCTGGTTTCAAGCAATACAGCGTTACCAGTATTGCCCTCACCACCAACCAGACCGTGCGCGTCGACCTCAAACTTGAAGTTGGCGCAGTGGAGTCCGCAATCACCATTACAGGCTCCGCCCTCGAACTTCAGACCGAAAGCTCACGCATCGTCAACACCGTCTCTGAAGAGGTCATCAGGAGCATCCCTAATATCAACAACAACCCGCTCAACTATGCCACGCTCACCCAGGGCGTCGTCGCCCGTCAGTCGATGAACAATACCCAAAGCGCCAATAGCTTCGGCATCGGTACAGAAGGCCGCCGCGCCATGAGTAATTTCTCCATCAACGGTGGCAACAGCTTTACTAACGACATCCAACTCGACGGTGTCTCGATCCAAGCCTCAGCCTGGAACGAAGTCGCCATCATGCCCAACACCGAAGGCATTCAAGAAGTAAAAACCAACATCAACAACATGAGTGCTGAGTATGGCCGCTCTCAAGGCACGGTTGTCTTTACCACCAAGTCCGGCACCAATCAATTCCACGGTTCCGGCCAGTTCCGTCTTCGCAACGAAGCACTCAATGCCAACTCCTTTGGCAACAACGCCCAGAGCATCCGCCGCGCTCCGTTCAAAGTCCAAAACTACTCGGGCACCTTCGGTGGCCCGGTCGTGATCCCAAAACTTTACAACGGAAAAGACAAAACCTTCTTCTTCGTCTCCTACGAAGGTCTCCGCTTCAAGCAGGCCCTCGACTATCTGCGCACGGTCCCCACAGCGCTAGAGCGCAACGGAGATTTCTCCAATACCCGCGCCAACGTCGCCGGTCAATTTCTGCCGGTACAGGTTTTTGATCCTTTCAATGTAATTCCCGGAGCCGCTGCCAACCAATGGACTCGCAGCCCATTCCCCAACGGAATCATTCCCGCCAACCGCATCAATCCTCTTACTCGTGCCTTTGTCAACGAATTCCCAGCCCCCAATGCCACCCCGCAAGATCCGGTCCTCAACACCAACAATTACTTTAACCGCGCCGCTCGCACATTTGAACGCAATTCAACCAACGGCCGCCTCGATCATCGCCTCACCAAACACTCGTTGTATTTCTCCGGTGGCGCAAACCTCGCCAGCATTAATTCCCCTAACGGCTGGGGGGACACTACCCGCGCTTACACGCAGCAGGGTGGCTTCATTGGCGCAGTCAATGGCGATCGAAACTATTACGCCATGATTGGTGACACCTGGGTCATCAGCCCAACTCTCGTCGCCGACATTCGCATCGGCCTCACGCGTGTCGCAGCCCAAAACCGCGCTGCCACCTTTGCCGATATCGACTACTCCAAATTTGGAATTCCGAATGGCTGGGACAGCACCATCGGCCTGACTGGTGCCTTTCCTGAAATCACCACCTTCGGTGGCGGCTGGAGCGCCATTTCGGCACTCAACCAAACCGCCTACCTCGCCAAGATCGAACGTCAGACCAATTGGAACATCAATTACTCCATTACCAAGACCGCAGGTCGATTCACTCACAAGTGGGGTGGCGAATACCGTAATTATTTGTCAAACTATACAGATGCTCGCGGCAGCTTTAACCTCACCTCCGGCAACGCTTTTACCAGCGGCAACATCCTCGGCCCCACGGCCAACAACATCAACGCCGTCACCAGTGAGCGTAACGGCTCCGGTCTCGCCAGCTACCTCCTTGGTGCCGGTGCCGTCGCTGCAGGTGAGAATGCCGTCCGAATGGCCCTCTCGGCAAAGTATTTGGCCTTCTACAGCCAGACCGATTGGCGCGCTACCAAACGTCTCACTGTGAATCTTGGCCTCCGCTGGGATTTACAACCCTCCCCCACCGAACGTTATAATCGCCTCAGTAGTTTCAGCTATCAGGGCACGACCCAAGGCACACAAGGCCGCCTCCATTTCCCCGGCGTAACCGGCGACCGTCACCTCTACAGAACCAACTATCGCGACTTCGGTCCACGCCTTGGCGCGGCCTACCGTCTCACCGACAAAATGGTGATCCGTGCCGGCGCGGGCGTAAATTTTCTTCCTTCCAATACCGGCTTCTACGGTGGTCCGTTTTACTACGGCAATCAGAATTTCGCTCCTGTCCTCAGTGCCCCCAATGCCCTGCAGTACGGCCCCACCCCCGCTGCCGCACTACTCGCTCCCTTCAACCAGGTCAACACGCTGATCCCGGTTATCGGTGCCAACAACGACGCTCCTCAGTATTACGGCGCAGGCGGCAACGAGCCGCGCTTTGATCGGGATACCTTCCGCAATTCCCGCGTCTATCAATGGAATCTCTTCCTCGAACGCAAGCTCGGCAATAACTACCAGGTCAATATCGGCTACGCCGGCTCCAAGGGCTCCAGCCTTATCATGGGCCGCTTCAACGTCAATAACGATCAACTCTTTCCGCAGTCTCTGCTCAACTCCTGGCGCGACACCTATATCGCCACCAACGGAAACAACCCCGCCACTCAGCTCGTGCCCAACCGCTTTAACCCAACCGGCGCGATCCCCTACAACGGCAACCTCCGCAATCCCAATATTCCTTTACGCGAGAGCCTCATCCCCAGCCCACTATTCACCGGCAACCTTGTCGGCACCACAGTCGGCTTCAGCACCTACAACGCCTTGATGGTCGGCCTCCAACGCAACTATTCAAATGGCCTTCTCTTCAACTTGCACTACACCTGGTCCAAAGCCATTGATATGTCCAATCCAGAGTTGCAGAACAACAACTTCGGCGAAAACGGCGGCTTCTTCTCCAACAACGTCGACCGTCGCAACTTCAAAAACTCCTACAACCTTTCCACCAACGACATTCCACACCGCTTCGTCGGTACGGTTGTCTACAACCTACCGTTTGGCAAGGGTCGCAAGTTTGACATCTCGAACAAATTCGCCAACGCCATCATCGGTGGTTGGAACTTCGGCAACGTCCTCTCGCTCCAATCCGGTCAGCCCCAACAGGGCTTCGGCGGCTGCAATTCACTCAACAATCAATGTGATCGCATCCCTGGTGTGAACATCGAAGTGCCGCAAAACCTCCAGCGCTGGTATGACTCCCCCAACATCGCAGACCGCACCGTCGCACTGCCTTCCGGCCGTCAGATCACCGTCGCCCGCTTCAACTTCCTGCGCTACAATCCAGAGGCCTTCCGCGGCCGCGTTGTAACCCTACCCAACGGTAACGTTGCTCCCGACATCTATTGGTACGGCGATTCCGCCGCCCGCTACAACGACATTCGCGGCAATAGCTACCTCAATCACAACGTCAGCCTCCAAAAAGAAGTAAAGCTCACAGACCGTGTCGGTGTCCTCTTCTCTGCCGAGGCAACCAACCTCTGGAACCGTGCTCAATTCACCGGAAGTATCAACGGTGGCTCCGGCAACGTCTTCCTTGTTCCCAATGCAGCCCGCGGCGTCCAGCCCGGCATGATTCAAAACGAAAACTTCGGCACCTTCGGTCTCGGCACACTAGATCCCCGTCAGGTCGAACTCCGTATCCGCATTCGCTTCTAGCCAAGAACCACTTAAAACAAAAATGGCCCCCGTGTTTTAAACACGGGGGCCATTTTACGTTTCAAATCAAGGATTCGTCTGCGTGAAGTAGTTCTCAACCACATCCACGTGTTCGATGCCAAACAACTGTGTCTTGCTTGGGTCCACCGTCACTCTTACCCAGTGCACATCACCACTACCCGGCACTTCAAGTCGCTGCAATAGATCCATCGGCAGTCCTGATCGCGCCCCAAGCAGAGGCTTGTCAAAACGAAATAGATGTGAGTCGCCATGAATCAATAACAGCGGCTTCTTAAAATTGGTTACTTCGTCTTCGATCACAAAGAAGCTATCCCGCGCACCCTCGTCCAACTGCGACACACGCACTCGCGGCCCATCAAATCCAGGGTTAATTTGCATCACCAGCACAACCCCGGCAAAATTGTTGTCTCGCGCCACGCTAAAGATCATCTTCAACCAATTGAAATTCGCGTGAGTGCGCTCACGCCATTCCAGATCGTTGGCCGCATTGCGTCCCAGGTTATTGTTGCTCCCGATAATGTGAACCGTCGCAAACAACACATTCCCTTGGCTCCACATTTCGTTCTCTACATACTTGAAATAACGCCGGTCCTCACTCTGCTGCGTAAGTGTGATCTTGCGCTTTCCCATGCTCTGGTTGTCCGGGTAAAAGATCTGCCGCAGATAATTCAGCCGCTCCAATGAATCGTAGCTGCCATTGTTTTCGCGATGACAATCGGTCCATTCATTGTCGCCCGGAGTCATTATCATCGGCACTTCAAAGGCGTCAAACGACTGCCGGCGATTGGCAAACATCGCATTGTCGCAAAGCGTGCTGCCAGACTTAATGTCTCCCGTGTGCACAATAAATTGCAGTCCTGCCGCACGATTGAGCGAGCTTTGCAGTGCTGGCCACTTGGCAATACCGGCTGCCCCATACTGTTGGTCGCCAATAGCGGCAAAATCAAATCGCTGTGCCGTCGGTTTGTGTCTCTCAAGCAGAGTGCGAAGCAGTGCCGGGTCCGGTCCGTTCGGTCCCGCTTGTCCAAATGCGCTCAGGCCACAAAGGGCTGTACAAATCAAGATGCGAATTATCATGGTCAGCACTGAACGTAACAGTTAAATGCTTCACCAGAATGGCAATACGATGTCAATTCGGTTACGCCTCCGCTAGTCGCGCGAGTTCCTCTCCTGCAAGCCTAAACATACTCCACTTATCCATCCGCTTCGCCCCCAGGCTCTCATAAAACCGTATACTCGGCTCGTTCCAGTTCAAGACACTCCACTCCACCCGCCCACAATCCCTAACTCTGGCCAGCCTCGCTAAATACATAAGCAACGCCTTGCCAATTCCCTTGCCACGATACGGCGGCTTCACAAATAGATCCTCCAGATAGATACCAGGCTTGCCGAGAAACGTAGAAAACGTGTGAAAAAATAGCCCAAAGCCTGCCACTTCCCCGTCCCACTCGGCCAGCAGGACTTCTGCTTTCGGATGCTCGCCAAACAGATGTTGATCGAGCAACTCTTCGGTCGAAACGCACTCGTCCAGAAGTTGTTCATAAACAGCCAAATCGCGTATCAATTGAAGAATCGTACCCAAATCATTTCTTGTCGCTGGGCGCAGATGAAGACTCATACCCTAGGGTATCCGCATTAAATTCCAGCCAGCCTTCTTCATACTCTCGCTGTCCAGAATCCATCGCGTATCAAGCAGATTCTTCTGTCGAACAGTACCCGCAAGTGCAGCCCAGTCGAGTTCGCGATACTCGCTCCACTCTGTCGCCAGAACCACCGCATCACTATCCGTCACTGCCTCTTCTGCGGAGCTTGTCAAGATATCCGCCAGATCTGGATGTTCGACACGGAACCTGTCCATCGCGATTGGATCATGCGCAGTCACAATGACACCACGATCCCTCAACCGCCGAATGATGTCGATTGCCGGTGCATCACGCAAGTCATCCGTATTTGGTTTGAATGCCAGCCCCAGAACGGCAATGCTACGGCCTTTGATAATCTTCAACGACTCGAGTAGCTTGTCAATCACACGTTCACGCATGCCGAAGTTCACATGACGCGCCGCTTCCACAATCCCCATGCCCAAGCCGTACTCTTTGGCCGTTGCAGATAAAGCCGCCGTATCTTTTGCGAAGCAGCTTCCACCCCAGCCCAAACCTGCATGCAAAAACCGATTTCCGATACGGGAATCGAGGCCAATCCCCCGAGCGATATGCTGAATGTCCGCGCCCACTTTCCCAGCCAGCAACCCAATTTCGTTGATGAAGCTGATCTTGGTGGCGAAAAATACATTGGCCGCATACTTGATTAATTCCGCACTCGCCAGATCCGTAGATACTAGCGCTACAGCCCCAAACCCTTCTTGTCGCGGGCAGAATGCGGGCGCGGCAAAATTTTGGTCAATCACAGGCCGATACAACGTATAAAGCAATTCAAGAGCCCGTCCACTGTCGGCACCAATCACGATCCGGTCCGGGTAGAGTGAATCAGCGATCGCCGACCCTTCTCGAAGGAACTCAGGATTCGACGCTACAGCGAATGGCGCGCTCTTGCCAGCCGCCTTCTGCGATTCACGAATGAGTGCCCCCACCCAGTTACCGCTGCCAATCGGGACTGTCGACTTGTTTACCACCACCGTAAATGATGCGCTTAAGTGTTTTCCCAGGCTCTCGCTCGCGCTCCGCAGATACTTCAGGTCAGGCTGCCCATCGGGCAAGCTCGGCGTACCGACAGCAATAAAGACGATCTCGGCATTTGGAATTGCCTCTTCGTAACTGCTGGTAAAGTGCAGGCGGTCCATGCCTTCCTGCATTAATTCCCGCAGGTTAGGCTCGAAAATAGGGATCTGTCCGGCCCGCAACGCCTCTACCTTGCGTTCATCCACGTCCAGGCAATGAACTTCGTGGCCAACAAACGCCAGACACACCCCTGTAGTCAGGCCTACATAGCCCGTCCCAATCACCGCAACTTTCATTTAAGGCTCTACTTTCACCTGATTTACAACCGAGGTGACGCCCTTCACCTTCTTGGCGACTCTTTCGATTTTCTGGTGAGCCCGCTCTTTGTCGACTCGCCCCTTTACGGTAACGACTCCGCTTTTTACATCTACATCCAGGTTGCCACCCTTAATATCTGGATCGTTCGCAAGTCGCATTTTTACCTGGTCGTAAATCTGATCATCGCTTTTCTTCTTCTGGGCAGTCGCCGGCAACATCAGGGCGAACAGTGTCGCCATTACGATCAATAATTTGGTCATTTCACCTCACTCGTATTCTGCCATCCCAATTCATTCAGGAATGATTCATTCTCGCGCCACTTCGGTTTAACCTTGACAAACAACTCAAGATAAAACTTCCTGCCAAGAATTTCTTCCAGGTCTTTCCGCGCCTCAGTCCCGATCTTTTTGATCATCGCGCCTTTAGCGCCGATCAGAATGGGCTTTTGGCCCTCGCGCTCCACAATAATGCTTGCGGTAACATGCGCCACATTCGGCTTCTCTTCCCACTGGTCGACAACCACGGCCACACTATGCGGCACCTCGTCGCCGGTAAAGTGCAAGATCTTCTCGCGAATGATTTCCGCCGCGATATTTCGCTCCGGCATGTCTGTTAGGTAATCAGCTTCAAATCGCGGCTCACCCTCAGGCAGCTTCTCAAAGATTGCTTTCTTTAATCCAGGCAGCCCCTCACCCTTGCGCGCAGAAACCGGAATCAGCGCCTCAAATGGAAAGGCTGCTTGAAATGCTTCAATCCGCGGCAGCAGCAATCTCTTGTCAGGAATCTGATCGATCTTGTTCAACACGAGAAACGCAGGCACTGGATTGCCATCCCGCGCCCGGCGTAGTGCATCGAGAGCTTCCTTCTCGTCTTCGGCTAAGTTTCCCTGATCTGCCATCAGCGTTGCATCGGCGACATAAATCAGAAGGTCCTTCCCCTCAAGTGCCGCCCGAACGCTCTGCATCATCCGGCGGTTGATCAGGGTATCGCTCTTGTGGATTCCAGGCGTATCGAAAAACACGATTTGACCCGCGTCCTCCGTTACAACCCCCATGATGCTTGACCTTGTAGTCTGAGGTTTGGCCGACACAATCGCCAGTTTTGATCCCAGCAGACCGTTCAGCAGCGTGCTTTTGCCTGCATTCGGTCTCCCGGCGATCGCCACGCGGCCGAATTTCGACTTAGTCTTCGCTGTTCTTCTCTTCGACATCTTCTTCCTCACCGGCTTCGACCGTGCGGCACAGCCGCAGGCGTTCTACCCGTCTTTCATCGCTCGACATAATTTCGAGCTTGATTCCATCTCGTTCGATGACTTCCCCAGCCTTGGGCACTCGCCCAAACCACTCGGTTGCCAGTCCACCCACAGTCGTTGCCTCAATCGCTTCATCCGGGCTGAACTCTAGCAGATCCCGCAGGTGATCGACGTCAAAACTTCCTGCCACCACAAATCTGCCGTCCTCTTCGGTGATCACGTCATGCCCAGGTTCGTGCTCATCACGGATCTCACCAAAGACTTCTTCCACCAGATCTTCCATCGTGGCCAGACCGGCAGTATTGCCGTATTCATCCACCACAATAGCCATATGGTTGCCGTCCTGCTGCATTTCTTTGAGCAGATCGGTAACCAGCTTTGTCTCTGGCACAAACGCAATTGGCCTTTGCAGGTCGATCGCCTTCATCCCCGCACGATCCTGATCTTCCACTTCAAACATGTCGCGCACATGGACAAAACCAGTGATCCTGTCGACTTCACCGTCATAGACTGGAATCCGTGAGAACTGCTCGTTGATTACCAGCCGGCGCAATTCCTCCAGCGTCTTTGTTCCGTCGATGGCGACAATATTGGGCCGTGGCGTCATTACTTCACGAACTCGTTTGTCACCAAAAGCAACCACGCTTTGAATCAGCTTCTTGTCGCCCTCTTCAATCAAGCCTTCTTCTTCACCGGCTGCAATCAGCGCTTCGATTTCTTCTTGTGGACTCGCCCCATCGTCAAGACTCTCGGCAGGCTTGCTGATTTCAGCCAGCGTCTCTACAAATCGCAGCAGGGCCGCAAAGGGCCGCATCAACAAAGCAGCCAGCTTCAATAATGGAACCAAGGCTCCGAGTGCTTCACCGGTAGCCCTTCGGTACATCAACTGTGGCACCAGATAAGAAAAAATCGCCATAGAAACCAATGCCACAGCGATCCCCTGCAAGATATCCAGGACAGGAGTGGGCCCGCCATCACTCAGGAAAAACGCGAGCACCCCGATACAAACCAGCAAGCCATGTTTGTAAAGGCTAAAGACCAGTGCTGCGTCATCTGTCTCCATCCCCAGCCTTGGGGAAATCACGTCCTTAAAGTACTCCAGTGCCGGAAAATCCCGAGCCCTCAAACGCAGGCTTTCGAGGTAGAGCAACTGCACGTAAGAGAACAACATCAGCGCCGCAAGCGAAGCTACATAAAGACCGATCCAGAAGACTGCAATCATCGAGTCCTCTCAATCAATCCCGCTCCCAAACCAAAGACCTTGCGCCACTTGGTTTCGACGCGTCGCATCTGCCCACGATCCGTCTCATGATCCATGCCCTTTAGATGCAGCACGCCATGCAGCATCAGGATCTTCAATTCGTCGACAAGGCCATGTCCCTGCGCTGCCGCCTGCTCAGCAGCGCGCTCGATCGAGATCGCGAGCTCACCCAGGTTCTCATCCTCTCCAGATGGAAAACTCAGGACATCAGTTGCATAGTCTGCCCCAAGAAATTGCAAATTCAGTTGGTGCAATTGTTTGTCATTGCTGATCAGGCAATCAAAACTCTTGGCCTCTAGCACCTGTTCGGCTAATTCTTCGGCAAAGGCACGCAACACGGAGCGATCCTCTTTGGGGATCGTTTTGCGGAACAGAATGGAGCTTCGTTTGCCCATCAGGCTTCTGGCTGGTCTACTGGCGAACCTGGGGTAATGCTGGCCACCGCTGCAGCCGCCGGCACTTGCTCATCGAGCTTTAACAGCATTTGGCGGCCAATTCCGGTTTTCTCCGAATAGCTTTCATAGGCCCGCACAATCCGTTGCACCAAGCTATGTCTCACCACATCTGTGTCGTCAAAGTGAACGAACGCGATGCCTTCAACGTTCTTCAGGATTTCCGCTACTTCGATCAATCCGCTTCGCCTGCCACCGGGCAAGTCGATCTGCGTAATGTCCCCAGTAACCACCATCTTTGAATTGAAGCCCATACGCGTCAGAATCATCTTCATCTGATCCGGCGTGCAGTTCTGGCTTTCGTCCACAATGATGAAGGCATCGTTGAGAGTACGACCGCGCATAAACGCGATCGGCGCTACCTCAATCGTGTTCTTCTCGAGCAACTTCTCCACCTTGTCGGCTTCAATCATGTCGAAGAGCGCATCGTAGAGTGGCCGCAGGTAAGGATCCACCTTTTCCTGCAAGGTTCCAGGCAGAAATCCCAGTTTTTCTCCAGCTTCTACTGCAGGTCTGGTAAGAACGATCCGGCTCACCTGCTTGCCAAGTAACGCGGCCACAGCCATCGCCACAGCAAGATAAGTTTTGCCGGTTCCAGCTGGCCCGATCCCGAATGTCAGGTCGTTCGTCTCAATTGCTTCCACGTAACGGCGTTGATTGACGGTCTTTGGAGCCAGAATCTTTTTGCCAAAACTCCGCTGCCGCCCACTTAGGTAAAGATTGCGTAAAGATGTCTGATCTTCAACGGTAACCACGCGAAGGAAATTGTTGAGATCCGCATTGGAAATCGCATGGCCTTCCTTCTGTAGTAGTAGATAATCCTCGATAATCAATCTGGCCCGTTCTACAGAACGCTCATCCCCATCAATTTCCAGATTGTCATGACGTAGAAAAGTGCGAACGCCAAGGTTGCGCTCTAGGAGACGAATATTCTCGTCTCGAGTGCCGAAAAAGGACTCAATGCCTTTGCTTACGGGGACGCTGATCTTCAACCACCTCTAGTATAAGGGATTACTCCTCCTTTCACACGGGGGGAATTGTTCACAATTCTTTACATGTCTTTTTGGATCTTCCCTCTAACTTCTTCGTCTTTAAGTTCGTCAGGCTAATTGAAGATGGGAAATATTCGTTGATGCTCAAAATTGCAATCCTCGCTGCGTGCAGCTTCAGCCTTCTGGCTCAGGCGACAAAACCAGTAGTTGGAACCGTTGTCGCCGCTGATGCTGCGGCCAGAACTCTTTCGATCAAGGCCGATGACGGCACTGAAACAAAGGTTAAGGTGGCTGATGCAGCAAGGGTCTCTCAGATCCCCCCGGGCGAAACCAGCCTCCAGAACGCCAAACCGGCTGAATTGTCTGCCGTTCTCGCCGGTGACCGTGTTCTTGCCCGCGGCCCGCTGGCTGACGGAACCATGAACGCTACGCTGATCGTCTTGATGAGCAAAACCGACATCGCCAAGAAACAGCAGCAGGAGCAAATGCTCTGGGCGACTAAGGGTGTTTCCGGGATCGTCACCGCAGTCGACAAGGAAGCAAAGATCGTCACAATCAATTTGCGCGGAGCCGATGGCGTCAAGCCGATTAGAGTCGGTCTCAATGAAAAGGCATCAGTCAAGCGCTACGCCGAAGGCAGCATTAAATTCGCCGATGCCACAAACAGTTCCATCAATGATATTGACGTCAATGATCAGGTGCGTGCCCTTGGTACCAAATCCGAAGACGGCCTCTCCTACAAAGCAGACCAGCTCGTCAGCGGTGCCTTTCGCAATATGGCGGTCACTGTAAAGAGCATCGATCTGGCCAACGGTGTAATTGAAGTTATCGACCTCGACACCAAGAAACCCGTTTTCGTCAAAGTAGGCAAAGACACTAACGTCAAGAAGCTCCCTGAGATGGCAGCGACAATGATGGCCATGTCCATGAACGGCGGCTTCGCTGGCATGGGCGGTGCTAGAGCTGGCGGTGCCGCAGCAGGCGGTCCCGCTGCAGGTATGGGAATGCGTCCCCAGCAGGGCGCAGGCGCTCCTGCAACGGCTGGCGCACCAACTCCAGGTGGTCGCCCGGCTGGTGGTGCTCCCACTGCGGCTGGTGGTCCTCCAGCAGGCATGAGCGGCGGGATGCCCGGTGGTATGGGCGGGATGCGTCGTCCCGGTGGCGACATGATGGGCATGGCGATTGACCGTGCTCCTGCAATCCAACTCTCTGAACTCAAAAAAGATGATCCGCTGATTCTCTCAGTCAGCAAAACCAAAGAACCAAACAAGGTGGTTGCCATTACCATCCTTGCCGGTGTTGAGCCAATCCTGGCCACCCCGGCGAACGGATCCCGCGCCTCGCAGCTCGGTACCTGGAATCTGGACGGCGGCGCCGGCATGATGGGCGGCGGCGGTGGCGGTGGAGCCCAGTAAGCTCCAATTTTCTAACCATTCACTTTTACATTTCGAATTCTTGCTACAGGAGCAACTATGACCTCCCACAGTCGATTACTGTGCCTTTTTCTCAGCCTCGTCGCCTCGGCGACGATGGCCTTTGCCCAAGCCCCAACTGGCTCTATCCTCAAGGGTGTTGTTACCGACCCCTCGGGTGCAGCCATCCCTGGCGCCTCCATCACCCTGTCCGGTGCCGGTGGATTCGTCAAGGTCGCCTCCTCAGACGCCGACGGTAAATTTACCCTGCCCGGTATACCTGGTGGGCAGTACACCATCCGTGTTTCTTCGGCCGGCTTCAGCCTCTTTGAGCAGACCAATTTTGAAATCGCTACAGGCAAGCAGGTCAGCATCGCTGCCAAGCTCAACATTGAAGCCTCCAAGCAAGAGATCACCGTTACAGACACAATCGCAATCGACGTTGATCCTTCCAGCAACGTCGGAGCTCTCGTCCTCAAGGGCGAAGATCTCGCGATGCTCAGCGATAACCCTGACGACCTCCAGAATGAACTCAATGCCCTCGCCGGCCCCGCTGCGGGTCCCAACGGCGCACAACTCTTTATCGACGGCTTTTCTGGCGGCCGTCTTCCCCCAAAGGCTTCGATCCGCGAAATCCGCGTCAACTCCAACCCCTTCTCGGCAGAATATGACCGCATCGGCTTTGGCCGCATCGAAATCTTCACCAAGCCGGGCTCTGATAAATTCCGCGGCCAGTTTTTCTACAACGCCAACAACAACGTCCTGAATTCAAGAAACAACTTTGCCAACACCCGTCCTGATGCTTACCAGAACAGCATCAGCGGCAGCATCAGTGGGCCTCTCTCAAAGAAGTCCAGCTTCGCTCTCGACATTGATACCCGCATCAACGACGAAGCGAGTTTGATCAACGCCCGCACCATCGATTCCTTCTTCAACCCGGTTTCGCTTGTTCAAAATATCGGCAATCCCACCCGCTTCCTCACCATCTCACCCCGTGCTGACTTCCAGCTCAGCGCCAAGCACACCCTCACCACCCGCTACACCTTCCAGCGCAACACCAGCGCCAACGGCGGTATCAGCGCCTTCACTCTCCCCGAGCGTGCCCTTGACACCGAAAACAAAACCAATCAGGTGCAGCTTACCCACACCTGGATTGCCAC
>Ga0209490_10002816_pt1 | contig 16376 bp, 12 predicted proteins | sample MAT06_FD_187209 | JGI IMG/M metagenome (GOLD analysis project Ga0209490, IMG submission 187209) | Freshwater microbial communities from Lake Fryxell liftoff mats and glacier meltwater in Antarctica - MAT-06 (SPAdes) (version 2) | ecosystem: Environmental > Aquatic > Freshwater > Ice > Liftoff...
CATCGCGTGATTCGGGTTTCCAACTACTACCAAAGAAAAGCCCTTGCTTTTGTGGTGATTATTCTGAATCCAAGCTCCCTAGGAGCAACATCTTACTATATCTCTCTCTCGCGCTCCCAAAAGCTCGCTCGCGAAGCGGGCGCCTAACCATCCAACACATTGGAAGATGTCGCACCTACGGAGCTTCTAGTAGAAATACATACAGAAAAAGAAAATGATCGTAGGATGTCGCTCCTATGGAGCTTGGTGATTATACCAATCCCAAATCGGGAAATAAAAAAACACCAAGTGCGGGGTCTTCACCTTTTATCTCGCATTGCGCAATGGAAGCATCTTGAGGTTCATGCGCTGCGGGATTCTCGAATCTACACGATGGAGCAAAGTAATAGTTCGACCTATGAATTCCGATATCTCCATCGCGTGATTCGGGTTTCCAACTACTACCAAAGAAAAGCCCTTGCTTTTGTGGTGATTATTCTGAATCCAAGCTCCCTAGGAGCGACATCTTACTATATCTCTCTCTCTCGCGCTCCCAAAAGCTCGCTCGCGAAGCGGGCCCCTTGCCATCCAACACATTGGAAGATGTCGCTCCAATGGAGCTTGGTGATTTTACCAATTCTGCTTATAAAACAGCCCATCCTGCATTGCACATTGGATGCCTGCTTTGGGTATTGCGCTGCAGGATCTTACGTGCATTCAGTGGTAAATGCCGTTGGAGATGCTGCGATAGACCAATAAAGTGAAATGGTATTGGACTCTTACAGATACCTATACTGTGTTATGAATCTTTTGTCGAAACATAAAACATGTTTTTAGAGGTTCCCTTTTATACATTTGCACCTCACTTATCGAGATAGACGGAGGGAATAGGCCCTATGATGTCTTGGCAACCCAGGTAATGCCGGGTGCCAAATCCTTCTCGGCTCAGCCGAGACAGATGAGTAAGACCGATTTTCGGTATTATTCCCTAGTCTTATCGAAGTGTTATCCTGTCAAAGGCAGGATCTTATATTTTTTGATATGACATTGAAAGAACTTGCCACGAAAAAAATCCTCATCCTCGATGGAGCAATGGGGACCATGATCCAGCGATATCGACTGGAAGAAAACGATTATCGAGGTGTGCGATTTGCCGATCATTCACATTTGGTTAAAGGCAACAACGATCTGCTTTGCCTCACTCGTCCCGATATCATTACCAATATTCACCTGCAATATCTTCAAGCCGGTGCCGACATTGTAGAAACCAACACCTTCAATGCACAGCGCATTTCCATGGCAGATTATCACATGGAAGATCTGTCGTACGAAATAAATCTGGAGGCTGCAAAATGCGCCAAAGAGGCTATTCGACAATTCAACGAATCAGAAAAAGCCAATGATCGAAGCCTGCGTCCTGTTTTTGTTGCCGGAGCCATTGGTCCTACCAACCGCACTGCTTCTTTGTCGCCTGATGTGAACGATCCTGGATTCAGAGCTGTTACCTTCGATGAGCTCGCCTCTGCCTATAAAGAACAGATTAAAGGTCTGCTCGATGGTGGTGTGGATATTATTCTAATTGAAACAATCTTCGATACACTCAATGCGAAAGCCGCCATTTATGCCGTTATGGAAACATACGAAGAGCGAAATTACACCGCAGAAACAGCCCCTCCATTAATGGTTTCTGGCACTATCACCGATGCCTCTGGAAGAACATTGTCGGGACAGACTCCCCTAGCCTTCTATATTTCAATGTCGCACGCACCGCTATTCTCCATCGGTTTCAATTGCGCCTTAGGTGCAGAACAACTCATGGCTCATGTGGAAGTGCTTAGCGACCATGCCTCATGCCTCGTGAGTGCTTATCCAAATGCAGGTTTACCCAATCAAATGGGGCATTACGATCAGACTCCTGAAGAGATGTCTCAACTCGTAAGAGAATATCTCGAAAGAGGTATCGTAAATATAATTGGCGGTTGCTGTGGCACTACTCCGGATCACATTAAAGCTCTTGCCGAAATCACTCCGTTGTACTCGCCACGTGTCATCGAAGAAAAAAGATCATCAAGAATTACAATTTAAAATAGAGAGGAGCGTAAGCGCAGTTAATGATCAAATTAGTTTTAAGTGGACTAGAGCCGCTTGTAGCCACCAGCGAATCCAACTTCATCAATGTAGGTGAAAGGACCAATGTTACAGGATCGAAAAAATTTCTAGAGTTAATTCGCAATGAAAATTACGAAGGAGCTCTCGCAATCGCCCGTCAGCAGGTAGATAGCGGCGCTCAAATCATTGATGTGAACGTCGATGAAGCTATGATCGATGGAGTGAAAATGATGGTACGTATGCTCAACCTCATGGCTTCAGAACCTGATATATCAAGGATTCCGGTGATGATTGATTCCTCCAAATGGGAGATTATAGAGGCCGGCCTAAAATGTGTGCAAGGAAAATCAGTTGTAAACTCTATCTCTCTCAAAGAAGGTGAAGAAGATTTCATCGCCAAAGCCAAAAAAGTAAATCGCTATGGGGCCGCCGTAATTGTAATGGCATTCGATGAAGAAGGTCAGGCAGATAGTTTCGAACGTCGCATCGAAATATGCGAACGAGCTTATCGCATACTAGTAGACAAGGTGCACTTCGCTCCCACCGACATCATTTTCGATCCAAATATTTTTCCAGTAGGCACAGGAATGGAAGAGCACCGCGACAATGCCATCAACTTTTTTCGGGCTACTAAATGGATCAAAGAGAATCTGCCGGGAGCTCTAGTCAGTGGTGGTGTTTCGAATGTTTCTTTTTCGTTTAGGGGTAATAACAAAGTCCGTGAAGCCATTCACAGTGCATTCTTATATCACGGTATAAAAGCAGGCATGGACATGGGCATTGTGAATCCCGCTATGCTAGAGGTCTATGATGAAATCCCACCGGAGCTCTTGATGTTGGTGGAAGATGTGCTCCTCAATAGAAGAGAAGATGCTACCGAAAGACTGCTCGAATATGCCGATGCGAACAAGAGCAATGAAAAGAAAGAGCGTAAGGAAGACCTCGAATGGCGCAATGTATCTGTAGAAAAACGCCTCGAACATTCCTTGGTAAAAGGCATCGTCGATTTCATAGATGCCGATACGGAAGAAGCCCGTCAGAAATTAGGTCGCCCAATTCATGTAATTGAAGGCCCGCTCATGGTCGGTATGAACGTGGTGGGAGATCTTTTTGCAACAGGTAAAATGTTTCTTCCACAAGTAGTAAAAAGTGCCCGCGTGATGAAAAAAGCGGTTGCCTATCTCGAACCATTTCTGTTGAAAGAGAAAGAAGAACGAATTGCGAATGGCTCTACCGAAAGTGAGATTTCCAATCAAGGAACCATATTGATGGCAACTGTAAAAGGAGATGTACATGATATTGGCAAAAACATTGTGGGAGTGGTATTGGGTTGCAACAACTATCGAGTGGTAGATATGGGTGTGATGGTTCCGGCAGAAAAAATACTTGAACGAGCGTTGATCGAAAAAGCGGATATCATCGGATTAAGTGGTTTAATTACTCCATCACTCGACGAGATGATACATGTGGCCAAAGAGATGGAACGAAAGGGCATGACCACTCCCCTTCTTATAGGTGGGGCTACCACTTCTCGTGTGCACACTGCTGTAAAAATTGACCCTTGCTACAGCGGCCCTGTTGTGCACGTCCTCGATGCAAGTCGCGCTGTACCCGTTGCCGGCAGTCTTTTGGGCGATGAAATGAAAGCCGCGTACGGAGCACAGTTTAAAGAAGAGTATCAAAGACTTAGAGAACAATATGCTGCTCAGCACGCGAGTAAAAACTACTTAGGACTTGATGCTGCTCGCTCCAATAAAATGAAGATCGAATGGAATTCGGATGATATTTCCAAGCCACTAAAACCCGGAGTACATGTATTTGCTAATGTCCCTTTGGCAGAACTTGTGCCTTACATAGATTGGTCTCCATTCTTTCGCACATGGGAATTGGCGGGTAGGTTTCCGGACATATTGAAAGATACTATAGTCGGAATTCAAGCTACATCACTTTATGCAGATGCAAAACAGATGCTCGACAATATCGTTTCAAAAAACCTTCTCGAAGCACGCGCCGTTGTCGGATTGTTTGGAGCCCTTTCGGATAAAGACGATATTCTATTAACTGATGTGGTTGATGGCAAAACACTTGGGTCCTTCAAAACCCTTCGTCAGCAAACAGCGAAAACGGCTGCTGCACAAAACATGGCCCTCTCCGATTTCATTGCACCGAAGGAAAGTGGATTACAAGACTTCATAGGATGTTTCGCCGTTTGTACTGGCTTTGGATTAGATGAAATGGTCATTGACTTTGAGAAAAATCATGACGACTATAGTTCGATTATGGCAAAGGCTCTAGCGGATCGTTTGGCCGAAGCACTGGCAGAATATATGCACGAAAAAGTTCGAAAGGAACTTTGGGGATATGCCAAATCGGAATCCCTTGCGAGCGGCGAATTAATTGATGAGAAATATCGAGGTATTCGCCCGGCACCCGGATACCCTGCCTGTCCAGATCACCGCGAAAAACTTACTATCTGGAAACTTCTGGATGTAGAGAAAAATACGGATATCCAACTAACCGAAGGACTTGCCATGTATCCAACCGCTGCCGTTAGCGGTTATTATTTCGGTCATCCGCAATCAAAATATTTCGGTTTAGGGAAGATCACTGAAGAACAAGTGAAAGACTATTCCCACCGCAGCGGAATAAGTTTTGAGGAAGCTTCAAAATGGCTTTCTCCCAACATGATTTAAAAACTTTAGCATCTCTAAAAAAAACATGAAAGTATCCGAGCATATAAAACAATCGAAAGGAACCTTGTTTAGCATCGAAATTTTGCCACCCCTGAAAGGACAGAACATCTCATCCATTTTCGAGACAATGGACAAGCTGATGGAATTTCAGCCTGCCTTTGTGGATGTAACCTACCATCGCGAAGAATATGTTTTTCGCGATGCCGGCAATGGACTGCTTGAGAAACATGTAGTGAAAAAACGGCCTGGTACTGTTGGAATTTGTGCAGCTATTACCAATCGCTATAAAGTAGATACAGTGCCTCATATCATTTGTGGAGGGTTTACAAAGCAAGACACCGAAGATGCATTGATTGATCTTCACTTTGTGGGTATTGAAAACGTACTTGTCTTGCGTGGTGATCCCATCAAAACTGAAGGCAGATTTCGTCCCGATGAAGGAGGACATCCCTATGCCATAGACCTTCAAAAGCAAGTGGCAAATATGAATGAGGGCAAGTACCTTGATCCCGATTTAAAGGATGTCCAGAAAACAGGATTTTGCATTGGGGTAGCAGGCTATCCTGAAAAACATTTCGAGGCACCGAACATACAATCCGACTTGCGTTTTTTAAAAGCCAAGGTGGATGCTGGAGCTGAGTATGTTGTAACTCAAATGTTTTTCGATAACAAAAAATATTTTGACTTTGTAGCACGATGCAGAGCAATGGGCATTGATGTTCCTATTATACCTGGATTAAAGCCCCTTACGACAAAATCGCAGCTCAGTATTATCCCTCATTATTTTCACATCGACATGCCCGACGAACTCGTGGAGCTCGTAGAAAAAGCCAAGACAGATGCCGAAGTAAAACAAATTGGAATTGACTGGTGCATACAGCAATCAAAAGAGCTAAAAGCAGCAAATGTGCCGGTGTTACATTATTACACCATGGGCAAAGCAAAGAGCACAGCAGAGATTGCAAGGGCCGTTTTTTGAAGGAGAAGGTTGTTGGTTCATTTTACAACGATGGTTTCATTGAATGAATCCCACGGCTAACGCTATTGGCAATTGAAAATACCGATTACACATAAGTAATCGTACAATCGTTTGGACTTAGTTTCTGTTCTATCGGGATTAAAATACCGTATAGGTATTGTAATAATGTTACTGAAGTGGACCTCTAAAAAAGTTCCTCTTTTTTTTTCTGAGCATCTGTCAAGTGCATTCCATCCCAGAATAAACCCGAATCACGCGATAGAGATATCGGAATTCATAGGTCGAAGTATTACTTTGTTCCATCGTGTAGATTCGAGAATCGCGCAGCGCATTAGCCTCAAAATGCTTCCAATGCGCAATGCGGGGTATATGCAATTAAAGCCAATGTCCCTCAATCCAATGCCCTTTTTCACTACCTTGCCTTCCTTCGATACGCGCACCATGAACTCAACTGTCATTGAAACCACCAAAGCCATTATCAGTATTACAAGCGATGGACATGTTCTGATTCGAATAAAAGAACAAGAAGACCTTCATGTGATTGATATTAAAGATACTCTTGCAGCGAAGCGCAGTCTAATCGGAGAGATTGAACATACAGTCATTTTTGTAACTGCTCGCTTCGGAACTGTGAGCCCGGAAGCACGAGAATTCTCAGCTTCTCCAGAAGTTGGCAAAAAAGTAATAGCACGAGCCATTGTCACAAAAAGTCTTTCAAGCAGGATGTTGAGCAATTTCTATTTGCGTATCAACAAACCGAGCACACCAACACGCATATTCGAAAATGAAGAGGATGCTGCGGATTGGCTGAACAAAATCCGAGAAAAAGAAAGGCGGGGGGGGTAGGGAATTGGGGAATGAGTGAATTGGGGAATGTGGGAATTAGTGAATGAGGGAATTAGTGAATGAGGGAATTGGGGAATTAGTGAATGAGGGAATGGGGGAATGGGGGAATGAGGGAATTGGTGAATGAGGGAATGAGGGAATTGGGGAATTAGTGATTTGGTGAATGTGGGAATGTTGGAATGAGGGAATGTGTGTATGTGAGGATTTACTATTCGATAACAAATGGATCGGAATAGCGCTGGTCGACCAAAAATGGATGATCTGTCAAGGTTTTTAAGAATGCGAGAAGTGCTTTTTTCTCCACTTCGGTCATGTGCATGCGCATAGGCTGACGGCCGTGTGGATCGAGATCATCGGGACCAGAAATTTCTTCAGGTAAATTAAAAAATCCTCCGTCATCATGTTTGCGAAGCATCGACGACAATTGTGGATGTGGTTTGATACCACTGTTGTAAAACTCTATTACTTCTTCAAGTGTCGCAATACTACCATCGTGCATAAACGGACCGGAAACTTCACAATTCCGGAGTGTAGGTACTTTAAACCAACCATCTCTCGTTGTGTTGTTGAAACCCACAAAACCAGGCACACCATTGTCGGTATAGTCCATTTGAAGACCAATGTTTTCTGCATTTGCAAGTCCATTCAATTCACTTCCTCCGTGACAACCAGAACAAGGGAACTTTTGAAAAAACAACTGTCGTCCCAATTCTTCCTCCGCATTGAAATTCGAAAATGCAGTTACCCTGCCAATATCAAACGCGGTGTTTATGGACACTACCGAACGAATAAACTGATCGAGCGATTCGGATATTCTCGATACGGTCACTTCATCATCGCCATAAGCATTCTCAAAAAGTACATTATAGTAAGACAATGCTTCGATCTTCTCAACCATATATTCCTGCGACTCGATGCCCATTTCAAAATGATTGGCGATCGGTTGCAAAACCATTTCACTCAAAGAAGATTCTCGAAGATCCCAGAAAAAACCAACTTGAGCGCCTGCATTCACAATAGAAGGCGTATTTCTCCCCGACTGTGCGTTGTGAAAACCGGGACTTGATGCTCCAATGTCAGAAAAAGCCTTGTGTTGTTTGTGACAAGTACCGCAACTTACTCGGTTGTTGAGCGAAAGTTGTGTCTCATAAAATAGCACTCGTCCCAGTGTAGCCTTTTGGTTGTCGATATTCACACCTCCGAATGGATCAAAGTCAGGCACATTGGGAAGTGAGTCATACTTATACACTTCTTCAGGTAAAATAGGTACTCGATTTCCTTCCAAAAATTCTATGTCCTTTTGACAAGCATTAAAAAAAAGTACAATACCGAATAGTGTCGGAAATAAACTCAGATAAGTAAACTTGACCTCTTTCATTGTTCCTCTATTAAAACCGCATGATTAAATACAAAGCAGCAGGAGGTCGGAGAAAAAATCGATTTCCCTCTACATCTTTCTGCGAATCGAAGTCGGGGAAATTGGTACTGGTAACAGTCTCCGAAATTTTGTCTGATAAATAGAGAAGCTGCATTTCAGTAGCAACACTCATTCTTGGAGTAATATGAAATTGAGGGAATAGGAAAAGTCCCAATCCAGATGAAGAAAAGGATTCTTCTGTTGTGTTTTCAATTTCATTGCCATCAACATCTTCAATCGTTGTATTAAAAGAATGATTTCTATTGGACAGCACGAAATCCGCGCCATACTTCAACGACCACTTGTTTCCAATAGCGGTGCGAAAGGCCAAACCAATGCGTAAATCTGTACTCGATGTGTCATTGTCGAATCCTGTATTGCCGTTGAAAGCACTTGGCAATTCCGTTGAAGATTTTTGGTAAAACCCGAGGCCCACGCGGATACCCACTTTCCCAAATCCAGCCTCCATGTGCAATACATAAGGACTCATCCACTCGTTGTTTCGAACAGCGTTATCACCAATTCGGAGCAATTGGAAGGAGTTCACTCCTATATCAAAATAGGACGAATCGCTTTGAGCAAAAAGAGAAGTCAGAGGACTGAGAAGAAAAAGGAAGAAGAGCTTTTTCATTGTTACAAATTACAGTTGCTAGCAAATACAAACACAAAGATACGATTTTGAAATTTGTAAAACTCCTTGAAACTTGTAGCCATCTATAATTATGGTCCCTCATTTCAAGAAATCAACTTCTCATCTATTAAAATTTATTGTTGCTTGCGAATAGGTTTTGACAAACACCCTGATCCTTTAATACTCAAAACCAATCAATTAAACCTATTCCCGTGAAAATCACCCCCCCTCTCGACCCGTTATTTCACCCCCTATTTTTCGGGTAAACCACTCTTGTTTCATGCCTTTCGAAAGGTTTAGGTTTGGGCCACTTATCAATTGAAAAACGCCTTAAGGGAACCCAACAGGTTTATCCGTGGAACGCGTGGTGGAGATTGTATCAATTGCGATTACTTGTCACTTCTATGAGCCCTTGTAGCAGCTCCTCTCACGTGAACCACGCATTATTAGCCCGTTCAAAATCTTCAAAGATTTCCATAAACAAACGAAAAATGGGAAACAACATACGATTCCTACTTCTAGTTATTTCACCCAACAGGCGTGCAAGAGAACCGGGCCATTGACTTGAAATGCAGTTGGAGTAATTTCCTTTTCCGTGTAATATTTTGTGCCTAGGGTTTATTCGGTTTTGTTTGTTTCCAATAACCAATCGATAAGTTCGCTATTTATCAAACACTGAAATTGTTCAAAGTCGTAATCACAATAACACCAATCCTGTTGCTGCAGGGTTGGTGTTTTGCTCAAAATTGGTTAGCGGTTGGCCCAGGGATAGGCTGTGGGAATACTGATTACCTATAGGATATAAATAGAAGTGAAGACGATTCCCTGTTGTTGATAGCCGGAGCCATATGGTCGGATGGAAATTGTGATTCAGCAAGAGTTTTTTTGACGTGGGATGGTCACCAATTTGATGCTCCTGGTGGTTATACTGTGGAAGTTCAAGGAATTATTGCCTTTGAATATCAATCACAGCTCTATTCAAGTGGTCCTATGGTTGGTAAGTAGAATGGTGATTTTAATTTACTTGTGAACTCACAGTGGCAAGATGTTAGGTGGCTTTGAAGGAAGCGCCAACGACTATCTTATTAGGGACGGACTTCTGTACTTGGCCGGAGCATACATCGGCGCAGCAAACGGACTAGTGTGCACGTTCGATGGAGACGTGTTACAGGATTATTATACAGGACTGCCAAATTCAGAGATAGCCATGAGCCTTGCATTTTATGAGGACACATTACATGTATGTGGGGGGGGTGGTAGTGAGGTGGGTGAAGAAACCAATGGTGGTTATGCAAAATGTTGTAAAATCGTCAACGGACAGTTACAAAAAGTCGCACAAGGTTTTCCAACTGGTGGCTTTGCATGGAGTGTGAAATGGTTTCAAAATAAGTTGTTCATTGGTGGACATCTCAGACTATTGTACAGTGATATTCATCATCGCTTATACTATTATAAAAATGGCGCACTTCACATTATCCCAGAATCCGCATTGGAAATCTATTGCAGCGCTAAGCCCCCGTGTTATCAACCACTTTCTAGATTTTTACTCTTGATGTATGGGTATACTCCATCAAATAATCCCGCATTGCGCATTGGAAGTGTCTTGATGTTAATGCGCTGCGGGATTCTCGAATCTACACGATGGAACAAAGTAATAGATCGGCCTATGAATTCCGATATCTCCATCGCGTGATTCGGGTTTATTTCATACGAGTAGAAACAGTTGAGGGAACTATGGTTAATCGGTTTATCAAAGAATAAAGGAGAACATAGAATCAATATTTTGTTATTCCTGAAGTTCAACGTGAGAATTATCAGCGTATGACTCTCATGGTATTCTAAAGCCCGCGTGAGGGACAGTAGCGTAAAGCCTTATATCCATTCTGCTTATAAAATAGTTTGGACTAATTAAAAAGCAGAATTGGTATAAGCTTGAAGCGATGGCCCGACCCCGCAATACTAAAATGCCTGAGGAATACAAAAGGATTCAAAGCGGGGACACGCCCCATACGAATGGTATAACAATTAACTGTTCGATATAGACCCATTGCCATTTTATCCTTAGCATTGTGTATTCAAAAAATATGGAAAGCGAAACAAAATCAAAAGCACCAATTGTCAATTGTCATACCCATGTGTTCACGGGTGATCATGTACCTCCATTTTTAGCCAAAACTTTCTTACCCTGGCCATTGTACTATCTCTTTCCAATGACCGCATTAGTCGGCTTTTTGCGTTGGTATGATCAAACCTTTGGCAAATGGAAGTATCAATATTGGTTTAAGAGATTTGTTCAGATTAGGTATAAAGTTAAAATGTTCTTTAAACGATACTTCCTGTTTCATCTCGTTTCTCTCCTTGTCGGCTTATTGCTAACACTACAAGTGTTCTTCTTTCTATACGAATTGATACTCATGATCGCAGGCAGCACCAGTGCATCTGCGGCCAATGCCATCGAAAAATCAGAAGTTTTTTTTGAAAGAAATTACCTCCTGTTTCCTGCGCCGGGTGTGTGGCTCAATGTGCTTTTCACCATTCTGCTTATGTTATTTTTTCCAAGTGGTCGCAACCTTATACTTTTCATTTTTAAAGGCATTTTTTCCTTTCTAAAAGCGCTTCCCGGAAAAGATAGTACCGCTTTGATAAAAAGGTATTTGTTGATAGGTCAAGTATCTAAACTCAAATATCAACACAATATATTCTCCACTCTGGCAACTCAATATCCGGAAGGCTCAAAGTTCATCGTTTTGCCAATGGACATGGAATATATGGGCGCCGGAAATGTTCCCGTTTCGTATTACACACAGATGGCAGATCTCGCCCGTATAAAGTCAAGCAAGATTTTTAAGGACATCATCCTGCCCTTTGTTTTCGTCGATCCTCGTCGCATTCAGTGCGACCCACAGTACTTCGACATGAAGGTTCATGGACCAGATTCGTTCACTGTAGACCACAAGTGTTTTGTCAAAAAGTATATTGAAGGTCATCAATTCAGCGGATTCAAAATATATCCTGCACTTGGCTACTACCCTTTTGAAGCGCCACTTTTGAAGTTGTGGAAATATGCAGTCGACAATGATATACCGATCACTACCCACTGCATTCGTGGAACCATATTTTACCGGGGATCAAAAATAAAAGAATGGGATACACATCCCATATTTGAGCAAGTTTACGAAAGCAATCGCTATGAATCTTTGCTTTTACCCGAAACGAAAAACAAAGATTTCTGCAACAATTTCACCCATCCTCTCAACTATTTAGTGCTGCTCGAAGAAAAATTGTTACGTAAGTTGGTGGGAAAATCTGATGCGGACATCAAACTACTCTATGGGTATACCAATGATTCTACCCCTCTGTTGCACAATCTAAGCAAACTCAAAATTTGTTTTGCACATTTTGGTGGCGACGATGAATGGACCAAATATTTGGAGGCAGAAAAAAACGATCACTCAACACAGTTGCGCAAGCGACCCAATCGCGGTATCGAATTTCTCACGCATCCCAACGGCAGCCCATCGCCGGGTAAATTGGAACAAATTTGGAAAACAGTGGATTGGTATTCTATTATATGCAGCATGATCTTGCAATACGAAAATGTGTACGCGGACATCAGTTACATATTGCAAAATCAAAGCATCACACCCTTACTCAAGCAAACGCTTCATTCGGAGGGCCTTCAAAAGAAAGTGCTCTATGGTACCGATTATTACGTAGTGCGCAATCACAAAAGCGATCAACAGATGCTGCACGAATTAATGGCAGGTCTCTCTTCATTCGAATTTGATATGATCGCCAGAGAAAATCCAGGAAAATTCTTAAGCAATTCTTGTTTCCTTTGATCACATATGCGTTTTAACCTTTCGTGTTTTTTTGGCCGTGCCCCCGCCAACAAGATTCAGAATTTAAAAAGAAACACGTGGCGGGGTCGGGCTCTTGCTGCAAGCCTCGGTCCCACGCACTGCGTGACTGTGGGACCTCGGGCTTTCCGCGACGATCCCTCACAGAGGTTATACGTTCAATTCAACCCAGAATCCGCACTGGAAGTCGCGATGAATTGCTTGATATCAAAGGGGGTTAGCGCTGCAATAGATTTCCAATGCGGCTTCTGGGTTTAACCCGGATTTTGCACTTGGGATTGTTGTGAAGAGCTGAAAGGCAAAAAGGACGGGAGTTCTCGGAACATTTTTATCCCGCTTTAACGGGTCGGATTAGATTATGCAACAAATGCCATGGATCTTGAATCCTTCACGTGCCCATGGCACAGCCTCGCACTCACTCTCATTCTCACTCTGTGTCCCTCGGACTTTCGCCCATATCTGATGTCCATAAGCAAGAACTGGCAAATGCCGAAAGAGTAATTGTTATAATCCAATAGAGTAAAACGAAAATGGACTATTCCAGATTCCAAAACGTTATTTCAAAACGTTATTTCAAAACGTTATACCAAAACGTTATACCAAAACAGTTTTGATCATACATTGAAAATAAACATCGAGAAAGCGCTCGTGATTAAATACTTTCAGCGATGTAATAGATTCCGACTGCAAAATTCGGGTTTAACCCTTGTCACAATTATTACAACCATCGGTCTTTTTCTTTCCAAAAAACCTTCGATAGATCACGATTGCGGCTGCCACTATGACGATTATGGTAAGTGCTTCTTGCATAGTATTACGACAAAATTTGATATGCGGCCAGAGCTGCCAAATAGGCCAAAATACCCATGTACACCAACTGGATCAGTGGCCATTTCCAAGATTGGGTTTCGCGTTTTACCACCACAAGTGTAGACATACATTGCATCGCAAAAACATAAAAGACCATCAACGAAATACCTGATGCCAAATTATAAACCGGTTGACCCGTTTCCTGATTGACCTCATTTCTCATTCGATCAATCAAACTTTGATCTTCTTCAAAATCTTCACCTACACTATATATCGCAGCCATTGAACCCACAAAAACTTCGCGCGCGGCGAAAGATGTGATCAATGAAATACCAATTTTCCAATCGTATCCGAGTGGTTCAATCGCCGGTTCCATCGCTTTACCTACAATGCCGATATACGAATTCTCCAAACGAACAGAAGCCAATTCCGAATCATAGTCCTCCTCTGTTTTCTGATTTTCAGGGGTGGGTAATTCAACCATCGACAATGCCATATCCATTCTTTGAGATGGTCCATAACTGCAGAGAGCCCACAATAAAATAGAAATAGCCAGGATTATTTTTCCAGCGTCCACAACAAACATCATCACTTTTTCCTTCACAAGAATCAAAACTGCTTTCCATCGCGGCCATTGGTATCCGGGCATTTCCATGAGCAGATATCCTTTTTCACCCGGGCGTATCAAAAATTTAAAAACCAAAGCCATGAGCAATGCACCGATCAACCCAAGAGCATAAAGACCAAATAATACCAGTCCCTGTAGATTAAATGGGCCTATATATTTTTCAGGAATCACCAAAGCGATTAAAAGTGTGTACACCGGAATCCTAGCCGAACAACTCATTAGGGGGGCTACCATGATAGTGATCATCCTGTCTTTCCAACTACTGATAGTTCGAGTAGCCATGATACCGGGAATTGCACAAGCAACACTACCCACAAGAGGAACAACACTTTTACCATTCAATCCAAAAGGTCTGACCAATTTATCCATCAGAAAAACCACGCGCGACATATACCCACTCTCTTCAAGTAGGGCCAGAAAAAAGAAGAGCAGCGCAATTTGTGGAATGAATACAAGAATGCCACCCATACCGGGAATGATACCTTGTGCCAACAAATCGGTGAACACCCCGGGTGAGAGATGCACACTCAACCACCGGCTCATTTCCAAAAAAGTTCCATCTATCCAATTCATGGGATACTCGGCGATACTGAAAATGGATTGAAAAATCAAAAGCAAAACGAATGCAAAAAGTAAGTATCCAAAAACAGGATGAAGAAGAATTTTGTCCAACTTTCCATTGTTGGCAATTTTGGCTGGCTCATCCCCTGCAGCAATTTTAACCTTCGAAAGAATTTCGCGAATACGAACGTATCTCCATTCGGCATCCTTTACCTGTGCTTCCGGTTCGGCGAACAAACTCAATGGATCTCTTTGGCTAAACCGAAAAAAACGCTGATCGTTTCGAAAGCCCTCGATCGCAGCCTTGAGCTTATCTATGCCCTCCCCAGTTCGTCCATTTAATTTGACAATAGGAACCTGTCCCAGATGAAATGAAAGTTGCGAAATATCAATATACCCCGCACCCGACTTCTTCACATCGTTCATGGTGAGAGCTATAATGGCCGGTATCTTGAGATCTTGAATTTGCGAATACAGCAGGAGATTTCTTTCAAGGTTGTTTATGTCAGCCACAAACACAACAAGATCTGGAAAGTCGGGATGGGCTTTGTTTGAAACCACATCAAAAACAATTTTTTCTTCTTCGGATCTTGGAAATACGCTGTAAGAACCAGGTAGGTCGAGCACCTCAATTTTTTTTCCGCTAGGTAAATTGGTAACACCTATTTTTTTATCGACTGTTACTCCGGGGAAGTTTCCAATACGTTGATTGAGACCTGTAAGAAGATTGAAGAGCGAAGATTTTCCGGTATTGGGATTTCCGACGAGTGCTATTCGATTGATTTCCATAAGCGGAAAATCAATTTACCGGCACAACTTGAACCAGATGAGCTTCCTCGAGACGCAAGGAAAGCGTATACCCTTCGAAGTCGACAGCAATTGGACCTCCGAAAGGTGCTTTGTACAAAACCCTCACCTTTTTGCCCAAAAAAATGCCCATTTCGGCCATTTTCGCAGCCAAATCACCCTTGGCAACTGCGGTTACAACGCCACTATCTCCGGGGAGAAAAGAGTCGAGCTCGCGTTGGATGGCTTGATGTTTCATACCCTGCAAAGAAACAATAGAAAGACAATGTCCTAATACCCTGTTTATGGTATTTGATTAAGCACTTGCCGTTTTTGGGCGTGTCCGCGGACTATCTTCAAAAAAAGATTTCGTCCAATAAACAGATTCATCCTGCAAAACCGTCCGATTTCCGCGGCCGTGCTATCCGTTTCAAGCCGCCATGGATTTCCAAATGGCCATCCTATTCGTACCACCGCTCTCACTCTGTTTCTCACTCTGTCTTTGGCGGGCTTTCCACTGCTATCACTCACGCAAACCTACACAATCGAAGAATTAGGTTCCCTTATGTTTCGTTCAATGTAGTGCAACGAAATTGGTCTTGGCTCAGCCGAGACTACTTAAATCTAAACGGTATAACACATATGCTTGGTGTAGCTGTCTAGTGAAATGGAATGGAAGAGACTAATACTATCACGAATACAGGCAACATTTTTCGGGGTATATAAAATAGTATGCCTAGTAGGATAGATGCACCAAATGTTTGCTCCATCCTGTAACTGAGGCTATTAACAAGCGATCGAAGATATTGATTCCAGAACGAAGTCGGTTCTGTTTGTAGCAAAATTCATTCAGATAGTTGTGCAGGTACTTTGGGCTAACACAAGGGTGGATATCCAAAATTTTCCTTTTGATATTGCTGATATGAATGTGAACAATGGGAAGGAACTTTCCCGCTTCTGAAGGCTTTAAAACTTTGGCGATGTGTTTCTTGAAGAACATATCACAGCCGTTGTAGCTTGGATTACCGTCTCTTTGAATTCGAGATTCTTCATTAACCCAGAATCCGCATTGGAAGT
>Ga0209490_10002817_pt1 | contig 16371 bp, 13 predicted proteins | sample MAT06_FD_187209 | JGI IMG/M metagenome (GOLD analysis project Ga0209490, IMG submission 187209) | Freshwater microbial communities from Lake Fryxell liftoff mats and glacier meltwater in Antarctica - MAT-06 (SPAdes) (version 2) | ecosystem: Environmental > Aquatic > Freshwater > Ice > Liftoff...
AATTTCTGGTATTTCCATAATTCAGGGTTTTCCGGGGCCAGATTGCGGGCGTTCTCGTAATAGGACAGAATGGTGGAGAGATCCTGCTGGTTGTTGCTTTTTTGAAAGGCCCAGACCAGGGCGGCCTGGCTGGCCTGTTCGTTCGGATTTTTTCCAAGATCACGAAAAAGGTATTCCAGCTCCGCGTCATTGATTGGGCGCCAGTTCTGCGGATCTGTGGCGTAGCCAATGGGATAGTTCTGACTTTCATAACGACCACAATCCAGTTCCCATTTTCCTTGGCGGGCCATGAAGCCGAACCAGGCGTGGCCACCATCCGAACCCTGGCCGGAGAAGTAAAGTGTAGGGACACCCCTTCCTTTACCGATCGCCGTCCCATAATAGGCCTGATCCACGCAAATGCCTCCGTTTTGTTCGATGTCCTGCAACTTGTAAGAAGGGTGGGTCCAGGTGTAACGGTTCGTTTTGACCCGCGGTGTGTCATAGATGATGGAAGAGAACGCCTTGTCCAGCTTCGAGCGGCTAAACTTGGATTTCTGCGCGTATCGCAATTCGTCCAGAGAGATGAGGGAGTCCACCATGAATTTCAATTCGGTGGGGCCGAGTTCCCTTAAATCCAGGTCGAGTTGCTTGGATTCGTTTGATTCGATGTAGAAGCGATAACGTTCGGACGGATCGGTGTTTCCGACCGGGACAGCTTCTGCTTTGACCTGGTGATGGGGCCAGGTTTTCGGGAATTCCTGATCGAAGACGATGGCGTATGCCACCGCGAGGGAAGAGTAATCTTTGGTTTTTTCGGGAAGCGTAAGATGAATGCGTGTCAGAATTTCCGTGGCTTTTGCGGCGTTATCGGCGGGACGGAGATGGCGAATCAGGAGGTGGGAAGCCTGGGGTATTTTTCCGAGGGCTACAAAGGCTCCGGCCAACTCCGCATTATTGCGGATGATTTTGTTGGCTACTCCGAGACGGAGCCATGCCTGTGTATACAGCCAGGGTGTGAAATGAGGATTGTCGGTAAAGGATTTGACCCCTTCATTCCTGTGGGTGTCTTCGAGTTGTTGATCAAGTTGGGTGAGGGCAGCCTCCCATTTTTCCGGGGAAGCATTCTGATCCCAAAACGCGTTGAGGGCTTCCTGGTCAAAGGCAGGAAGGCCGGCCTGGGCTGTAAAAACAGTCATTGTGTACAAAGCCGTAATCAGCAGGCGTGTCATGGCAAGAGAATGCCTGTTGCAGCAGGTGAATCCAAGCAAAAGATTGCGCTTTGCTTTCCTGTGTTTATTTTAGGGAAACGACTCATGCCATCCTCTGAATTTACTGCCACGCACAAAGTGCGGATCCAGAAAGATCTGGAATCCAGTGAGGAACGCTTCCGCATCATCGTGGAGCAGACCGGCCAGTTGGTTTATGATTACCGGGTGGCCAAGGGCACGATCGAATGGGCAGGAGCGGTGGAGAGTATTACAGGTTATGCCCTGGAAGAATTTCAAAAAGTGGGAATTCTGGAGTGGGAGGAGATGATCCATCCCGAAGACCGCCTGGTGGTGGTGGAAACCATGCATGCGGCCCTGGAAGCCTGCTCACCTTTTCAGATCGAATACCGTTTCCGCCGCAAAAACGCTTCCTATATCTACGTTGAGGATCACGGCATCTTTTTAAAAAACGCGGAGGGCAGGGCGGCCCGCATGTTGGGGGTGATGTCGGATGTGACCTCACGGATCGAGTCCCAAGAGGCCCTGCGACGGAGCGAGGAGCTTTACCGTTCGCTGGCTGAGGCTTCCAGTCACTTGATATGGATGGTGGACGCCCAGGGGCAGAAGGTGCTCGACCTCAAATCCTGGCTGAATTTTACCGGCCAAAGCATGGAGGATTTGGCCGACAACGGCTGGGTTCAACCCATTCACCCGGAGGATTTTCCCAACATGCAGGAGACCTGGCTCAGTAGCGTGAGAACCGGGATGATTTATGAGTGCGAATATCGACTCAGAAGGAAAGACGGTGTTTACCGCCTGATGTTTGCGCGCGCGGTGCCGTCCAGGGATTCGAAGGGGGTTGTACAAAGCTGGATAGGAACCTGTCTTGACATCACCGAGCAACGGGAATCGGAGAAACGCCAGACCAGGTTGGAGGAACAGCTGCGCCAGTCACAGAAGATGGAGGCCATCGGAACCATGGCGGGTGGAATTGCCCATGATTTCAATAACATTCTGATGGCGATTATTTCCTATGGGGAATTGGCTGAATTTGAGGCCGAATCCCATCCCGCGCAATTGGAAAACATCAGACATATTCTGGATGCGGCAGACCGGGCTCGTGAGCTGGTCAAACAGATCCTCGCCTTCAGCCGTCAGACAAGACAGGAGACGCGTCCGGTACGACTGAATCTCGTCGCCCAGGAAGCCCGCAAATTGTTGAAAGCTGCGCTTTCATCCCAGATTGAGATCAAATTGGATTGCGAGGAGGGTCTGCCGGCCATTCTGGCAGACCCGACCCAGATGCAGCAGGTCGTCCTCAATCTCTGCACCAATTCAGCCCAGGCACTGTGCAAAGAGGGCGGTCAGATTGACTTGTATCTGGCGGGCAGGGATTTTACCCAGCCTTCCCTGGCGGAGAAACACCAACTCAACCCGGGAAGTTACGTCCTTTTAAGAGTATCGGATAACGGGGTGGGCATGGATGAGGAAACAACCAAGAGAATTTTCGAGCCGTTTTTTACCACCAAAGCGCCTGGTGAGGGAACAGGGCTGGGTCTTTCCGTTGTCCATGGGATCGTCAAAGCCCATCAGGGTGTTATTGAGGTGAGGAGCAAGGAGGGGGAAGGCACCACCTTTGAATTGTATTTTCCGGCTGTATTTGGTGCGGAGGAACTGGCGGCTGCGATGGAATCCAAGATCCCGCGGGGGAAGGGTCAAAAAATATTGATCGTGGATGATGAGATCAAAATATGCCTTTCCCTTTCACGTATTTTGGATAGGCTCGGCTACTGGACGGAATCATTGATCCGTCCGGTGCAGGCCTGGGATATGATTGAAAAGGATCCAAAAAACTGGGATCTGGTCATTACGGATCTCACCATGCCGGGTTTGACAGGAATTCAATTGGCTGAAAAAATCCACCAAATCCGTCCCGACCTTCCTGTTCTGTTGGTCACCGGCTACAGCGGAAGCTGGACCCAGGAGCAACTAAGTGAAAAAGGGATCAAGGAAATGATGACAAAGCCAATTTCCACACCGGATCTGGCGGCGGCCGTTGCACGCTCTTTGGGGGTCGTTACCTAGTGTCCTGAACTTGATTCTGTGGGATTCAGAAAACCAGAGCCGGCTCAGGAATTCCACGATCCAATTCAACTCGCTATCAGCGTTTCTTTCTGTCACGTTTGCAATTCTTCTAAGATAGTTAGAAACTAATACAGCATTGTAATTCAATTAATAAAACTTACCCTTGATCCACTATGAAAACACCCATTCGCGTTGCAGTAACCGGTGCCGCCGGTCAGATTGGTTATGCTCTCCTTTTCCGCATTGCTTCCGGAGCAATGTTCGGCTCTGAGCAGCCGGTGATTCTCCAGCTTATTGAGGCTCCCGTTGAGAAAGCCATCAAAGCCCTTGAAGGAGTGGCCATGGAATTGGACGACTGTGCGTTTCCTCTTCTCAAAGGCATGGTTCTGACCAGCGATCCCAAGGTGGGATTCAGGGATGCCAATTGGTGCCTGCTCATCGGGGCCAAGCCCCGCGGACCCGGTATGGAGCGCGCCGATCTTCTCAAGGACAACGGACAGATCTTTATCGGTCAGGGAAAGATCATCGACGAAGTCGCAGCGGACGATGCCCGTATCGCCGTGGTCGGCAATCCCGCCAACACCAACTGCATGATCGCGGCCAGCCAGGCCAAACGTCTTCCCTCCGAGCGTTTCACCGCCATGGTCCGCCTCGACCAGAACCGAGCCCAGAGTCAACTAGCCAGCAAGGCTGGTGTGGATTTGACCGAAGTAAAAAACATTTTCATCTACGGCAACCACAGCCCCACCATGTTCCCCGCCTTTGCCCATGCCACCATCGGCGGCAAACCCGCATCGGATGTCATCCAGGACGACGCCTGGCTCAAAGGAGCTTTCTGCGAAACAGTAGGCAAACGTGGTGCCGCCATCATCGCGGCCCGTGGGGCCTCATCCGCCGCTTCCGCCGCCAACGCACTGACGGATCATGTCCGCTCGCTCGTGACCGTCGGTGCGATTCACTCCATCGCCGTGAAATCCAAAGGAGCCTATGGCTTTGACCCGAATATCTGGGCGGGTCTGCCGGTCAAAACAACCGCTCCCGGCAGTTATGAAGTCATTGAAGGCTATGCCATGGATGACTTTGCCAAGTCCAAAATTGCAGCCACCAACAAAGAACTGGTGGAAGAGCGCGGTTTTGTGGCCTCCATGCTCTGAGACAAAAAGGCGATTTAACGCAAAGACGCAAAGAGTTTAAGGTGCCAACAAGAAAGTGGGGATTTTGATTTTTGATCCCGTAGAAAACAACGTGTTTTCTCTGACTTAAGTTCTTAGCGACTTGGCGTCTTTGCGTTAAGATCTTTTCCGGTTACCTTTTTGCGTAGAGAAGTTTTTTTCCCGAAAACCAGCGATGCAACCCACTATTCCAACGGAATTATTGGCGGGCAACGCCTTGTCGACTTTTATCGGCGAGGCCTTGGCTTCCCCTGATCTTTCCTGGCAGGGGATACCTTCCAGCGCCCGGGCTTTTCTTCTCGCGGCCCTTCACCGGAAAAAGGAAAAGGCCTTGCTGGTGGTTTTGTCCGATTCCCGGCATCAGGAAGAACTGGCCTCCGATTGCCAGGCATGGGGACTTGAGGTGCTGGTTTATCCGGAACTGGAGGAACTGGATGATTCGATCCTGCCGGATCCGGATCTACAGGCGGAAAAACTGGGAGTCCTGCACCAATTAATGGAACATCCGGCCCCGGTGGTTTTGGTGACGGCCAAATCCTGGGAGCAACCTGTTCCTCTCCCTGAAACCCTGAAATCCAACCGCCTGGTGTTCAAGGTGGGCAGCAACATGCCGATGGCCTCCGTTCTGGATCAATTGCAGCGCAGCGGCTACGTGATGGAAAGCCTGGCTTCCCAGCGGGGTCAGATGGCACGGAGGGGCGGTATTCTTGATGTGTTTTCCTGGCACTCGGCCTATCCGATACGCATGGAATGGTTCGGGGACGACGTGGAATCCATCCGGGAGTTTGATCCCGCCGAACAACTTTCCGTCCGGATTCTGGAACATGCGGACATCCTGCTATCAGGTTCCACAGGGAACGGGCTGGACTCCGTCGGCCAGGGAAATCTGTCGGATTATCTTCCCCGGGGGTGTCACATCATCCGTTGCCTATCAGCTGAACCCTTGGATGAGGAAAAAACCGCTGCGGGAAATGCTTCCCTCGATTTCTCCGGCCACGACTTCCTCCACTCCCTTCACCGCGACCCCGTGCTTCAGGAAAACAGGAAGCGTCTGCTTTGCCGGAACCTGGAGGATTGGATCGACGGTGAGTGGAGACTCTGGCTGTCCTGCAATAACGAGGGAGAAGAGCAACGCTTCCGTGAGTGGCTCCAGACGGAATCCGGCCTGAAAGAATCCCGTGCCCGGGAGATTCTGGGTAAGATCCGCTTCTTCCGCTCGCCCCTGCTCAAAGGTTTTGTCTGGCCGGAAGACCGGCTGGTGATACTGACTGATGCGGAAATTTTCGGGCGTTACCAGACCCTGCGCTCCCTCCGCCGCCTGGATCGCCTGGGCATGGCACGTCTCAAACATCAGGGGGTGAATTTTGGCGAATTCGAGGATGGCGACTACGTGGTGCATTTGGAATACGGTATCGCGCTGTATTGCGGCATGCAGGAAATCCCGGACGACGAAAGCGGGGAAAAGGGAACGACCCGCCAGGTGTTGGTGCTGGAATTTTTCGGCCAGGCCAAACTTTATGTCCCTCTCGAGCAGGCTTTTTTGGTTTCGAAGTATGTCGGAGTGGGCAAGAGAACCCCCACCCTGGACACCTTGGGAGGCAACCGCTGGGAAAAAGCCAAAAAGCAGGCTGAGAAAGCCGTGGCGGATTACGCGGCAAGGCTTCTGAAAATTCATGCAGAGCGCGACACGCTGGGGGGATTTTCCTGTCCGCCCGACACGGCCTGGCAGAAAGAATTCGAGGACTCCTTCCTCTACGAGGAAACGGAGGACCAGTTGAAAGCCATCGTCGACACCAAGAGTGACATGGAATCCACCCAACCGATGGACCGCCTGATCTGCGGAGATGTCGGCTTCGGGAAAACCGAGGTGGCCATCCGTGCGGCCTTCAAGGCCGTGATGAGCGGTAAACAGGTGGCTTTTCTTGTCCCTACCACTGTTCTAGCGCAACAACATTATAACACCCTGAAGGAGCGTTTTGCTGATTACCCCATCCAGGTTTCCATGATGAGCCGTTTTGTCAGCCGCAAGGAGCAGAATGAAACCATCCGCAAGCTGGCCCTTGGGGAGGTTGACATTGCGGTGGGCACGCACCGGGTAATTTCGGCCGATGTGGGATTCAAGGATCTGGGGCTGGTCATCATCGACGAGGAACAGCGCTTCGGGGTGAAGCAGAAGGAAAATTTCAAGGAACGTTTCCGGCTCGTGGATGTTCTCACGCTTTCGGCCACGCCAATCCCCCGCACGCTTTATCTTTCCCTGATGGGTGCCCGGGACATGAGCGTGATTGAAACCCCGCCCAAGAACCGTCTGCCGGTCGAGACCGTTGTGACTTCTTATGACGAGCGGATGATCCGTGCGGCCATCCAGCGTGAACTCCAACGGGGCGGTCAGGTTTTCTATCTGCACAACCGGATATTAAGCATTGAAAAAGTGGTGGAGCGGCTGCACTTCCTCGTCCCTGGTGCCAGGGTGGATTACGGCCATGGGCAGATGGAGGAAGATCAGCTGGAAGAAGTCATGCTGCGTTTTGTGGAAGGGCGTTCCGATGTCCTGGTTTCCACCACCATCATTGAAAGTGGGATCGATATCCCCAACGCCAACACCATCATCATTGACCGGGCGGACCGCTTCGGGCTGGCCGATCTCTATCAACTACGGGGCCGGGTGGGCCGGGGTCAGAACCGCGCCTATGCCATGTTGCTGCTGCCCCGGGATTTGATGGGAGGGGATGCCGGCAAGAGGGTTCGCGCCATCAAACAATATTCCGATCTGGGGGCAGGTTTCAAAATAGCCATGCGTGACCTGGAAATACGCGGGGCGGGCAATCTCCTGGGCACGGCCCAGAGTGGACACATCATCGCGGTTGGCTTTGAGCTTTATTGCCGCCTGCTGAAAAAGGCGGTGGAATCCCTCAAGACGGGGGCTGCACCCGTTCTCCCGGAGGCCCGTCTTCGCCTGGATTTTATGCATCTTGGCGAGAGCGGAGGGCCAGTGGAGGGTGATTCGGCCTATCTGCCGTCGGATTACATGCCGGAGATCCAATGGAGGATCAGTGCTTATCGCGAGTTGGCCGAACTCCAGAGTCTTCAGGATTGGGAAGCATTGCGGAAGCGCTGGAAAGACCGTTTCGGTCGTTGGCCGGAGCCCGTGGAGTTGCTCTTGATCTATAACCGTGCCAGAATAGGAGCTACCCAGGTCAAACTTTCCAGTATTGAAACAAAAGCAGATAAGCTCATAATGACAAGAAACGGGGATTATGTCATGATCGGGGGAAGGTTCCCAAGGCTGACGAAAACCCGGACCAAAGCCAGACTACTCGAAATAGAAAAATGGATTCACTCGCTCAAAAGCTGATAGTGCTTTGCCTCTTGGCCCTGCTCCTTCCTGCCCCTAAGAGCCACGGGCAGGTGAGGGACGGTGTGGCTGCCGTAGTTAACGACAAGGTCATCACCTTATCCCAGGTCCGCAAGGAAGTCGACCCGATCGAGGCCCAATACCGTGACCTTTTTGCCGGGGTTGAATTGGTGGATAAGGTCAGAGAAGCCCGGCTGAATTCCATGAAATCGCTGATCGAACGCGAATTAATCATCCAGGAGTTCAACACCAAGGGTTTTTTCATTCCGGAGAACATCATTGAAGAACGTGTGCGCAAGATTACCTCCGAACAGTATGAAGGGGATCGCCGCGCTCTGGTCCGCACCCTTCAGGCCCAGGGGATTTCCGTCAGCAACTTCAAAGACCAACTACGCAACCAGATCATCGTCCAGGCCATGCGCACCCGCAATGTTGCATCAGCTGTCATTGTTTCCCCTTATCAGATCGAGCAGTATTACCAGGATAATGTCCGGCAGTTTGTCCGTCCGGATGAGGTCAAGTTGCGCGAAATTTTCATGAGGAAATCTTTTTCCAAGGAAAAGCGGATGGGCCGGGACGGCAAGGAAGAGGAATACGATCCCCAGCGTCTGGTTATGGAGGATATTCTGCAGAAGATCAAAGCCGGCTCCGATTTCGCCAGCCTGGCCAAAGGTTATTCCGAAGGGTTGCAGCAAAAGGAGGGTGGAAGCCGTGGTTGGGTGACAGGTTCCGGTCTGCGTCCTGAGCTGTCCAGTGTCTCCTTCAAGTTGCGGCCCGGACAGAACAGCGGAATCATTGAAACCAGTGATGGATTCCATATCGTGCTGGTGGAGGATCTGCGCAAGGCGACGGTGATTCCCATGGCGGAAGTCCGGGAACGTATTGAAAGCACCCTCCTGCAACAGGAAAAAGAACGCCTCCAGCAGGAGTGGCTGGACGGTCTGCGCTCCAAGGCCTTCATCAAGATGTTTTTCTAGGTTTTGCCTCTGTGAAACCGCTTCCTGTCATCGGCATCACCCTGGGTGAACCAGCCGGGGTTGGTCCCGAGGTCGTTCAAAAAGCCCTCCAGCATTTGTCCCGGAAATCCTTGGGCGCCACTTTCCGCCTGATCGGGGATGTCCGGGGTGCCCGGCCCGGCAAGCCCACTCCAAAATCAGCAAGGCAGGCTCTGGCGGCATTAGAAGAATCCGTGGCACTGCTGAAAACCGGACAAATCCAGGCGGTGGTGAACGCGCCTGTTCATAAAGCCCATTTACAGAAGGTTGGTTTTGCCTACCCGGGACAGACAGAGTTTTATGCCCGTTCTTTCCGGCTTCGTGAGGAACAGGTCACCATGATGATGGTTTCCGACAAGTTGAATGTGGCTTTAATCAGCACTCATTGTTCGTTGAAACAGGCAATCGGACGTGTTTCCTCCAAAGGTATTGTGATTCATGGGACACGTCTGATTGAAATGCTCAAATGCAAAGGTGTTAAAAAACCACGTATTGCCGTGTGCGGACTGAATCCCCATGCCGGGGAGGAGGGTCTGTTCGGGAATGAGGAAGGAAAAATAATTTCTCCCGGAATCCTTGCCCTGAGAAAAAGGCATTCCGGAAAGGCTCTTGTCTCCGGACCCCATTCGCCAGATGCCATTTTTTCTTCGGCCCTGCAGGGGAAGGTGGACGGAGTTTTGTGCCTTTACCATGACCAGGGCCTGATACCTTTCAAACTGGTGGCCTTTGAGGAGGGCGTGAACCTGACCTGGGGTCTGCCTTTTGTGCGGGTTTCGCCCGATCACGGAACCGCATTTGACATTGCCGGAAAAGGAGTAGCCTGTTCTTCCAGTATGGAATCCGCCATCCGTTTGGCAGTGAAATTGGGCACAGTTGATAGGTGACAGAACTTCATGCCGACTTTTCCCACAGACCTTTCCCGCATTGACGAACTGCGCCGCCGCATGCCGGCGAAGGGTTTGTTTGCGGAAAAAGAATGGCTGGCGTCGCCCACGGCCTTTCCCCTGACTCCACACCAGCTTGACTACCTGGAAAAACTGGGTCCCCGTCTGCTAACTTTTCTCAAAACCTGCAACCTCTTTTATCGCCAAAGCCGCTCCGGGAAAAAGCCCGCCTACATTCATGAATGGCTGGACGCCGGTAAGCCGCAGGATCTGCTGGAGTTGGCTTTTGACCCGGCAGTTAAAAACCAATTACCCTCCGTTATTCGTCCTGATCTGTTGATCACAGACAAGGGCTTTGCCTTGTCCGAGATCGATTCTGTTCCCGGCGGGCTCGGTATGACGGCCTGGTTGAATGAAAGTTACACCGCACTTGGGGAAGACGTGGTCGGCGGTGCAGATGGCATGAGAGAAGCGGCCCGGCGCCTGTTGCCGGATGGTGATGTCGTGATTTCCGAGGAGGCACTGGCCTATCGTCCGGAGATGGAATGGTTGTTTGGAGAGAATCGCGTCAAAGCAGCCGAAACGTATGAATTCAACGGAAAAATGACCTACCGCTTTTTTGAGGCTTTCGATTGGTCTGGTTTGGAGTCGATCCGCCGGAGTTATAGTCCTGACTCGGGAATGACGCCTCCCCTCAAACCTTTTTTGGAAGAAAAACTCTGGCTGGCTTTGTTCTGGCTGGGTCCCTTGCGGGAGGCCTGGCGGCAGGAGCTGGGAGACCGCTATGACCGGGATTTTCAGGAGTTGATTCCTTACAGTTGGGTGGTGCACCCTGGCGAAATTCCGCCTACCGCTGTACTTCCCCATTTAAATGTTCAGTCATGGGAGCAGGTGGCCGCTTTTTCCCAGAAAGAACGTGATCTGATTCTCAAAATATCGGGATTTTCCCCGCAGGCCTGGGGTTCCCGCGGCGTGACTTTGGGTTCCGATGTCAGCACAGAAGAATGGTCGACAGTACTCAACCGGGCCTTGGCTTCGTTTCCCAGTTCCCCTTACATCCTGCAACGTTATGAAAAACCTGCCCTGATCCGCCATCCTTATTGGGACGAAAAAAGTGGCGAAACCAAAGTCATGCAGGGACGTGTCAGGCTATGTCCCTATTATTTTGTTGAAGAGGGGGAGGCCCGTCTGAAGGGTGTATTGGCCACCATCTGTCCGGCGGATAAAAAGCTTATCCACGGTATGAAAGACGCCATCATTGTTCCCTGCCGAATGGCCCTGGACAACCATTCGCATGGTTAGTTCTTCAGGTGAGGAAGAACGGATTCTTCGAATTTTTTCAACCAATCCGGAAATTCACGGGCAACAGTCTGGGCGTGTTTTGTCAATTCCAGCAGCCTTTCATGGCGCAGTTTCAGGTCGTAAGCATGGCGGAACACGTGACGAAAGCCTTTGAGTTCCCTCAGAATATTTTTGTAATCCGGGGGCAGAAAGGCGGGCCTGACTTCCGGAATTTCAAGATGCAGACGTTCCAGCAATCGCTCATGATAATCCCCCTTTTTTTCAAAATGATTTTCGAAAGTCCGGCACAGACGCTCCAGGGATTTTTCCAAAACATTATAAAAACGGTGTAATTCGTAACCGCAGGCCTCCAGATGCCCATCGTGGCTTTCGTTTATCCGCAAAGCGGCATTGCGGGAGGACTCTTGGAGGATGGAGAGATCCTGGGACATTTCAGAAACCAGAATCTGTAGTCCTAAGCGATCCATGTCAGGCCCTTTTTCAGGATGGTTTCTTTCAGGCGGGTTTCCGAAAGCAGGGTGACATCCACTTTGCGTCCAAGGCTTTCCTCCAGCCACGCGGATACGCCGTAAACCGTCATGTGTTCCGGTTCGTGATCAAGGGCCAGGTCGATATCGGATTCCGGGCGGAAACGACCTTGTTCCACCAGAGAACCGTAAACCCAGAGACGGCAGCCCTTAAGGTGCTTTTTACTGAGCAGGCGCAATTTATCCAAAAGGTGAAGCCGTAACACTTCGCGCTTGTCGGCAACGTTTTTGTGGTGCTCAAGCAGCAGCTTCATGACTTCATTAAAGCAGTCATCTGGGTTATCATCAAGCCAGAAGCCCGGAGCGGGGGAGTCGGATCTTGCTTTTAGGATCGGGCTGGGCCTGTTGGCAGAGCCCGAATCCATTCTTTTCCTCTATAACCGAGTTTTCCGATTTCGGAAAAGTTGGTTGTAGGAAAAAATAGAGCGTTGAATTCCTGTTTTTGGGAATAAACGCGCCCTTGCGTTCTCTGACCTTTGGATTACAATATGCTCATGTTTTACAAGCTAAAAAGTTTACTAGCCGGTGTCATGGGACTATCGGTTTTCGTGACTCTTTGCTGTTGTGATGCTGAAGCCAAACCCTTCGCGACCCATGGCTGTTGCAAAACCGCCCCTGCGCCGCTTCAGCAGAAGGACACCTGTCTAAGTTGCCCCCACCAGAACCTCAACGTACGATTCTTGGATAAGGTTCAGGCCGTCTCTCTGAAAGCTGATTCAGCACCTTTTCCGGTCAGTTACCTGGATGATTCAGGATTGGCCGCTTTTGAATTTTCCACCGGCAAAGCTGCTTCCCTTCCTCTTCGTGCAGCTGGGGGAAGTCCCCCGGTGGATCTCACCATTCTCTATCTCGTCCTGAGGCCTTGATTAAGCGGGTGTGGGTCAGGCTCTCCTGGTGTTTGTCGCCGGCCCCCTTTTCTTCCCTGAGACGACACAAGTGATTCGGTAAAAAAACAAAACTTTATTTAAGAAAAATTGGATTATGAAAAAAACATTGTTGATTTTAGCTGCAGCAGCTCTGGCTGTTCCTGCGTTGTTCGTTTCCACCTCACAAGCTGCAGGAAAATGCTGCCAGGACTGTTACTGTGGGTGTGCGGAATGCTGCGAGTCCGGCTGTAGCAACTGCGAAAAGTGCAATAAGTAACTTCTCCGGTTTTTAAACCGGAACAAGGGAAGCCCGGCAGGAAACTGCCGGGCTTTTTTTGCGTTCTTGCTGTCGGCGCATGGTCTGGTATTTCTGGAATATGTCGCTTGTATTGGTGACCGGCTCGGCCGGTTTGATCGGGTCGGAAACCTGCAAACGTTTTCATGCGGAAGGTTACGACATCCTGGGGGTTGATAATGACATGCGGGCCTACTTCTTCGGAGAGGGAGCTTCCACCGGCTCATCCAGGCAGGGATTGGAGAAATCCCTGAAACGTTACACGCACCGGGCCCTGGATATCCGGGACCGCGAGGCGGTGGAAAAACTCTTCCATGAGTACGGCAAAGACATCGCCCTGGTGGTTCATACCGCCGCCCAACCCAGTCATGATTGGGCCGCCAAGGAACCCCATACCGACTTCGGGGTCAACGCCATCGGCACCCTGAATCTTCTGGAAGCGGCCCGCCTGTCCTGCCCGCAAACGCCTTTTATTTTTACCAGCACGAACAAGGTTTACGGAGACACGCCGAATCGTCTGCCCTTTCAGGAGCAGGAAAAACGTTGGGAGTTGGGTTCAGATCACTTCTATGGGCTTCATGGCATTGATGAAAGCATGTCCATCGATCAGACCAAACACTCGCTCTTCGGGGCCAGCAAAGTGGCGGCTGACGTCCTTGTGCAGGAGTATGGACGTTATTTCGGGATGAAGACCGTCTGTTTTCGGGGAGGCTGCCTGACCGGACCCGCCCATGCCGGGACGGAACTGCACGGCTTTCTGGCCTACCTTATGAAATGCACCGTGGCTGGTAATCCTTATCGTGTCTTTGGTTACGGAGGGAAACAGGTCCGCGATAACATTCACAGTCACGACCTTGTTGAAGCGTTCCACCAGTTCTTTCAAAATCCACGCAGTGGTGAAGTTTACAACATCGGAGGCAGCCGACATTCCAACTGCTCCATGCTGGAAGCGATTGATCTTTGTCAGGAAATCAGCGGGAAAAAACTGGACTGGACCTACCTGGAAGACAACCGGATCGGCGACCACATCTGGTGGATCAGCGATGTCCGCAAGTTCCAGTCCCATTATCCCGGATGGAATTACCGCTACGGTCTGCGGGAGATTCTGGAGGAAATTCATCAGGCTTGTGCCTGATGAAGCATGGAGCATGGAACTGGGAGCGTGGTGCATGAAGCGGGGAAAAAATACTACAAAAAAACTGACACCCTTGAATTTTAAATTCAGGTTTGAAGGTTTGCAGATTTGGCAGATTGGTATCGAGTTGAGTATTCCTCTTTTCCGGTTGGCGGATCATTTGAAAGGCGAAAAGCTTTATCGCTTTGCTGAGCAGATGAGAGGTGCCGTGCTTGGTATTACCAATAATATTGCGGAAGGCTCTGGAAGCACATCGAATAAAGAATTTCAGCAATTTCTGAATTTTTCACGAAGGTCTGTTTATGAAACAGCGAATATCCCTTTTGTATCAGTCAAGGAGGGGTCTCTTTGTGATGAAGAAACTCAAGACTGTTTGAATCGTGTGGAAGAGTTGTCCCGGAAAATCACCAACTTTTCCCGCTCCTTGAATCCATAAATACGTTTATATGTCCCTTGCTTTTCAATCCCCGCTCCAAGCCCCGTGCTCCAAGCCTGATAAGCTTCTTCTGACTGGAGCCTGTGGCTTCGTCGGAAGCACTCTGGCCTTGGAATTACGCAGGGTTCTTCCGGATCTGGAGATCATCGGCATCGACAACCTGAGCAGGAAGGGCAGTGAGGGGAATGTGCCAAAGATACAGGAGTCGGGAATCAGGTTTCAGGTGGGGGATATCCGGAATCCGGCCGATCTGGATAAATTGCCTGCGGTGAATTGGGTGATTGATTGCGCGGCCAATCCCAGTGTCCTGGCTGGCGTGGACGGGAAAAGTTCCTCTTTTGAAGTCATGGATCATAACCTGATCGGAACCCTGCAACTCCTGGAATACTGCAAGAAGCATAAGGCAGGGTTTATTCTGCTGAGCACCAGCCGTGTTTATTCCATTGCAGCGCTTAGTGCCATTCCGGTGGAGGAAGTGAAAGGGGCGTTCAGACCCGAAACCGCCCTCCATGCCCAAAGCTCCGCGCTCCACGCGGATTCGGTTACCCCTGAGGGCGTGACCGAATCCTTCAGCACCCGTCCGCCGCTTTCCCTTTACGGTATGTCCAAGTTATGTTCGGAAAATCTGGCGTTGGAATATGGCGAAACCTTCGGGTTTCCGGTCTGGATCAACCGTTGCGGAGTGTTGGCGGGCGCCGGACAGTTTGGACGGGCCGACCAGGGAATCTTCGCCTACTGGATCAACAGTTGGCTGCGTAAAAAACCCTTGAAATACATCGGTTTTGGAGGGCAGGGTTTTCAGGTCCGGGACGCCCTGCATCCCAGGGATTTGGTGCCCTTGCTTATACTACAGATGAACGATCCACTGAGAAAAGTTGAAAAAATCCAAAACCTGGCCGGCGGAGCGGCCAACAGCATTTCCCTGAAACAGCTCAGCGACTGGTGCGAAAAGCGGTTCGGCCCGCACAGGGTGCTTTCCGATCCAGAGCCAAGACCCTTTGACCTGCCCTGGATGGTGTTAGACGCAACCTTGGCCAGGCAACAGTGGGGCTGGAGGATGGAAACACCGCTTGACCTCATCCTTGAAGAAATAGCCGTTCACGCTGAAGCGCATCCGGATTGGCTGGAAATTTCGGGCAACAGTTGACGGCCAACTTACATTTGACAATATTTGCCACTATTTGTAAGCATTGGAGTATGGGCTACACCCGCACGGATCACTACGAAACAATCATCCAGCGCCATATCCGTTCTGGACGGGCCTCGAATAAAACGGAGGTCATTCACCAGGCGCTGGCCTTGCTTGACGCAGTTACCCGTGGTCACGGGCCCATCGGTGCCAGCTTTAACAATGCCAGTGAACTGGAAGCCCTGCTTTTGGAGGCAGGCCCGGCGTCGCCCATGACAGCCGAACGCAAAGCCCGCATTTTCGGGCATTTGAAACGGTGAAATTTCAGGCTTCGCCGGAAACGGACGATGACCTGATAGCAGCCCGTGACTTTATTGCAGCCGATAACGAAAAGGCCGCTCTCGATTTTCTGGATACGGTTTTTGAAGCCTTTGACCGTTTGGGTGAAAATCCAGAAATGGGTGCAAAAGCGCGCTTTAAACATGCTGCTTTGAAAAAAATGCGTTATTTCGTGCTGCCACCCCCTTTTAACCGTTGGATCATCTTTTACCAAACGGGTGGGAAGGGTGTGGATATCAGGCGTGTCCTTTACGGGAACATCAACTGGAAAGACGAGCCGGGACGTTTTTTTTGAGGATTGAAGTTGGAGCCCGCAGACATCCCTCGGGCATACCCTTGAAGAAATCTCGGACCTTGCGGAGACCCATCCGGAATGGCTGGAAATTTGGGGGACTAAGGCAGGAAAGCAACTGCTGAGAAATTGATAATCCTGGTAAAAAGGCCACACTGGCTTTATGAAAACAGCCAGTGTGACTGAATTGAAAAACGGGCTCAGTAGCTTTCTGGAGAAGGTGCAGCGGGGCCATTCGGTGCTGGTTACCGAGCACAGCCGTCCTGTTGCAATTCTTGAAAAGGTTTCGACCGATCGTCTGCCTCCGAATTTGAGGGATCTGGCGGCTCAGGGTTTGATCGCACTTCCCGGGAAGGATCTGGATCTGAA
>Ga0209490_10002818_pt1 | contig 16365 bp, 8 predicted proteins | sample MAT06_FD_187209 | JGI IMG/M metagenome (GOLD analysis project Ga0209490, IMG submission 187209) | Freshwater microbial communities from Lake Fryxell liftoff mats and glacier meltwater in Antarctica - MAT-06 (SPAdes) (version 2) | ecosystem: Environmental > Aquatic > Freshwater > Ice > Liftoff...
TGTTGAAGGTCCTCATACTTCAACAATATCTCATTCAGCAACTTCTTCGGACCCAGCTTATAATGGGATTTCAATAACAGGCATCATTGCTTCTGTTACAGACAATGATATGGCACCCAATCCCTGTCCAACTCTCAGTAGTTCTGTTACAAATACAAGTTGTGGCTTGAATAATGGAACAATCAACTTGACGTTAACTGGTGGTACAGGTCCATTTAATTTCATTTGGAACAATGGAGCAGTGATAGAAGATTTATCTAATTTGCCATCTGGATTTTACAGTGTGACTGTCACTTCTACTTCTTGTCCATTAGGTGTAGTCATTTCGACAACAGTGGGCGTTTCGACAAATCCCAACCCAAGCTTGAGTACCCAAGTTATGAATGCTTCTTGTGCCAGTCCCAATGGTTCAATTGACTTAACAACAACTGGCGGCGTTGCTCCATTTAGCTTTATTTGGAGCAATGGAGCTGCAACAGAAGATATTTCAGGATTGAGTCCTGGTTTATATGGTGTTACTGTAACTGCAGTTGGTTCTGGATGCCAAGGCGTTACCACCTCTGCTACAGTAATGGGATCTGGCAATACCAATCCTACCCTAAGCACAGCTGTAATGAATGCGGCTTGCAATACTGCCAGTGGTTCAATTGATTTGACTACTGCTGGTGGTGTTTCTCCATTTGGTTTCTTGTGGAGCAATGGTGCTACAACTGAGGATATTTCAGGCTTAACTGCTGGGACATACACCGTAACTGTCACTTCTATTGGTTCAGGATGTATCGGAGTATCAACATCAGCAACTGTAGGATTGGTTCCTGATGTTATCCCGCCAGTATTGGTTTGTCCTGGTCCAATGAATGTTTCATGCTTTAGTGCTATTCCAGCACCAGCGCCTGGATCGGTTATGGCTTCAGATAATTGCACCAACCCACTTACTGTAACTTTGCAATCGGATATTATATCCAACCAAACATGTGCCAATAGGCTGACCCTTACAAGAACTTATCAAGCGATTGATGGGGCAGGGAATGTAGGTAACTGTCAACAGATTATTACAGTTAATGATCAAACTGCGCCCGTGTTTAACACACCATTGCCAATTGATTTGTCCGTTAGCTGCGAATTATCTGTGCCAGGTCCACCTTCTGTGGGTGCAACAGACAATTGTGGTGGAGTTGTGAATGTTATATATAATGAAACAATAATTCCGGGTAATTGTCCATCAAGACGCACATTAGTTAGAACATGGACGGCAAGTGATGTTTGTGGAAATAATAGTCAAGTTGTTCAAACAGTATCTGTTGTTGATAACACGCCTCCAGTTTTTGTAAATCCTCCAACAAATATTACTGTAAGTTGTGATGCAATCCCTCCTGCTCCAACTTTAACTGCAACGGATAATTGCACAGGTACAACGCCTCCGCCTACTCCAGTGATTTGGATTAACGAAATCCATTATGATAATACTGGTGCTGATGTTGGTGAATTTATAGAAGTTGCTGGTACGGCTGGTTTGAATTTGGCCAATTATTCTTTGGTATTGTACAATGGATCAGATGGACTTCAATATGGAACTACTGCATTGAGTGGCACAATTGATAATGAATCCAATGGATTTGGAGCTGTTAGTTTTTCCTATCCTGTCAATGGTATACAAAATGGTGCACCTGATGGTATTGCATTGGTAAATACAGCAACAAATACAGTTGTTTACTACCTGAGTTATGAAGGCGTCTTCACAGCTCTAAACGGTCCTGCAATGGGTCAAAGTTCAGTTGATATCAATGTCTTTGAAGCAGGGATAGAGCCAATTGGTTTGTCACTTCAATTGACTGGAACAGGAAATGTTTATCCTAATTTTACTTGGAACGCACCTCTTGCTCAGTCACCTGGAGTTTTGAATAACAATCAGAATATGACCGCCCCACCTAATCCTCCTGGTACAGGGATGATTACCTATACATTTAATCAAACCCAAGCTCAAGGATCTTGCCCGAATAGCGGAGTTATCACAAGAACTTGGACAGCAACTGATGCATGTGGAAATACCGCTACACTTATCAGAACAGTGACTGTTAATGACAATACTCCTCCAGTTTTTATTCAGCCATTACCTGTTGACGTGACAGTTGAGTGTAATGCAATTCCTGCTCCACCAATTGTAAGGGCAGTTGATAATTGTGGCCCATTGACGGGAATGTCTTCAACCCAAATATGGATCAATGAATTTCATTATGACAATACAGGGAATGATGTTGGGGAATTTATTGAAGTGGCAGGCTTGTCAGGTACCAATTTAAGTGGTTACTCATTGGTTTTGTATAATGGTTCTGATGGTCTTTCATACAATACGATAAACTTAAATGGCACCATAGATAATGAATTCAATGGTTATGGTGCAGTTTCATTTTCATATCCTTCTAACGGTATTCAAAATGGTTCTCCAGATGCAATAGCATTGGTTCAAAATGGAGCAGTGATACAGTTTTTAAGCTATGAAGGGGTTATGGTTGCACTAAATGGCCCAGCCAATGGCTTAGCCTCAACAAATATCATTGTTTCGGAGACGGGTTTTGAGCCAATTGGCCAATCCCTTCAATTGAAAGGGGTGGGAAGTTCATATTCTTCTTTTGCTTGGAATGCACCATCCGCAGAATCCCCTGGAACACTTAATCAAGGACAGACTTTATCTCCTATTCTTATTATTGCAACTTTGGCTGAAGTTTTCCTGCCAAGCACACAATGTCCTCAGGCAGGCATATTGAGAAGAACTTGGTCAGTTAATGATGGTTGTGGGAATAGTGCTCAATACACACAGAATATAACAGTTCGCGATAATACACCTCCTGTTTTTGCAGGAAATCTTCCAGGTGATATTTCAATTGAATGTGATGCGCCAATTCCTGTAGCTCCTGTTGTTACTGTTACTGATAATTGTGATACCAATGTTCCAGTGAGTTTTACTTCTGTTACAACACCAGGCAAATGTCCTCAAGAATCGATTATCAAAAGAACTTATACTGCTATGGATGATTGTGGTAACATTGCTATGTATATGTATCAAGTTACCATAAGAGATACAAAACCGCCAGTTATTAATGTCAGTGGAATCGCTGATATTACAATCAATTGTGAACAAGCTGTTCCTTCAGCACCTATTGCAACGGCAACAGATGCGTGTGATAATACACCAACAATAGTTTTTACCGAATCGAGCACTAAAAGTCCGTATAAGCAACTTTGTGGATTCTACAATTATACCATTAAAAGGTCTTGGGTGGCAACTGATGATTGTGGTAATTCAACAAGTAGAACTCAATTGATAAAAGTTAAAGATGATATGCCTCCAGTTTGGTTGAGTACACCTCCAGCATTTATTACCGTCCAATGTGATGAAGATAATGACAATAACATCGATCCAATTGCAATTGATGGCTGTGATGGCAACCCGTCAGTATTACTTAACTTAGAATACGTTCCAATTCCAGGCGGTTGTGCCAAAAATTATAAAGTCAAGTACACCTGGACTGCTGGAGATAAATGTGGAAATATTATTAAGTTCGTTCAAATAATCACTGTACTTGATACTGAAGTACCAATCATAGTATGCCCTAAGGATATTACCATTAATAGCAGTATGCCAATTGCAGTAAATTGGGTAACTCCTAAAGCTGCCGATCATTGTGAGGGTCCCTTGGTTACCAAGCAAATAGCTGGTCCTCCCTCAGGAAGTTTATTCAGTCCTAATACAACCACAACAATAAGCTATCAAGCAGTAGATGATTGTGGTAATAAGTCGATCTGCAGTTTTATAGTAACCATAAATGGATCAGGTACTGCTACAGTACTAAGTATTTCTGGGGCTATTAGCACACCTCAAGGTCAGTCTGCAAAGGCTGAAACAGTAGAATTAATAGGGGATGTGACTCAAACTGATAATACGGTTTTTGGTTTGTATGCATTTGATAACTTGCCTTACGGTGCAGATTTAAAGATTATTCCTAAGTCTAACTCGAATCCACTAAATGGGGTCAATACTTTAGATTTAATACATATAACCAATCATATATTAGGAAAAAAAGCCTTAGATTCTCCATACAAAATGCTGGCAGCCGATGTGAATCAAAGTCTTTCAATTTCGGCTTCAGATTTGGTGGATATCAGAAAACTAATATTAGGCTTATCAGATGACTTTGAAAAGTGTGACAGTTATCGATTTATTCCTCTTGAATATTTGTTTAAAAATGTTGCCAACCCATTTTTAGATAAAATTCCCGATGGTTCCGAAATAACTAGTTTGTCAAAGCCAGAAAAAGTTGACTTCACTGCAATAAAAATGGGTGACGTGAATAGTTCATACAATGCCGAGAATGGTTCAAATGAGGTTCGAACTGGGAAAATTGAATTACATGCCGATGCGGTCAGTTATGAGGCAAGTCTAGAGCTTCTGGTGCCAATTTATTCAAAAACGGAGTTGTTAGGAGCGCAATTTACTTTAGAATTTGATGTGAATGCACTTGAGGTTCTTGAAATTGTGCCTTTGACTGAAGGAATTGATCAGACCAATTTTGGCATGAAATTCCTTAAAAATGGTTGGATATCAGTTTCAATCAATAAGGAAAATGGAATGAATGGTGCGCTTTTTGCAATTCGATTCAAATCCAAACAAGCAGGTGATGTTCAGCAATCCATTCGTATTAATTCTGCTCTAACCAATGCAGAGGCCTACCTTGATCTGAATTCGAAATCGGATATTGTGCTTAGTTTTGATTCTAAAGATTCGGAAGAGACCCATGTGGAAGCATTTCCTAATCCATTCAAAACCACTCTGAATTTCCATATTACAACTACTCAAAAATCGGAAGCAGTCATAAGTTTGTTTACTATGAACGGAATACAAGTTTTGCGTTCTGTAAATATGTTAGAATCGGGAGAACAAATGGTAAATATTTCAAGAACTACAGCGATGGCATCTGGAACATACAGATACACCATAACTGTCGATGGCCAATTATTCACTGGTCATGTTGTGATTCAGGACTAGAATTATATAGAATGATAAGGGGGATTTTTTATAAAGTCCCTCTTTTTTTAGCTCTTTTGGCTTCTGTTTGGTCCTCTATAGATCCCCACATTCATGTTCATCCAAGTGACTTGTTTGTCACGTGTCATATTGTTGGCCATTGCAACTTTCTGTGAGGGGATATTATCTATGTCAATAATTGAAATGATTGAGTTCGCATCAGTTGTTTTTAGTCCATGAGCATGAAATGCTTTTGCCGCTTCAGTGGCATAGCCTAGGCCCCAATATTTCATAAACAAAGAGTATCCAACTTCTAGCTCATTCTTTTCGTCAATGTCTTGCAGCAAAAGACCGCATTGTCCAACATATTCACCTGTTTGTTTGTCGATAAGCCACTGAAGTCCATACCGCTCATCTTCATATCTTTTTAACCCTCCTTCAAGCCAGAAATGGGCTTTTTCATTCGGTGTTTTTAAGTGATGCAGGAAAGTGAAGTACCTATAATTTTCAAAATTTTCAAACATTTTTACTAAGATGTTGTGATCATCTGCTTTCAAGAATCTTGTAATGAGCCTATCGGTCTCCAGACCATCGTTGTATTGGTAAGTCATATGGTTTTGTTTGATTACCTGATATTTTATTGTTCCTAATTGGAAGTAAAAGTAAGGATTTAGTAAGAAGTAAAATTAATTCTGATATTTTTTGAGGCTAGTGTTGCAATTGATTAAAACTTGTCTTACTTTTGACACAAAATGTTTTAAGATAATAAAACATAAAACAAAAAAGAGAATAGCAATGTATAGTAAATCAATTTTGCACATGGACTTGGATTCATTCTTTGTATCGGTAGAATGTCTTCGTAATAGTGCATTTCTAGGGAAACCACTCATTATTGGAGGCACCAGTAATAGGGGAGTAGTTTCCTCTTGTAGTTATGAGGCGCGCCGTTTTGGGGTTCAGTCTGCCATGCCTATGCGGATGGCCTTGCGTTTGTGCCCAGATGCTATTGTATTACGTGGTGACATGGAGTCCTATTCTCGACATTCTGCCTTGGTAACTGAGGTGATAGCTGAACATGCGCCAATATATGAGAAGTCTTCTATTGATGAATTTTATCTTGACTTGACGGGTTTGGACCGATATTTTGGTTGTTATAAGTGGGCAAGAGAGCTGAGGCAGCGCATCATGACAGAGACTGGTCTCCCTATTTCATTTGGTCTTTCGGTCAATAAGCTCGTTTCGAAAGTAGGAACAAGTGAGGCCAAGCCCAATGGCACGATCAATATTGCTGCTGGCACAGAGCGGGATTTTTTAGCCCCACTTTCTACTGCCAAGATTCCTTCCATCGGTAAGGTAACGTACAAGAAACTCAGTTTTATGGGGGTGCGTACAGTACAAACTTTGCGTGAAATACCGGTGCGTCTGCTGGAAAGGGAGTTTGGGTTACATGGCAGGGATCTATGGCTCAAAGCCAATGCAATAGATGACAGTCCGGTAGTGCCTTACGACGAACAGAAGTCGATGTCAACAGAACGTACATTTCAAACGGATACTGTGGATATTCAGCGTTTACGTGATGTGCTGTTGGGCATGGTGACAAAATTGACTTTTGATCTCAGGCAGACGGGTCGATTGACCTCTTGTATTACCATAAAATTGAGGTATGCAGATTTTAATACTTATACCATGCAACATCGGATACCATATACAGCTCAGGATAAGGTACTTATACAACATGCTCATGAACTGTTGAATAAGCTATGCCAGCGCAGGCAATTGGTCCGACTCATAGGAGTTCGGTTCAGTGGCTTGGTACGAGGTTGTTATCAGATCAATTTATTTGATGATACCATTGGTGATATTCAATTGCTGCAGCAGATGGATCGTATCCGCAATAGATTTGGTTCTGACGCTATCAAAAGGGCATCGTCATGTAAGGCATAGTATCATTGGAGGCAGTATTGGAACCCTGAATGATTTTAGGATTGAAAGGACGGGAGTGGCTCTGCTTTCATCAAGGACTTGCCTATGTGTGTAGGTGACGGAGGAGTTTTTAGTATTTTATCTAAAGGGTAATCATTTTAAGTTTTTAGCACATGTATTTGAGTGTTCACAGTTATTTTAGTTTGAGGTACGGAACTTTATCTCCTGCACAATTAGCAGCAATGGCATTTGCAAAAGGGATAGATGTAATGGTATTGACAGATATCAATAATACCTCAGTTAGTTTTGAGTTTATCAGTCAATGTCAAGCGCATGGTATCCGTCCCTTACTGGGTATTGAATTCAGGAATGGAAGTAAGTTTCTGTATACAGGAATAGCCCGAAATGCAGAGGGATTCAGTCAATTGTGTCGGTTTTTGAGTATGCATTCTATGGAGGATAAGTCATTGCCCTTGGTCCCGCCTTGGATGGAGGATGTTTACATTATCTACCAGACACCACTACCTAAAGAAGTGGCACATTTTAAGCCCAATGAGTTTATCGGAATTAGACCTGAGATGGTCAATAAAGTATTTCATGCCAAATGGAAGCGGCACATTGATCGCATGGTAGTTTTTAGTCCAGTTACTTTTGCTGATAAGGAGGGATATCGCGTTCATAAATTATTGCGTGCTATTGAAGGGAATACAGTTTTAAGCAGATTGGTCCCTGAAGATATGGCAGCACCGACAGAGTTATTTTATGATCTAACATCCTTGCTGAAATTTTATGAAGCATACCCTAAAATTGTTGAAAATACCCAAGCTTTGTTGGATAGTTGCAGTATTGAGATGCCATCTAATAATGCCAATAACCGCAATAGTTTCACAGGATCTGCTGATGGCGATATGCGCCTTCTTCACAAGCTTACCAACAATGGTGTTGTTCGGCGATACAGCGGAAAGCAATTGGGCAATGCAGTGGAACGGATTCAACGTGAATTGAAAGTAATTGACAAGCTGGGGTTTGCACCGTATTTTCTGATTACATGGGATATTATTCGCTATGGCCAGTCGGTGGGTTATCATCATGTAGGAAGAGGGAGTGGTGCCAATTCTCTGGTTGCTTATTGCTTATACATTACGGATGTTGATCCCATAGAATTGGATTTGTATTTTGAGCGATTCATCAATCCATACAGAACTTCACCTCCTGATTTTGATATCGATTTTTCTTGGTCGGATAGGGATGATGTAACGGACTATATTTTTAAGCGATATGGTAAGGAGCATACTGCTCTACTAGCCACATACAATACTTTCAAAGGACGCTCTATTGTTAGAGAGCTGGGCAAAGTTGCAGGATTACCAAAAGCTGACATTGACTTAATTATTAATGAGCCTAAGGCGCGTGACAGACATCATCCCTTGGCTGATGCCATCTTTAAGTATGGAAAATTGTTAGAGGGATTTCCCAATTATTTATCCATTCATGCAGGAGGAATCATTATTAGCGAGCGGCCTATGTTTTATCATACTGCTTTACAAATGATGCCTAAAGGCTTTCCTATCACACATTTCGACATGTATGGAGCGGAAGATCTTCATTTTCATAAGTTTGATATATTGAGTCAACGGGGCTTGGGACATATTAAGGATGCTGTGGATCTGGTGAGGCAGAATCGAAATGAAAGTGTAGATATTCATGATATTCCTCGTATCAAGAACGATCCTCGGGTGCGCGAGCAGTTGCGTTCGGGACAATGTATTGGATGCTTTTATATTGAATCTCCAGCTATGCGTGGCTTACTTTCAAAAATAAAATGCGATGATTATATTCATTTGGTAGCTGCGAGTTCCATTATTAGACCTGGAGTAGCTAAATCTGGTATGATGAGGGAGTACATTCATAGATTTCATCATCCGCATTCCTTTGAATACATACACCCTGTGTTTCAAGAACATTTGGGTGAGACTTATGGTGTGATGGTATATCAGGAAGATGTGATGAAAATTGTACATCATTTTGCTGGTCTTGATCTTGATGAATCAGATGTGTTGCGCCGGATAATGAGTGGGAAGAAGAAACAATCGGACACTTTTGATCGACTTATGGCAAAATTCTTCAATAACTGCAAGCAACGGGGTTATTCTGATGAACTGTCACAAGAAGTATGGCGACAAGTAGAAAGTTTTAGCGGTTATTCTTTCTGTAAGGCACATTCTGCCAGTTATGCAGCCGAATCGTTCCAGAGTCTTTATCTTAAAACTTATTATCCACTGGAGTTTATGGTGGGTGTGATCAATAATTTTGGCGGATTTTATAGTACAGAGCTTTATGTGCATGAAGCTCGTATGAGAGGCGCACGGATTCACCCTCCCTGCATTAATTTCAGCCGACGCCTCACTTGTATATATGGAATTGATGTGTATCTGGGATTTGTACATTTATCTGGGATGGAGGCAAAACTGTCGCAAATAATAGAGGAAGAGCGCGATCATGGGGGCGCTTTCAAAAGTTTGGCAGATTTTACTGGAAGGATTGACCTCGCCTCTGATCAATTGGATTTACTCATCCGTATTGGTGCTTTTAGGTTTACAGGGCAAAGTAAATATGAACTCATGTGGGAGAAGAATGCTGTTTACAATCCTGCCTCAAAAGTCAGTGAAGGTATCCATCTATTCAAAGATGAGCATGAGTCATTTACCCTGCCAGTACTTTTGGAGGGCGACTTTGATCAAGCATTTGATGAAATAGAATTGTTGGGTTTTTCGCTTTGTTCACCATTTGACTTGGTCGTTGGCAAGCTTCCCATTGCTGTACCTGCTTTGGATATCATGAAATATGAAGGCAAACGGATAAGCATGACTGGCTATCATGTTACTAATAAACCGGTTACAACGATCAAAGGAGAGTTGATGTACTTTGGGACGTGGGTAGATGGCAATGGGCTTTTTTTTGATACGGTTCATTTTCCCCCATCATTGCGGAAGTATCCATTTAAAGGGAAAGGGATTTACCACATGAAAGGCAAAGTAGTATTGGATTTTGGTTTTCCCAGTTTAGAAGTAGAATGGATGGATAAGCTTCCTTTTGTAAGCGATGGGAGATATTGACACTGCTAATCAATAGTGCCAGTGACGTCTCCTATTTTAACGGCAACAAAATCAAGATTCAAAACATCAACTGAAGTAGTAAGACTTCTGAATATTTTGGAGCCCGGTCCATTGGGATAAATAAAATTTGGGGTTATCATCATCCAATTGGTATTGTTGGGCCATTGAAATTGTTTGCCAAGGATCATTCTATTGATTTCCAGAAGGTCTAGTGCACTTATGAAATTATTTTGGGTGACATCAGCAGCTACTTTTTGACGGTTACCTAAAGCTTTTTGGCCTAAAATGAAACGGTTGACAATTAAAAGATCTGTTGTAGAAACCCCATCCATGGGGAAGGTATTATATATTGGCGTAATCGTAAGTGGTAGATTTGACTCAACGTTATAAAACGTGTATTTACCATTGCTATCGGTTTGAACTACTTGAGGATTGGGACCAGATAAGCTTACAACGACTCCAAATAACGGACTTTCTTTTGAATTGGTAATTCTACCCGATAGTGTTACAGAAGGGCTTCCTTGCACGGAGATACTTCCAATGGTATCTTTCCCAAGGTTCAATGGATCAAGCCAATCCTTAAGTCGAGTTTCTGGGGTTGCCCCATCATTCCAAGACTTCGCTAGCCGGCCAATAAATAAAGTGGAGAATTGACAATTAGCAGAACCGCCGTTCAATTGGCCAACTACTCGACTATTTTCATCAAATAATGGCGCTCCGCTGCTTCCTGCTTCAGAAGTTCCTTTATCAAAGCCTACTCTGAAATGGTTTTGTGCAGGGGTAGTTATTCCATTGCTCCAATTGACAGAATTATTCCAGATTACTGCAGGAACATTATCAATGCTAACTTTTTTCATATCGCCCATCGGATGATGAACCATAATTCCTTTTTGTGGATTCTTGGTCAAGGACTTGTTCCATCCATTGTAGCAAACTGGATAGGTAGAAGGAATGTTATTATTCAACTTCAATAACGTAAAATCACTTTGTTCTCGGTGGGCTACTAAAGTGCATCCAGTTAGTGTTTTATAACCTGGTTCAATGATGGGTTGACCACATTCAGGAGCCTCCCATCCAAAGTAAAAAATAAAATTCTCGTAGAGTGGAATAATGCCAAATTCACAATGGTATCCAGTTAGGATATAAGGAGTACTGTCTTTGGCTGTATTATTCATAAGGCTGCCCGAGCAGAAAAACATACCTGTTTGACCAGTAAATAAAATTCGGACTACTCCATCTTTTTGCTTTTTGACTGGATTCCCTTCTGGGCAATTTACATTGATTTGACATGATAAGGAAGCAAGAAATCCTGGATCATTTGGATTCTGAAGCAATTGAGTAGCGTTATCTTTTTCGTAGATATAGTAAATCTTATTGAGGTGAAATAAATTTTTGGGCTTTACAAGACTGGGCAATTCAAGTTGAAGAATTACCTCTTCTCCTCGAACTGGAGATATTGTGAAGCTTTTATTCTTGTTGTTGTTGTTATTCGTATAAGCACCAGCAATTTTTTTTCCGTCTTTAGTAAGAACGAAAAACCTCGCTCCAATGGGAAGTTCCCAATTGTCAAAACAAAAGGAAAGCCCTGAGGCATCAGGAACGTGAATTGGAAGGGTCCAAATTTGCTTCGTGCCATTCGTTTTATGCCATTTACCATTATAAAGAGGATCAATATCTACAAATATTGGTAAACCAACACGTAATTTATCTGACTTTGCGTCTTCATCCTTTGCTTTTTGAATATCGGGCTTCGAAAGCACTATTTTTGATTCAGAAAACGAATTGAGCTGAATTGGTTGGGGCTCAAAAGGAATACTTAATTGAGCACTAGATTTCTCACAGGTACAAAGGGTAAAAAATAAAAAAGCAATGAAGATATGGTTCATGGTTATCTAAGATACGGAGGATTAAGTTTAGGCCCCAAAGTTGCAGCCTTTTAAACAAAAAGTCAAATTATGTCATTGTCATGCCTTCATATTTGCTGTTTCTAATTTCTTTAATTTCTGCCGATTGAAAGTATTCATCGTATGTCATTAATCTATCAATCATGCCATTGGGTGTAAACTCAAGAATTCTATTTGCCACTGTATTCATAAACTCTTGGTCATGAGAACTTATAAAAAGGCTTGAAGAAAAATTGGTCAAAGCATTGTTGAATGTAGTAATTGATTCCAAGTCAAGGTGATTGGTAGGTTCATCAATAATAAGAAAATTAGGTCCAGCCAACATCATTTTAGACAACATACATCTCACTTTCTCACCTCCTGATAAGACGCCAACTTTCTTGTAAACTTCTTCTCCGGAAAACAACATTTTACCCAAAAATCCACGTATAAATTGTTCATCTTTTTCTTTAGAGTATTGTCGCAACCAGTTTATCAAATCAATATCTTGATCACCACTAAAGTATTCTGTATTTTCTAAGGGAAGATATTCAAACGTAATAGTTTGTCCAAATTCAATATTCCCTTCATCAGCTGGTTCGTTTCCTGAAATTACTTGGTAAAATGTTGTTGCTACCAAAGGATCTCGACTAATAAGGCCCGCCTTTTCGCCTTTGTTGAATTGAATGTTTACATTTCTGAAGTACCAATCCCCGTTAGGCTTTCTTTTTCCAAGGTTGTTGCATCTGAAAAGTTCATTACCAGGTTCACGTTCTGATTTGAAGAAAATAAATGGATATTTTCTGCTAGATGGTTGAATATCATCAAGATTTAATTTGTCTAATGCTTTCTTTCTTGAAGTTGCTTGTTTTGATTTGGATGCGTTTGCAGAGAATCGAGCAATGAACTCTTGCATTTCCTGTCGCTTTTTATCAATTTTTGCATTCTTATCTTGCATTTGTTTCAAAGCCAATTGACTTGATAAGTACCAAAAGCTATAGTTTCCAGAGTAAATTCTGACCTTTTGGAAGTCAATGTCAACTACGTGAGTACAAACCATATCCAAAAAGTGTCTGTCGTGGGATACCACAATAACACAATTTTTATAATCAGCCAAGAAATCGCTCAACCACATTATAGTTTCAGTATCTAAATCGTTGGTAGGCTCATCAAGTAATAGGAAATCGGGGTTTCCAAAAAGTGCTTGAGCCAATAATACCTTTATTTTTTGTGGACCAGAAAGGGATGCAAGTTTTTGGTAGTGAAATTCAACATCAATTCCTAGGTTGCACAACAACTCAGCGGCGTCACTTTCAGCTGTCCATCCTCCCATTTCGCCATACCTAGATTCCAATTCTGCTGCCAGCATTCCATCAGCCTCAGTGGCATCAGGATTCATATAGATAGCGTTTTTTTGTTCGTTAATTTGGTAAAGTTCCTCAAAGCCCATCATCACGGTGGTTAATACATCAAAATCGTCGTAAGCAAAATGATTCTGTTTGAGAACCGCCATACGATTACCAGGTTCAAGTGAAACAGAACCGCGTGTCGGATCAATTTCTCCAGATAGGATTTTTACAAAAGTGGACTTACCAGCACCATTAGCACCAATTACGCCGTAGCAATTTCCTGTAGTAAAATTAAGGCTGACTTCATCAAAAAGAACTCTTTTCCCATATTGTAGGCCTATATTGTGTGTACTGAGCATGTTTGTGTTGTGAAATTTGACACAAAGTTAATTCCACTATAAGAACCTAGGGTATGATTGAAGAAACTTAATTATTCTTTTTTTAGATTAGTGGCTTTTGACGCCAGCAACATAATTTGAAAGGTATTCAAAATTTGTAGTTAAACTGCCATTTGAGGCAATTGTTCCCCTTTTAAGTATGTCACTATCTGATTTTGAAAGCTCAGGAAGAATATATTTAATAAAGGCTTTGCCAAAACTTTCAGAGGCATCTCTGGGCAGTTCGTTTGGTAAATTATCGATAGACATGATGTCAATCACATCTTTTTGATGCGGATCTACCTCTTCCATTCGATGAATGTGATAACCAAAAACAGGATTGTCAATGGTTGTGGCTCTGAGCGTACAAGGAATTGAAGAATTTGGCGCAATATCACATGTCACATCCGCTATAACACTTAACTTTAATCTTGTTTGGCTGAGTTCCGATGCTGAGAAAAATGCTGGTGATTTGTCATTCCAAAATATTCCATTGATCATGATATCGGAAATTTTCAAATATTTCATGAAAGCCATATCAAATCGTTCAGGAAATTGATAATATTCCTTTTTTTCAAAACTTGTCCCATCCTTTTTTAAGACATAATCAAGACAATCCAATTGGGTATAAACAGGATACACAAACTCTTTTGTCAAATATTCATCTGGAGTGACTTGCTTAATTTGCATATCATCTAATACCTGCTTTGCACCTGAAGCAACTCGACCTTTACCAGTTAAGACAATTTTAATAGGAGGTAAGTTCGTGTTTTTGTAAAAGCTTAAAACATCAGAATAATGCTCAAGATCTTTAAGTCTGGGCAAACTAAAAGCATTTGTACGTTTACCATAGGTCCAAAGTGCATTGTGTGCACCAACCATGCCAGCCCAATTGCCGAAAGCAATCAATCTTTCACCATTGCTTTCAGTCAAAACTTCATAATCAATTAGTGTAATCTTCTTGGTCAGTATGGTTTGGAGAAGGGACCGGTTGTGTTCTTGTTCTTTAATGGTGTGGGAAAAGAAAAAATATGTTTTTCCGTTTACCAATTTATCTTTTGGCACCTCTTTGATGCCTATCAATATATCTTGTTGACTTACATCTTCTAGTACCTGTGCACCAATTGAAGCATATTCTTGATCGGTATAACATCTTTTCTTAGAAGATTCAATTTTGATGTCCCAACCCAATTGGAGTAATTCGGCAATCTGACTTGGAGTAAAAGCAACCCTCGAGTCAGCTGGTATTTTGCCTTCTTTAATTAGGCCAATCGTTTTTTGCATGATGTGATTTAGCAAATGAACTGCAAAAATATCATGCCAATTTAGATATTAAGGACTTTCATGAAATTAATCTTTACTATATTTGTTTCAACATAATTGTTCTTTATCATGAAATACTATATCCATTGCTTTTTGGCCATTGCCTTTTATTTCACATCAATTAATAACTCAAGTGCCCAAGTTATAGATTTTGATAAAATTGAATCAACAAATGATCCAGTAAATGTTGAAATGGATATTGATCAATTGTTTTTGAGCCTAAGCCATTCCCAGCCTCTTAGTAAAATCTATAATTATGAATTAGACTGTACTGGTGGTAAAATGATCATCGAAAGTACCATCAGACCGCTTAAAGGCAAACTGACAATGACTATCGTTGGCAAGGACGGCAGAGTAATATCTTCTAACAAAATGGAAGGTGCAGCCAAAAGCGAATTGGAGTTTGAAGCTGGCAAATATAGGGTTATATTTGAAGCAGAGGAATTGGAAGGCTCCTTAGAGTTAATGATTTATAAAAGTTCAGAATAAATTTAATGGTTAAGGAACTTTTTTAGCAATGAAAAGGTTTAGTATCAGAATATGGGGCTGACCGGAATCGACAGGTAAGGGAAATCGGTTGGTAAGCATGCCGGAGCATGATAATTCACTCCGTTAACAAATGATTGTCAACACCTTTTTCAAATGGCGAGAATACCTACGCCATGGCTGCTTAGTTCTAGGAACTAAACGCCATTGTGCCTGTACTTGATTTCTGCTACACAGTACACTGCACATAATACCCGCAGGATAGTCAAAAGCATTGGTGGGAACTTTTGGCGAAACTCATCACCTACGGATCAGATACGAGTTTGTCGAACTACTCATTCTAATCCCGACAACACGAAATTCGGCTAAGCATGAAGAAAGCTCTCAGGTACTTGCTCTGGACGAGGGTTCGAATCCCTCCAGCTCCACACAAAGACTTAATCAGTTCACTGGTTAAGTCTTTTTTTAAATTAAAGCCTTATGTACTATGTTTATGTAATTTATTCTCAAATCAAGCAAGGGTATTATGTTGGACAAACAGAAGATGTTGCAGCCCGCATATTACGCCACAACAATGGATATGAAAGCTACACGAGCAAGTATATGCCTTGGGAATTAGCAATAAGTATTCACAAGGAAACAAGATCGGAGGCGGTCCAATTGGAGAGGAAGTTAAACCCAAATTCAGCGTTAGACGCTGAATCGACGAAATTTTTGGTTGTTGCCAAAATTTGTCTGGGTTTAACCTCGACAAAATCAAAGATTTTCGTCGACCCAAAGGGCGAAATCCGCATTAGCGGATTTTGGGTTAAAGAACTTGACGAAGAAGAGATTGGATCAGTTTATATCTAAATATACAACAAAACACGAGGGTCCTGACAATTC
>Ga0209490_10002821_pt1 | contig 16355 bp, 12 predicted proteins | sample MAT06_FD_187209 | JGI IMG/M metagenome (GOLD analysis project Ga0209490, IMG submission 187209) | Freshwater microbial communities from Lake Fryxell liftoff mats and glacier meltwater in Antarctica - MAT-06 (SPAdes) (version 2) | ecosystem: Environmental > Aquatic > Freshwater > Ice > Liftoff...
TGGGACGGTTGAACTTTCAAAGGGCGGGTGCTCGATCTCGCCGTTCTGGGTGCAGAATGGTGCTGCGACGGGTTGGGGGCGTGAAGACGAGACGAAGCAGAGCGTCGAAGCCGGTGTGCCGATTCCAAGCGTGGTGCAGCGCGACAAGGGGCGGGGGCTCGTGCAGTCTGTTGCGCTGTGCGACACGGGCGGGGTCGAATCGGGAATGGTGGTCGCCCGCTATGAGGTTGAGAACGTGAGCGATCGGCGTTTCGAGGCGACCCTCGCCCTTGGGGTGCGTCCGCTGCAGGTGAATCCTCCGTGGCAGGCACTCAACATGAATGGCGGGTTCTCGCCCATTCGAAGCGTTCGCATGGCCGGGCCTACAGAGATGGTCGTCAACGACACGACGCACATTGTGCTGAGTGGTCACCCGTCAGTCGGCGCCGTCAAGGCCGGAGCGACCGCCTTGAACGTCGCACCGCTTACGCCGTCGGCTGTGGTGCTTGAAGCCGAGGTCGAAAGCCGCGAGGGCACGGCCGTCGGCTGGTTTATGGTCGAGGTCAAACTCGAGCCCGGCGAAAAGGGTTGCTACTACGCCGCGTTCACCCGTGGCAGCCATGCGCCAGCGACCAGCGCCGAGTGGGCGCGATCGCTCAGCGCCACCGCTGGCCACGAGGAAGCGGCGATTGCCGCGACTGCGAAGAGATGGCGTGAACGCACGGACATCGGTCGCATGGTCTCGATCCGCAGTTCGAACGTTCGATTCACCCGCGCGCTCGATACTGTTCGGTCGCAGATTGCCGATGTGCTCATCAATGCTGATGGGCCGGCGTTTCAGCCCGGTTCACGCTGCTACGAACGATCCTGGGCCCGAGACGGTTCGATGACCCTTGCCGCGATGCACCAGTGGGCGGTGCCGATGCGCGAACCGCAGGGCGGCTCGCACGGCTGGATCGACTGGTTCGGCGCAAACCAGTTCCCCAGCGGCAAGATTCCCTGCGTGGTTGACACGCGCGGGCCCGACCCGGTTGACGAACACGACAGCACTGGTCAGTACCTCTACGCCGTGGCCGAGGCGGACCGCTTTGAACCGAGCGAGACGATGCTTCGTCGGCATTGGCCCTCGGTCGTCAAGTCCGTGGACTACCTGCTTGCCATTCGCGCCAAGCGGATGACTGAGGAGTTTGACGCTGACGATCGCACCCGCAGCGAGCCGGGAAAGCCACCCGTCCCTGTGCGGGCGTTCTATGGACTCGTTCCAGAGTCGATCAGCCATGAGGGGTATTCGGCCAAGCCGATGCACTCCTACTGGGATGATTTTTTCGTCCTCAAGGGTCTCAAAGATGCAGCGTACATCGCGCAGCGGCTGGGCGAGAAACCAACCGCGGACCGATACGCCCAACTCGCGGTCGATTTCCGCCGCACGCTGCTCGCCTCGCTCGCAACGACCATGAAGGCGCACGGCATCAACTATCTGCCGGGCTGCGTGGAACTCGGCGACTTCGATGCCACATCGACCGCCATCGCGCTCTCACCCTGCGACGAGGGTGAGTTCCTTCCCGTGCCGGCCGTGAACGCCACCTTCGACAAATGGTGGGCGTTTTTCAAGCAGCGCCGCGATGATCCATCCTTCGTCTGGAAGGACTACACCCCGTACGAGGTCCGTCTCATCGGAGCGATGGTGATGCTGGGGAAAAAATCCGAGGCGCTCGAGATGCTCGACTGGTACCTTTCGGAGCAGCAGCCCACGGGCTGGAATCAGTGGGCCGAGGTGGTGACCAAAGACCGTTACGAGCCGCGCTTCATTGGCGATATGCCGCACACCTGGGTCGGCTCGGATTTCCTCCGCAGCGTGCGTTCGATGTTCGTCTTTGAACAGGTTCGGCAAGAGGGGGACTCGCTGGTCCTGCTCCGCGGCGTGCCGGCCGATTGGGTGGTCGGAAATGAACTCACGCTCCGAGGGCTTCCCACGCACTTTGGCAAGTTGAGCCTGACGGCGACGGGCACGGCGGGGCCGGGCGGCCGCATCACCATCACGATCACGATCGCGTCGCTTGAATCCCCGGCAGTGGGCGCCATCCCCGGCGGCGTGGAGGTGTGGAGCCCGGTAGACGCGGCCGCCAAGCGCGTCAGCGTGGATGGGCAGCCCGTGACCGCAATCGGACCGGCAAAGGTTCGCGCACTGCCGGCCACGGTTGTCTTTGAATATTGATCGCTCCCCATCGACTCCCCCGCCCGGTGCCGCCACCGGTGCAAAGATCGACCGTCGTTTATTCGCTCCGTTCATATCGCCGGGCCGATCAAAGATCGCGCCGGGCCAGCAAGGGCCATCATGGGCTTTCCAAAGAACTTTGTGTGGGGCGCTGCGACCAGTGCGTATCAGATCGAGGGTGGATGGAACGCCGACGGCAAAGGGCCCAGCAACTGGGACGCGTTCTGCCATGATCGCGTGCCGGCTGGCAGCGTGGGCAACATTGCCGGGCAGGTTTTTTCACCCGGGAACGTCGTGCACAACCACACGGGGGACGTTTCGTGCGATCACTACAACCGATTCGACGAAGACGTGGGGCTCATGAAGCAGATCGGCCTGCGCGCCTATCGGCTCAGCATCGCCTGGTCGCGCGTCATGCCCGACGGCACCGGGAAGGTGAACGAGGCCGGCATCGCCTTCTATGAACGCCTTATCGATGCGCTGCTCGCGGCGGGCATCACGCCGTGGGTCACGCTGTTTCACTGGGACATGCCGCTGGCGCTGTGGCACAAAGGCGCCTGGCACAACCGCGACATCACCGACGCCTTCGCCGCGTACGCGCAGGTCATTGTCGATCGGCTTTCCGACCGCGTGACCAACTGGATGACGATCAACGAACCGCAGATCTTCCTTGGCCCGTGCGAACTCGAAGGCCTGCAAACGAGCAACGCCCGCGCCAGCCATGCGCAGCGATTGCTTGCCGCCCACCACTCACTTCTGGCCCACGGCCGGGCCGTGCAGGTGATCCGCGCCCGCGCCAAGAAACCCCCCACCGTCGGCTGGGCCCCCATCGGCCGTGTTCGTGTGCCCGCCACCGATGCGCCGGCGGATATCGATGCCGCCCGGCGCGCCACACTGAGCGTCTATGCCAAAGACCACTGGAACAACACGTGGTTTGCTGACCCGATCGTCTTTGGCCACTATCCCGAAGACGGCCTTCGGCTGTACGGCGCGGATGCCCCCAAGCCGCACGCGGGCGACATGGCGACGATCAACCAGAAGATTGATTTCTACGGCATCAATGTCTACGACGCCGAGCAGTTCCGGGCCTGTACGCCCCGGCACGACAACCCGTGCGGCGCACAGGCGAGCTACGAAAAAGTCGACTTCCCACCCGGCCAGCCCCGCACGGCGATCGGCTGGTTCATCTGCCCCGAGGCGCTCTATTGGGGCCCGCGATTCCTCTACGAGCGGTACAAGGTGCCGATGGCGATCACCGAGAACGGACTCTCGAACACCGACTGGGTCGGGCTTGACGGCAAAGTGGCCGACCCGCAGCGCATCGACTACACGCGCCGCTATCTGCTGGCGCTCCAGAGAGCCATCGACGACGGCGCCGACGTGCGGGCGTACTTCCACTGGTCGCTGCTGGACAACTTCGAATGGGCCCTGGCGTATCGCGAGCGCTTCGGCCTCATCCATGTCGACTTCACGACGCTCAAGCGAACGCTCAAGCAGTCGGCCCACTGGTACCGAACCGTCATCGAAAGCAACGGCGCGGCCCTCGCTACCGCTCAAGGTTCCTGATTTTCAGCCGGTTCTTCAACCGGTCGATCTGCATCATTTTGTCGATAATGAGCACGCCGTCGAGGTGGTCAACTTCATGCTGGAAGCACCGCGAGAGCAGACCGGTGGCACGCATCTCGAAGGGCCGGCCCTCAAGGTCGAGCGCCTTCACGGTCACATCGGGCGGGCGCTGCACGTGTCCGCGGATTTCCGGGAGGGAAAGACATCCCTCGTTGAACTTTTCGAGCGGCCCGGCGTGGTTTGAGAGCACCGGGTTGATGAAGACCTGCGGCCGCTCGCTGGCATCGGGCAGGAGCGGGTTGCCCTCTTCATCCACCGGCGCCGTGCTGCGACCATCGGTGGGCGGGACATAGGCCACGAACAATCGCCACGAAAGGCCGACCTGCGGTGCCGCGAGCCCCACGCCCTCTTCCTCGAACATGAGCGCGATCATCCGCGCGGCAACCTCGCGCACATACGGCGTGATCTCGACGATTGGCAGGGCTTTCTTGCGCAGCACGCTTTCGGGGTAGTGCACCACCTGCAGCGTTGAGGCCGCCACCGCCGCCGGACTTGTTGAACTGGTTGCCATCGGTCTTGATGATAATCAGCCCTGCCGCCCGCGTCCCCTCCCGTGCTCCCCACGTTCCACCACCTTCCACCCGCGCAGCTCCCACCTGCCCCAGCGTCCCGATACAGGACGGGCCCGTGCGAACCGCCGCCCCATACCCTCGCTTCCTATGCCAAGCAGCACCAAGGGCCGCCCGCTCGTTCTCATCATCCGCGACGGCTGGGGCCAGAACCCTAACCCCGCTCACGATGCCTTCAACGCCATCACACTTGCCAAGACACCAGTCGACGCCATGCTGCGGGCCAACTGGCCGATGACGCTGGTCAAGACCGCCGGCCCGGACGTCGGCGTTCCGCCCGATCAGACTGGCAACAGTGAGGTCGGTCACCAGAACATCGGCGCCGGCCGAATCGTCGATCAGGAAGTGCTCCGCGTGAACAAAGCGTGCGCCTCGGGCGCGATCGCCGACAATCCCGCCATCGCCGACGGTATCAAGCAGGCCAAAGCCGCCGGAGCAACCGTTCACCTCATGGGCATCGCGTCCGAGGCAGGCGTTCACGGCCGCCTCTCACACCTGTATGCGCTTCTGGCGGCCTGCAAGAAGCACGGGGTCAGTCCAGACAAAGTCGCCGTCCACCTCTTCACTGACGGCCGCGACACGCCCCCCACCTCGGGACGCGGCTACATCGCCGAGGTCGAAGCCCGGATCAAGCAGATCGGCATCGGCTCCATCGCCACCGTCGCCGGCCGGTACTGGGCGATGGACCGCGACTTCCGCTGGGAACGCGTGAAGCTCGCTTATGACGCCCTGACCGGGCGCGGCACGGCGCCCATCGCCGCCTGTGCCGATGCCGCCATCGGCGCGTACTACGGCGCGCCGATTTCGCCAACCCAAGGCGGCGACGAGTTCGTCACCCCCACCGTCATCGCCTCGTCTCCTGCTGGCGCGGCTGCATCACGCATCAAATCGGGCGATTGCGTCGTCTTCTACAACTATCGCGGCGACCGTCCCCGCGAGCTTGCCATGGCGTTCATCATGAACGACGAGCAGTGGGCCAAGACCAAGCCCTCGCCCGCGAGCGGCAAGCCCGGCTTCGAGCGCGGCCCCAAGATCGACACCTACTTCGTCGCCATGACGGCCTGGTCCGAGGACCTCGCGCCCATGATGCACATCGCGTACGGTCGTCCCCCATCGATGGCGGGCATCGCGGGCGAAGCGTGGAGCAAGGCCGGCCTACGCCAGTTTCGCTGCGCCGAGACCGAGAAGTATCCGCACGTCACGTTCTTCTTTAACGACTACCGCGAGCGGCCGTTCCCCGGTGAAAGCCGCGGCAATCCGCAGTCGCCGCAGGTGAAGACCTATGACCTGAAGCCCGAGATGGCCGCGATGGAAGTCCGCGATATGACGCTGGCGCGACTCGTCGCGGCCGACTGCGAGGATGTCATCATCGTCAACTTCGCCAACTGCGACATGGTCGGCCACACTGGCAACCTGCAGGCCACCATCAAGGCCGTGGAAGTCACCGACGCCTGCGTCGGCGCCATCATCGACGCGACGCTCAAGCGTGGCGGCTCGCTCATCGTGACGGCCGACCATGGCAACGCCGAGCAAATGTGGGACCCGGAGAGCAACTCGCCGCACACCGCCCACACCTTCAATGATGTGCCACTGTTTGTCGTTGGCGAAGGGCTCAAGGGTCGATCGCTCCGCGAGGGCGGCCGCCTGGCCGACGTGGTCCCGACGGCGATGGCCATGATGGGCATGACGCAGCCGCCGGAAATGACGGGCCATTCGCTTCTTCAGTAGGTGTTTTGCGCCGGCTCAGCGGCGGCGATTGGCGGCCAGCGCCGGCGCGTTGATCTTGTCGATCGCCTTGCTGAACTCGGGCTCGCCCGGCGGGCTTGCCAGCGAGAACTTGATGCTCTTCTGGAGCAGCCAACCCTCGATCGTCGCCTCAAACGTGGTGGCGGGCATGCCATCAAACTTGGGGAGCGACTTGGTTCCTTCGCCCTTCACCACCGCGACATCAGCGCGGATGATCTTGTCGAGTTCTTCCATCGCCAGCTTGTTCACGGCCGCAGCCAGCCGTTTCTGCACCGACTCGTCGCCGACGCTCATGCCGTTGTCGCGGACCCACGCCGTCCAGCGTTTGCGGAAGTCCGTCAGCGATTTTTCACGTCGGGCCCGAACATCCATTTCCTTGGCATACACAATCGCGACCATGGCGGCCGGGGGGAAGGCCATCTCGCCGACCTTCTCGGCCAGTTGTTCCATGCGCGTGATACGACCGGCATTGACCTCAATGGCCAGATCCTTCATGGCATTGTCGAGCACTTTGATGAGGTTGGCCACGATCGACCATTCGTTGCGCGTCTGCGGCATGTAGCGGCTGACGCCAGGCAGGTTCGTGGGGATCTGCACGAACCACTTGGTTCCGACCTTTTTCATGGTCAGGCCCACGCCCGCGATCGGCGCGCCATCGAACAAGATCGCTGCGGTGTCGTCGGCCACTTCCACCGTCGTCAGGCGTCCCGCACCTTGCTCAAGCCAACTGAACGGATCAGCCAGAATCCGCATTGCCGTCTGTTCGAAGGTCGTCTGCTGGTCCTGCGGGCTTGATGGCGTGCCCGCCGGCCGCTGCCCCTGCAACAGCGCGGTCATGACCGATTTGCCCTGGTCGGACTTCATCGCCTCTTCGGCGTCTTTTCGATACTTGGCCACCTGTTGCGGGAACCGCTTCGAAAGCACCCCGGCCAGCTCCTGCAGCGCGCCCGTGAGCCCGCCCAGCCGCTGAAGCACCACGCGCATTTCCGGCGATTCGGCATAAATCAGCGTCGGCAACTGGTCTGCCCGGCCCGCTTTCACCATGTCCACTGCGGCTTTCAGAACGTCCGACGGGCTCTCCTGGGTGAACGCCGGTATGGGCGGCTTGCCCCACACGAAGAACGCCGTGGCGGCGCCCGCGCCGGCCAGCCCCACGGCAGCCAGCAGGAACACAGCGACCTTCAGAAGCACTCGTGATGTTGAACTCGAACTGGCCATTCCAAGCAGTCCTCCAGAATCGTTCGTTATACCGTACAGCGGCACGAAGGATGCAGCCTCACCGCCCGAGAACACCCCCCAAGCCGCCAAATGCCGGCCCCGAATCCGACCCACTCAGCCCTCGCGTACCCTCATTTCATGGTCATCAGTGTCAATGGTGAGACCCACGAACTCCCCGCCGGATCTTCAATTCCGGCCCTGCTTGAGCGTCTGGGGCTCAAAGATGCGGCCTGCGCCGTAGAGGTCAATCGCGAGCTGGTTCCCAAACGCCAGCACGCCGCCAAAGAGCTCCGCGAGGGCGACACCATTGAGGTCGTCACCCTGGTTGGCGGCGGCTGATTCCCAACGGTCCATTCCTCAATCTTCTCCAAACTCCGAGACTTCCCGCAAGAGCGACCCATGTCGACCATCGAATCCAAGCCCTCCCCCGCCGGCGCGACCAACCCCGCTCCCCGCTCCGCCGGCCTCACTATCGGCGACAAGTCCTTCCAAAGCCGCCTCGTCGTCGGCACCGGTAAGTACAAGTCCCTCGAACTCATGCGCGAGGCGCTTGACGCCAGCGGGGCCGAGGTCGTCACCGTCGCGGTTCGCCGCGAACGGCTCTACAACGACAAGGGCCAGTCGCTCCTCGATCACCTTGACATGAAGCGCTACACCATCCTGCCCAACACGGCTGGATGCTTCACGGCGGCCGATGCCGTTCGCGTCGCCCGGCTGGGCCGCGAGCTGCTCGAACAACTCGGCAACCCCGGATCCGGATGGGTGAAGCTCGAAGTCCTCGGCGACAAGAAAACCCTCCTGCCCGACCCCATGGGCACGCTCGAAGCGACGCGCGAGCTCGTCAAAGACGGCTTCTCAGTGCTGGCCTATTGCAGCGACGACCCGATCTCGGCCCTGCGAATCAAAGAGGCGGGTGCCACCAGCGTCATGCCCGCCGGTTCGCCCATCGGCTCCGGTCAGGGCGTGCTCAATCGCAGCAACATCCTGCTGTGCCTTGAACTTCTTAAAGAAAACGACCCGACTTACCCCGTCATCGTCGATGCCGGGGTCGGCTCGGCCAGCGATGTCTCGGTCGCGATGGAAATCGGGGCCGATGGCGTGCTCCTGAACACCGCCATCGCTCATGCCCAGAACCCAGTGCTCATGGCCAGCGCCATGCGGCACGCCACCATCGCCGGTCGCGAGTCGTACCTGGCCGGCCGCATTCCCCGCAAGCTTTACGCCAGCGCGTCAAGCCCGTGGGAAGGTGTGATTTCGTATATCCCCGGCGAATAAACACCGACCGACTTTGTGAAACCGGCGGCCAGAAGGGCGGTATCCTCTCACTGCCGCGACCAATGCCCCGCGCCCATTCGGGCGTTGCGGGCGTACTCGACGCTGGCCTGAGGATTCCCCCATGACCATTCGACCCCTCCGCGCTGTCATGCTTGCCCTTGTTTGCGGCTCGGCATGTTCAGTCACGTTGCCCCTCGCGCTCGCCGATGGCACGCCCGAAACGGCCAAAAAGCCGGTCGCGGTCATCGATGGCAAAGAGGTCGATCCGCCCGCGATCCCCATGGGCGACCCGGCCGTGGTTGCTGCCATCCTCAAAGAAGGCAAAGACAACTCCAAGGTGATGGAACACCTCATCTACCTCTCCCAGCAGATTGGGCCGCGGCTCACCGGTTCAACCAACGCCAAAAAGTCCAACGACTGGGCCGAGGCCCAGTATCGCTCCTGGGGCCTCAGCAACCCGCACATTGAGCAGTACGGCGAGATCGGTGTGGGCTTTGACCGCGGCCCGAGCACGGGCAAAATCCTGATGCCCGAAGCGCCGCAGCGTCGCCGCCCCGGTGCTGGCACCGGTGCAGCCGGAGCAGGGGCAGCAGGGACAGCAGGGACAGCAGGCAATGCCGCGGGAGCGGGTGCCGCCCCGCCGCCTGCCGATGAAGAGACCAAGGCACCCGAACTCAAATCGGTTCGCGACATGCAGTTCACCACCCTCGCGTGGACACGCGGCACCGACGGGCCGACCCGCGGGCCCGTCTACTGGTTGCCCAAAACCGACTCAGAATACCTTGAGATCAAAGACAAACTCAAAGGCGCGTGGGTGCTCATGGAGCCCCCACCGCCCATGGGCGGCCGTGGCATTGGCGATCGGGTCAAAAACGCCTTCCGGGCCCGCGCCGAGGCGCGCGACAAGGTCAAGGTCGGAACCGACCCGATGACGCTGCCGATTTCGCAGCGCGTGCAGTTTGACGGGATCAACGGCTACATCAGCACCAGCCGCGACGAGCGGGTGTGGACGACCGCCGTGACCGGTTGGCGCGAGCTCACAATCGACACGATTCCCCCCGAGACCAGTATTGTCGTGCGGCTCTCCGACTACGACTTCATCAACTCACGTTTGGCCGACGGTGAGGAGTTCACCGCCGAGTTCGACCTACCCCACACCTTCACCCCCGGCCCGGTGCCAATCTACAACACCATCGCCGAAATCCGCGGCACCGAGAAGCCCGATGAGGTCGTCATCATCTCGGCCCACATGGATACCTGGGACGGCCCCGGCTCGCTGGGTACTACCGACAACGGAACCGGCACCAGCGTGGTCTTGGAAGCCGCCCGAATTCTTGCTACCGTCGGCGCCAAGCCCACCCGGACCATCCGCTTCATCAACTACACCGGCGAAGAGCAGGGCCTTCTCGGCTCGGCCGGATACGTGAAGGACCACGCCGACGAGATGCCGAAGATCTCGGCCTGCTTTGTTGACGACGGAGGGACCAACTACCAAGGCGGGCTGACCGTGCCGGCACAGATGGTTGACTATCTCGCTGCCGCGACGGCGGCCACCAACAACCAGTTCTGGGACACGACCGACAAGAAGTTCCTCAACGTCGATATCAAGACCAGCAAGCGCACCTGGATCGCGGCGGGCGGGTCGAGCGACCACGCATCTTACAACGCCAAGGGCGTCCCGGGGTTCTTCTGGGAAGAGGTGGGCCGGGCTGATTACGGGTATGGCTGGCACACCCAGAACGACAAGCTCGACCTCGCCATCCCGATGTACCTGGCGCAGTCGGCAACCAACATGGCCATCACGGCATACAACCTCGCCTGCGCCCCGGAACTGCTCCCGCGGTCGATCAAGCCCGAAGAGGAAGCGAAGCCAGTTGAGAAGGAAAAGCAGTCGGATCCGTCGAAGTCGAGCGCGAGCGCAGCGGGAAAATGACCCCGCCGTGACTACCGTTGCGGCATGAACATTTCGCTCCGCGCTCAAGGGCTGAAGTCGTCTGCCACCGTTGCGGTGATGAACCGCGCTGCCGAGATGAAGCGGCAGGGGATTGAGGTCCTTCCCTTCGCCGCCGGCGAGCCGGACTTTGACACCCCCCAGCTCATCAAACAGGCCGCGATTGATGCCATGCTTGCCGGGCAGACCAAGTACGCCCCCACCCCGGGCGATGCCGTTACGCGCAAGGTCATCTCTGACAAACTGACCCGTGAGAACGGCCTGCCCAACTGCACGCCCGACCACGTCGTCATCAGCGCTGGCAACAAGAACTCGCTTTATCTTGTTTTTCAGGCCCTTATCGACCCCCCCCATCCTTCGCGGTTTGGCGGAGCGCAGGCCGAGATGATCCTGCCGGTTCCGGCATGGGTCTCGTTCGCACCGATCTGTGAACTCGCCGGCGGCAAGGTTGTGCCCGTCGAAACGACGCAGGCGTCAGACTTCAAGATGACGCCCGCGCAGCTCGAAGCGGCCATCACTCCCCGCAGCCGAGTTCTGCTGCTCAACAGCCCCAGCAACCCATGCGGCACGATGTATTCGCCCGACGAACTCGCGGCGTTGTGCGCCGTCGTTGAACGCGCCGTCAAGACCATCGCCCCCGAACTCGTCATCGTTTCTGATGAGATGTACGAGAAGATAATCTACGGCGGACTGAAGCACTATTCGCCGGGGAGTTTCCCCGGCGTGGCCGAGCGCACCATCACCTGCAACGGCCTCAGCAAGGCCTACGCCATGACCGGCTGGCGCATCGGCTACTGCGCCGGCAGCGGCGAGTTTGGGCTGCAGGTTGCCAAGGCCGTGACCAAGCTCCAAACCCAGGTGACCACCTGCATCCCGCAGTTCTTCCTTCCGGCCATTCGCGTGGCCCTCACCCAGTGCGATGCCGATGTTGAACGCATGCGCGTCGCCTTCGCGCAGCGCGGTGAACTCATCAGCGGCCTCATGCGCGACGTGCCGAACATGCCGTTCCCGCGTCCGACGGGCGGCTTCTTCCTCTTTTGCGATGTCTCGGCACATCTTGGAAAGAGCACGCCCAAGGGCGTCAAGATCGACGTTCCCGCCAAGTTCTCTGAGGCGCTCCTCGACGACCACCACATGGCCACGGTGAGCGGCGAAGATTTCGGCGGCTGCGGCCGCACCCACGTTCGCCTGTCGTTTGCGTGTTCTGACGACCAGATCCGTGAAGGCGTCAAGCGGCTGGGCACGTTCGTCAGGTCGCTCCGCTGATCGATGGTCGCCATGCCCAGCCAACCGCGCTCCACAACCCCGATTGCCAAACCCGTGCTCGCCCTCACAACGGGCGATCCGGCCGGCATTGGGCCCGAGATCGTTGCGGCCGTGCTCGCCGACCCGGCCATGCACGAGCTTGCCACGCTGGTCGTGATCGGCTCGCCATCGACCACGGTGCCGCACACTTCTTCTGCCGCGGGCGGCGCGGCATCGTTCGCAGCCGTGTGCGAGGCCATCGAGCGGGCCAAACTCGGCCCCGGACGGCCCGGTCACGTCGACGCCATCGTGACGGCGCCGATATCCAAGGAATCATGGCACCTCGCCGGCCATCGCTACCCAGGCCATACCGAACTGCTCGCCGAACGATTCGCATCGCCGCGCACGGCGATGCTCTTCGTGGGGCCCACGCTCCGTGTCATCCTTGTCACCGTTCACTGCGCCCTCCGCGACGTGCCCCGGCTTTTGAGCACAGAGAACGTATTGAACGCCATCACGCTGGGGGCGCGGTCGTGCCGCGAGCTCGGCATCACATCACCCCGCGTGGCGGTTTGCGGGCTCAATCCGCATGCGGGCGAAGGTGGCCTCTTCGGCGATGAAGACGCCCGTGTCATCACCCCCGCCATTGAGTTGGCGCGCCAGCGCGGCCTCAACGTCACAGGCCCGCATCCCGGCGATGCCGTCTTCCTGGCGGCCGCCAAAGGCCAGCACGATCTTGTCGTCGCCATGTACCACGATCAGGGCCTGATCCCCGTCAAGCTCGTTGATCGCGAGCACGCGGTGAACGTCTCCGTCGGGCTTGAATGCAACGGCCGACCGATCGTTCGCACGTCACCGGCCCACGGCACCGCGTTTGATATCGCGGGACAGAACAAGGCCGACCCCAGTTCCATGAAAGCGGCTGTGTCGCTCGCGGCGCAGATGGCCGCCAAGAACCTCGTGCCCATGGTCGACCTTAAGACTTGACGTTTGCTCCAGTAGCGGGCAGGATCGCGTTCAGGGGATTCGCCGGTTCCGGCGTGCCCGCTGGTTCAATGTGAATGAGGGCATCGCGCACCTGCGCATGCGCTGCCCGCACCATGGCCCGCACTTTGCCCGAGAGCATGTGCGCCCGCATCACATCAAGATCCGGGTCCACATGCAGATGCATATCGATGTGATAGAGCCGCCCGCTCTTGCGGGCGTGTACTTTTTCCACCAGGCGCACACCCTCAACGGCCGCCGCCGTCAGCCGAACCTTCTCGGCCAGCGCGGGCGACTCGGCATCGAGCAGTTCAAGCATGGCCGGGCGGATGATGCCCATCGCCGTGAGGGCGATGATCACAGTCGCCACCAGCGCCGCGACTTCATCGGCCAGAATGAGCGACGGCATCTGCAGCCAGCGTGAGCCCCACACCGCGACCGCCACGCCCACCACCGCCGCGGCTGATGTGATGGCGTCGCTGCGGTGGTGCCAGGCATCGGCCCGCGCCGCGTCAGACTCAGTCGCCTGGGCGGCCGAAAGCACCTTGCGAAAGAGCCATTCTTTCACGATGATGACGACGATGAGCACGCCGAGCGTCCACGGCTCGGGCGCGGTATGCGGCGTGAGAATCTCGCGCACCGCCCCCACCGCGATGAGCACCGCCGCCATCAGCAGCATGCACCCCACGACGAGCGCGCCGAGCGCCTCGGCCTTGCCATAGCCATAGGGATGCTGCGGATCGGGCGTGCGTTCGGCGACGCGAAGCGCCTTCCAGACGATGATCGATCCGAGCGAATCCGCCAGCGATTCGATCGCGTCTGCGACCAGCGCGCTGGAGTGTCCCAAGACGCCCGCAACCAGCTTGCACGCCGCCAGAGCGATGCTCACGCCCAGGCCGATGATGGCGTTCTTCTGAAGCTGGTTGGCCGGCGCGACGGTCATGCAGCGGGAGCGTACGCGCCGCGCGCCGTCACCCTCCCATCCGATCCACCGCTGAACTCACGCAGCCGCGCTCAGCGGGCCCGTCGTGCCTGTGGACGCTTGGCCGCGGGCTTCTTGCTGGCGGGCTTTTGGACCGCGGGCGTCGCCTTTTTCTTCATCGCCGGCTTCACCGCCGTCTTTGCTTTGCCCTTGCCGGCCGGCTTAGCGGAACCCATGGCCTTCGTCGCCGCCTTCGCCGCCGGTCGAGGACCGCGCGGGGCTGCCAGGGCCGTTTCATACACTTTGATAAAGGTCTCCACCTTCACGCGCCGGATTGCTTCGGCCAGCACCTCCAGCGGCACATCGTCGAGTTTCTTAAACCGCACGCACGCCTTGCCCATGTCGAGCTTCTTGCCCGTCTTCTTCCACGCATCCTGAAACCACTTGGCATGCTCGGTCATGCCGCTGCCGTCTACACACCCGCAGTAGACCGACATCATGTACAGCGACATGTGCCCCTTCTGCGAGGCAAGACCCGCGTACGGAAGCGGCATCTTTGGGTCGCAGTGATACCCGGGCGGATAGACGCTGTGCGGCACGCCGTAGCCGATCATGCCGTAGCTCATCCGCTCCTCGACCCCCTGCGGCAGATTGTCGAGAATGACCTTCCGCACCGCCGTGAGGGCGGCACGCCGGTCATCTGGAAGTTCGGCCAGGTACTGCTCAACGGTGGTGGCTTTGGATTGCATAGCGGCGCACCATAGCCCGGCTGAACGCCCACCACCACCACCACCACCACCCGCCGGCAAAACGAAAAAAGGGCGGGCCACTCTTGGCCCGCCCTTTGGGTTCTCATTTGGCCTGACGCTTCAGGCCGATCAGACTGCCCGTCAGCGAGGCCCACGGGCCAGGTGACGGAGGCTGATTACTTGTCGACGAAGTTGGTGAGCTCATCGTCACGGATCGGGGTCTTGAGCTCGGTGCAGGTCGTCTCGCCGATGAGCAGGAGCTCGCCAGACTTGGTGGCCCGAGCGATGAACGAACCCGCCGCGACCTTGCCCGGGGCAAGCGTGCCGAAGTTGAATGTCACCTTGTTACCCACGGCCGTTCCCGTCGCTGAGGAGACGAAGGTGAGGCCCTCGGGCAGCGTCACAACCATCTTCGTGTTGGTCAGGTTGATCTGACCCTGGTTCTTGACCTCAACGCGATACGGCTGGTTCTCGCCGACGGCGACAACATCGACGTTGTCGTCAGTCACGAGGGTGCCGATGTCCGCGGTGCCCTGAACACTCGTCGAGCAGCTGGTGCTGACCGGCGCCGCGCACTGGCAGGAAGCCGTGGCAGTGAGGGCGACAGCGGCGATCGTCGCGGGCTTCACCGTGACCGAGACGGTCTTGGGGGCGCCAGCGGCGAGGTTGCCGATGTTCCAGACGACCGAACCGCCCTGGAGCATGCCGCCATCGGAGGCTGAGACGAACGTCGCGCCCGAGGGGATCGGGGCCGAAACGGTCGTGCTGCAGGCCGTGTCGCCCTTATTGGCCACGGTGAAGTCAAACTTCGTGTTCTGGCCGAGGCGAACGGATTCCGCCGAGGCCTTGCAGGTGATCTCGAGGACCGGCTGCTTGACCACGGTCGAGACCGTGTTCGAGTTGGCCGTGAGGCCGCCGGCGGCGGTCACGCTGGCCATGTTGTCGAACTTGCCGGTCTTGCTGGCCTTGAGGGCCACGGCCTGGGTCTTGCTCTCGCCGGGGCCGAGGTTGCCCATGGCCATCTCAAGAACCTGCTTGCCGTCGGCCGTCATCAGGCCGGCGGGGAGGGTGTCCTTGACGACGATGTTCTCAGCAACGCCGCTGCCCGGGTTGGTGACCTTGAGGGTCATCTCGATCGGGGTGCAGTTGAGGATCGACTCAGGGGTGATGGTCTTGACGAGCGCGATCTTCGGCTCAACAACGTTCACACCGGCGCACAGGGCGTTGTTGTACGCCACGACGATGCAGTTGGTCGACATGCCGATCTTGTCGGCCTTGCCGGTGACCTTGATCACGGCCGTCTTGCACGAGCCGAGCTCGCCAAGGTTCCACATGTAGCCGCCATCAGCCGCGCTGGTCGAGGCCGGAACCGCGGAGACCACTGAAAGGTTCGAAAGATTCTTGTTCGAGACTACCACGTTCTGGAGCGTGCCGCCCGTGATGTTCGTGACGTGAATCTCGTAGTTGTAGTTCTGGCCGACCCGAACGGTGCCGGGGAGGACTTGGTTGACGAGGATGGCGCTGCTCGGGGCGTCACCCGAGGGGAAGAAGGCGCGGCTGACGTTCCAGCCGGGGCCCGCTGCGGGCATGTACGAGGCACAACTGCCCGTCGCCTTCGGCTCGGCCTTGGCGGCCGGCTTGGGGGCGGGTTCCTGCATCTGCTGCTGCTGGTCGAGCGCGCAGCCGGTAATCGCCATCATTGAGCCGGCGAGACAGGCAAGGGTCAGTACGTTGCGAATAGTCATAAAAAGAACTCCTAAAATCCGGGGGGAACGTCGTCATTGCTGATCAAGCGGTTGCCCCAGACACAACCGCGTGCTTCTCGTTCAAACGGGCATCAACACCGATAGCCCGCACCATGTTCCACAAAAGTCAT
>Ga0209490_10002822_pt1 | contig 16355 bp, 16 predicted proteins | sample MAT06_FD_187209 | JGI IMG/M metagenome (GOLD analysis project Ga0209490, IMG submission 187209) | Freshwater microbial communities from Lake Fryxell liftoff mats and glacier meltwater in Antarctica - MAT-06 (SPAdes) (version 2) | ecosystem: Environmental > Aquatic > Freshwater > Ice > Liftoff...
GAACTGGCTGCCGGTGAGCTGGATGCCGTCGCCACTGTCGCCGGCGAAGAGGATCACTACGTTCTCGCGGGTCTCAACGGTTTTTTTGGAGATGGTCGGGGTCATTGGATAAGCAGGGACAAAGGTACGGGGCGCGTTCATCAGCTGATCGCTTCTCCGCTGGGTTATTGTTCCCCAGCTTCCTTTAGCAGCGCTGCTTCAACGGCGTCGCCCGCCCGAGATCCAGCTTCGCGCAACCGATCGAACCAAGGTCTCCCCAAGGCGATCGCTCCATTCAGCTTCGGTTTTACGATCACGCCGAGTACCTGCGACCACTAAACCTAAGGCCTCGGCCAAAATGTGTGCTTTGCGGTCGTCCAAAATGACAACATGGTCCAAATATTCCAAAGCGAGAGCGATAGCACTGGCCTCACCCCTATCCACTTGCATGGACAATAAATTCGTTCGCAGTTCATCCACAGGATCTACGACACGCAACCCAAGACGGCAGCGGATGGCCAAATTCATCCGCGACCGCGCTGGTCGTTATGACCGATCCGTAAACATGCTTTAGAAATTCCAGGCCATCAATTCGAGAACGTGCAATGAAGCAACTCGTGTCTGCAATAACGACCTTAGGCATTCTTCACATCCCGCGAAACCTGGGAGGCGGGATAGTTGAAGAAGGCAACGCCGTACTTTGAAATGATTTCCGCGAAAGTGGGTTATGAAAGACCGACGAGTTCCGCAGCTTGGCCCAGCGAAAGTTTCCCGCTCTCGTAGAGTTTGGCCGCTAGAAAAAGAACGATCTCTGTTCCATCGAGCGGCATTGTGTCCGGGACTGAAAGCGTTAGCGTACGCATGTGTCGAATATAAAGCGGTACAACTCAGGCCACGACCAAGTTCACCGCATCCACCCGCTTGATCGCAGGTGCCACACGCTTGATGGCTTCTTCCACGCCGGCCTTCATGGTCATGTGGCTCATGCTACAGCTGCTGCAAGCGCCGTGCAGACGAACGCGGGCAATGCCATCCGGTGTCACCTCTTCCAAGGAGATATCCCCTCCATCCGCTGCCAGGAATGGACGCAGCTCACTAAGCGCTTCCAGAATGCGTTCCGTGCAAGCGCGCAGTTCAGTAATATCCATTTGATCAGGCATGGGAAGTTGCCGGTTTGGTCGCGGTGGAAAGTTCGGCCAACCGCTGTTGCAAGGCTTTGCAAAGGTCGTTGAAGGCATCGGCAGCGGGGGTTGCGCCTTGCAACACGGCCGGCCTGCCAACATCTCCCGCCTCGCGGATGCTCTGCACGAGTGGAATTTCGCCAAGCAAGGGCACTTGCAATTCAGCAGCCAAGGCCCGCGCGCCACCTTGTCCAAAGATGAAATATTTGTTCTCTGGCAATTCCGCTGGCGTGAACCAGGCCATGTTCTCCACGATCCCGAGCACGGGCACCTTCACGCTGGGTAGTTGGAAAAAGCCAACGCCTTTGCGCGCATCCGCTAAGGCAACAGGTTGTGGTGTGCTAACGATAATGGCTCCGGTAAGCGGCACCGCTTGCACCAGGCTCAAGTGGATGTCGCTCGTTCCGGGCGGTAGGTCAATGAGCATGATATCGAGTTCGCCCCAGTCGGCGTCCTTTAGGAGTTGTTCAAGGGCCTTGCTGGCCATGGGTCCGCGCCAGGCAATGGCTTGCGATGGATCGGCGAAGAAGCCGATGCTCAACAGTTTTACGCCATGACTTTCCACGGGAACGATCCAGTGTTTGCCATCCTTCTCGATCGTGGTAGGCTTCTCCAGCAACACGTCGAACATCATCGGCATGCTCGGTCCGTGGATATCGGCATCCACCAAGCCCACCTTCCAGCCCATGCCCGCCAGACCTACGGCGAGATTGGCTGTAACGGTGCTTTTGCCCACGCCTCCCTTGCCCGATGCTACGGCCACGATGTGCTTCACATACGGGAGCACCTTGCGCACATTGGCACGCTCGCCGCTCAACGGGCTCACGGTCACCACCACCTTCACGTCCTTACCCAACGCTTGTTGCAGATTGAAGACCACGGCCTCCTCCATGCGCTTGCGGCTGTGCATGGCGGGGTTGCTCACTTCTACATGGACATGAACGGTGTTCTCGTCCACGGTGACCTCACGCACAAGGTCAAGTTCAACGATGTCCTTCTTCAGGTCGGGTTCAATAATGCGGCTTAGCGCGGCATGGATGGCTTCTTCGGTAATGGGCATGGGGGAGTTCCCGGTTCGGCTTGGGAGTAGCAAAGGCGGGACAAAATTAGGTCGATAAGCCATACTGGACCGGGAAGAGATCCAGGTCGGGCGGTGTACAAGCTCGGGAGGGCAGCTGGATCACCAACCCAATTCCACCGCCGGATCCCAGAACTTCTGCTGGAAGTCCACCACCTGGTCGTTCTTCACCTTCACGCCTTCCTTCTTCAGCAGCTCCTCCATGCGCGTTGCCGTGGCGAAATGGTGTTTGCCGGTGAGCATGCCTGCGCGGTTCACCACCCGGTGGGCCGGGACCAAGGGCTTCGCGGTGTGGCTGTTGTTCATGCAATACCCCACCATTCGCGAACTACGAACGGCACCGAGGTACTTCGCAATAGCACCGTAACTGGTCACCCGGCCCTTCGGCACTTGGCGCACCACGGCTATAACATCCGCAAAGAAGTCCCGCTTGTCCGCCGCGACTTCGTGTTGAGGGATCTGTCGCTGGGGAGCAGATGCGGGCTTTTGAAGGGCTCCGTCCATAAGGGTGCGTTCCGCCATGGCTCAAGCGGGCTGTATGCCGAACCGGACATAGTGGATCTTGCGCCCCTCTTCCAACCACATCTGTTCGTAGTAGGTCCGGATGTTGAGCACAGCCTGTTCCTCCGGTGATGCGCGCGGTACAAGCTCTGCATACACTTCAGCACTTTGCTCGAAGACGGGCAGGCGGTGCTCGGCGATCTGCTCCAGCGTGTACTCGTACAGCAGCGGACTATCGGTCTTCAGGTGGATGACACCGCCCGGTTCCAGCACCTCTTTGTAACGCGCCAGGAACAATGGACTGGTCAATCGTTTGCGGGCTTTACCGATCTGGGGGTCGGAGAACGTGAGCCAGATCTCATCCACTTCCTGGGGACCGAAGCACTTCAACAAATGATCCACGTGGGTGCGCAAGAAACCGACGTTGGACAAGCCGCTTTCCTTGGCATGCTTTGCGCCTCGCCAGATGCGCGCGCCCTTGATATCCACACCGATGTAGTTCTTGGTGGGGACCAGCTTGGCCAAGCCCACAGTATACTCGCCACCGCCGCAGCCCAGTTCCAGTACGAGTGGCGCCTGACGTTGGAAGAAATCGGTATTCCATCGGCCACGATAGGGCAAACCCTCTGTGGTAAGCTCGGTAAAGCTGGGTTGCACAACGTGATCGAACGTGGCATTCTCGGCAAAGCGGGAGATCTTGTTCTTGCCCATGCGGGGGTTGATCCTGCGGTGGAGGTGATGGCCAGCTACCTTGGACCACTTCCACGCGAAGGCCGGCGAAATTAGGGTGAACAAAAGGTGAAGAGAACGGAATGATCTTGCGCGGGTTAACATGGGGAGAACAGTGCCGTGCGCACCTTTGGCTTCGCAATGTTGCAAGGCAAACGCATTCTGGTAGCTCCGTTGGATTGGGGCTTGGGCCATAGCACGCGCTGCATCCCCATTATACATCGCTTGCTGCACCACGGAGCCACACCAGTGATCGGGGCGGATGCGGGCCCGTTAGCGCTATTGCGTTCCGAATTCCCGGAGCTGGAGCATGTGCGCCTACCGGGAGCGCATGTGCGCTACTCTAAGAGCAACAGCCAACTCTGGAGCATGGCGCGGCAATTCCCCCAAATGGTGCGCAGCGTAAGGGCGGAAGGATCACTATTGGACCGGATACGGCGGGAACACAAGCTCGATGCGGTGATCAGTGACCAGCGTTTCGGGGTGCGTTCGGCGGAGTTGCCCAGTGTATTGATCACGCATCAGGTATTCCCCTTCACGCCCATAGCACAAGGTGCATTGCGCAAATTGAACGTGCGGCACATGGCGCGCTTTGATCGCTGCTGGATCATGGACGAGCCGGAAGCTCCCGGCCTTGCTGGCGAACTATCGCATGGTGTGTTACCACCGAATGCCCGCTATATCGGGACCGTCAGTCGAATGTCATCGTCAACAGCGCTTGCAGCGAAGGGCTACCGCATCGTGGCGGTGATCAGCGGCCCGGAGCCGCAACGAAGCTTGTTGGATGCGATCCTTACAGAACAACTGCAACAGATCGAAGGCGAACATCTGCTGGTTCGCGGGCTTCCGAATGGGTCCGTGATCGAACAATACGGCAAGCTCACCTGCAGACCGCATGTGAGTGGAGCGGAGCTGGCGGCCTTAATGGCACAGGCCGAGTTGATCGTTTCGCGCAGCGGCTACACCACGCTCATGGACCTTGCTGCCTTGGGCCGTAGCGCTTTGATCATACCCACACCCGGGCAGGCCGAGCAGGAATACCTGGGCGAACTGCATGCCCGGAACGGCCGTTTCCTTGTGCAACGCCAGGACCGGATAGACCTGTTGGCTGCGCTGAACGTGCTAAGCAACCAGCCAGTTCCCCTTCCGAAACAGAACGAGCCGCTTTTGGAACGTGCTTTGGATGAATTCGGGGCGATGCTTGGCTGACCAAGGTCCGTTACTTTTATCCGATCATGACCGCACTTCGTATCGCTCCGGTTTTCCTGTTATCCATGTTCCTCGCACCATTACACGGGCAGGTAGACCTTGAGTTGCAATTGAAGAAGTTGGAAGAGCAGCGTCTTGTGCTGGACCAGCAAGAAACCCGGCTGGTGGGCCGCATGGACAGCGCCAAGCTGGCCATTATCCGGCGCGATCTGCTGCGTATGGCGCTTCCCAAGTTGGAAGCTGGCGAAGAAGTGATCACGCACGTCGGGCATTTGTTGGTCTACAGCGAAAAGCACGAACAACCCAAATGGACCGCGCACATCGCAGCACCGGACCTGATCAAAGGGAACCTGGCACGCATCGACTCCTTCCTGCCCGACCCGTTGGTGAAGACCGGCACCGCTGTAACGGCGGACTACTGGTACAGCGGATATGATCGCGGCCACATGGTACCCAGTGCCGATATGCGTTGGAACCTGGAAGCCTTGCAAGGCACCTACCTCTACTCCAACATCTGCCCGCAGGTGGCGGAACTGAATCGCGAGACCTGGGCCGATCTGGAAGATTGGGGCCGGCGTTACGTCAACTTCAGCAAGCGGCGCATATTCGTGATCACCGGCCCGGTCCTGCGCGATGGTCTGCCCACCCTGCAAAAGGCGGATCGCAAGAACCAGGTGAGCATACCCGAGTATTTCTGGAAAGTGATCGCGGACCTGGATGGCGATCAGCCCAAGGCCCTGGCATTCGTTATGCGCAATGCCAAGCAAGAGGACCCACCGACCAGCTATGCAGTACCCGTGGACAGTGTGGAAAAGCTGACCGGTTACGACTTCTTCCCAGCCTTGGACGATGTGGTGGAAGACCGGATCGAGGCGATGCGCCAACCCAAGGACTGGTATGCCAAGGGTGACCCCTTTGCTGAAGAAGTGGAACCGCTGAAAGCGCCCCTGCCAAAAGGCATGTTCAACACCGTGCAGGCCAAACACCATATTGGCAGTACAGCCACTGTGTGTGGCACGGTGGTTTCGTCGCGCAAGACCCCGAAAATGAAAGCCATCTATCTCAACTTCGACAGGCTCCACCCCAACCAGGACTTCTACGCTACGATCTGGGAGTACAATGGGCCCAACTTCAGTTACGACCCGGAGACCTGGTTCGTGAACAAGACCATCTGTGTCACGGGCAAGATCACCATCTTCGATGACATTCCCCGGATCAGCATCAACAACGAGAAGGAGGTGAGGTTGTACGAAGAAGCCGTCGCTGCCCCTTAGTAGGCTGGCCCCATCTCGAACTTCGCGCGCCTCCGGGGCAGGCTGGCTGCCAACAGCGCGATGAGCGGCATTGCTGCATTGAGGAAGTTTTCCTACGAAGCCCTCTTGAGCGTGAAGCTGAAGGTGGTGCCTTCTCCTTCCACGCTCTTCAACGTTATCGTGCCACCATGTACATCAATGATGTGCTTCACGATCGCGAGGCCCAGTCCGGACCCGCCCTCGTTGCGCGAACGGCTCTTACCCACCCGATAGAAGCGCTCGAACAAACGCGGCAAGTGCTCTTCGCTGATGCCGATCCCATTATCGCTCACTTCGATCAGGAGTTGATCATCCAATGGGTAACTGCGCACCACGCAATGGCCACCGGGCTTGCCGTAACTGATCGCGTTGTTGAACAGGTTCGTGAAGACCTGCGCCAGCCGATAGCGATCGGCCATCACGAGCACCGTTGGAGCCAATTCATTGATCAACGTGACGCCCTTCTCCTTGGCGAACAATTCCATGTTCTCCATGCTGTCGTCCACAAGTTTGGAGATATCGACGCGCGCGATGCGCAGATCCATGACACCACTCTCCAACTTGGTGATCAGATCAAGATCCTCCACGATCTTCATCAATCGATCCACCCCGTTGGAGGCGCGATTGAGGAAGTCGCGGTTCACCTTGCCATCCTCGAGCCCTCCTTCCAGCAAGGTCAGTATATAGCCTTGTATGTTGAAGATCGGTGTCTTCAGTTCGTGGGCAAGGTTACCGATGAACTCACGTCGAAATTGTTCGCGTTCGTGTAGTTCCCGGATCTCCGTTCTGCGCTCTGTGGCCCATTCCCTCACCTCGGCATTCACCTGACCCAGAACATCCCCGCGCAGATCGATGCGATCACCTTCCTTTCGGGAGCGCTTCAGTTCATGTACGGTCCGGTACAAGACCTTGATGCGACTATTGATGAAGCGTTCGATACCAAAAGCAAAGGCCGCATAAGCAGCCACGAACAACAGCACGGCGACCACACCGACCCACCAAAGCGGCAATGGATCAGCCATGGCGAACAAGGCCGAGAGGCCGATCAGGCCACCCACGATAGCCACTACGAGGGCGGCAAGCAAAGCAACTTGGCGGGGTGATAGCTGGCCCAAGACGGATACACTTGACGTTCCAGGCACTCACGGCCCACTGAACAGGCGCCGAAGATAGCCGCGTGGACGTAAGAAAACCTGAAGCCACTGCGCCGTGAGAAGTGCGCGTGGACCAGGAACACACACCCACTTGCCATTTAACCTTCACGCAACATTGTAGCACTAGTTTCGCCCGCTTATATCTGGCAGCTTCACGTTAAATGCGCTTCGGGATAGTCGAATTCTTGACCCTGGCAGGCTCACTGGGCCTGTTCATCTATGGCATGAAAGCCATGAGCGAGGGCCTCCAGAAGGTGGCCGGCAGTCGCATGCGTAATGTGATGAAGGCGATGACCGCGAACCGCCTGCTAGGGGTGTTCACGGGCTTCATCACCACGGTGCTCATCCAACTCTCGTCGGTCACCTCGGTAATGGTGGTGAGCTTCGTGAACGCTGGGCTGCTTTCGTTGCGGCAATCCATCAGTGTATTGATGGGTGCGAACATCGGCACTACCGTCAAGGCCGTGTTGTTCAGTTGGCTCGGTTTCGCGGCGATGGACATACACGCTTTTGCCTTGCCCATCGTGGGGCTGGCCTTCCCACTGCTATTCTTCAAGGGCAAACAGACCAAGGCATTGGGCGAATTCATGGTCGGCTTCGCGGTGCTTTTCCTGGGCTTGGAATTCTTGAAGGACGTAGTACCGGCACCCACGCCAGCCAGTATGGCGTTATTGAGCAGGTTGGAGGATAACGATTTCCTGTCGGTGCTGCTCTTCACGGGCTTGGGCATGTTCTTCGCCATGGTCGTACAATCCAGCAGCGTTGCGCTGGCAGCGACCATGGTGCTCTGCCAGAACGGGATCATCGGGTTCGAGATGGCCGCATCGGCCGTGATCGGTTTGAATGTAGGCACAACGGCCACAGCCAACCTTGCAGCACTGGTGGCGAACGCATGGGCTAGACGGGCGGCGCTTGCGCATTTCCTGATCAAGGCGATCGGTGCTGTTTGGGCGCTCCTGTTGTTCGTGCCTTACATGCATCTGATCGATAGCAATGTCACGCGCATCCACGGCGCCTCGCCGTATGTCGATCCCAACGCACTGGTGTGGGCCTTGACCTACCTGCACATCTCCTTCAACGTATTGAACACCCTGTTCCTCATCGGCTTCGTTCCGCAACTGGAGCGCTTGGTGGTCCGCCTGGTCCCGGCACGCACCGAGGCGGATGAGGAGTATCGCCTGGAATACATCGATGATCCGGTGATGGCGCTCTCCCCCGAGCTCTCCATTCTGGAAGCGCGGAAGGAGATATCCAAGTTCGGTCGGCTGGCGTCGAGCATGTGCGGCATGTTGCAGCAATTGCTAGTGGCCACCAACGAACAGGAACGGGATGCGCTGATGACGCGGATCGCGAAATACGAGGACATCACGGACCGGATCGAAGTGGAGATCAGCAAATACCTGACCCGTACCAGTGCCGAAGCCAAGGATGAGGAAATGAGCGAACGGATACGCGGGATGCTCGCCATTATCAGCGACCTGGAACGCGTGGGCGATATCTTCTACCAGATGTCACGGCAATTGGAGCGAAAGCACGCTGAGCGGCTGTGGTTCACGCCTGAGCAGCGTTCCAACTTGCAAGAATTGCTCGATCTGCTGGACAGTGCCTTTGCCGTGATGCAGAAGAACATCGATGCGGAAGATGGTCAGGTCTCGATCGACGAAGCGTTGGAGGCCGAGCAGCGGATCAATCAGAAACGCGACCTACTGCGCCGTGCACACTTGAAGAGCATAGAGTCCGGCGACTACAATGTGAAGAGCGGCCTGGTCTATAACGACCTCTTTTCCAGCTGCGAGAAAATAGGTGATCACGTGATCAACGTTTCGGAAGCATTGGTTGGCGAAGTATAGCCTGCTAATAATCCACGAGGATCTCGCGGGAAAAAACCTTGTTGCTGCGGTTCAACGCACGATCCAAAAGCTCCACACTATAGCGCACCGTGCCCGAATCCAATTGGATGAACAGTGGGAAGGGATCAATGGCCACAGCGATCTCTCCCTCCAATGTTTTGTTCTGTCCCATTGGCGTGATGCGTGGAATGCGGTAGGCGATCGGTTCTGCGAATGGCACGGTCACCCATGCCCCTTCGCGCAACTCGCTGTACTCCACGAACAGATTGAAATAGGTGGAGGAAGCCGTGTCGAAGGGAGGGCCGGAATCCGACGGGTCCAGGCCAATATCGCCGTCGCCATCCGTGAACGCGATCACCAAAGAGGCTGAATCACCCAACAGATCAAAGGACTTGAACGTTACCCTTGGCTCTTTGGGGAACTCCTCCGGCTTCAGGCAACCGCAGGCCAGCACCATCATCAAGGATAGGCCGCCCACTACTTTTACCACGCTGTTCCCCTGGTCCTTCATTGTTCACAAAGTTAAGCTGGCAAACTGCACATGCCTGTGTTACCGCCTTTCCTGGACCAGCGCCTGTTGGACCGTCCCTTTACCGTGCAGGATGCTACAGGCTTCAACGCGCTTGCACTGGAGTTATTCCATCTGCATGCAGCCCGTAACCCGGTGTATCGTGGATTCCTTTCGGGTCTGAAGATGGACCCGGCCAATGTGGCCTCCGTAAGTGGGATACCGTTCCTGCCGATCACCGTTTTCCGGAACCATCGGGTGCTACTCGATGGACTGGACCCCTCCAGCCACTTCACCAGCAGCGGAACCACTGGGGCGATCACCAGCAAACATCACGTTCCGTTCCCTGGTATCTACGAGCGTTCGTTCATGTCCTCGTTCACCGCTGTGTATGGCGACCCTTCGGAATGGCGGATCCTGGCGCTGCTTCCGGCCTACTTGGAACGCGAAGGCAGTTCATTGGTCTACATGGCCCAAAAGCTGATCCAAGCCACCGATGACCCCCTCAGCGGCACCTATCTCCACAAATACGACGAGCTGTCGGATGTACTCGCGCGATCCGAACGGGAAGGTAAAAAGACGCTGTTGCTGGGCGTGACCTTCGCGCTGCTTGATCTGGCAGAACAATTCCCACAGGCGCTAACGCACACGGTGATCATGGAAACCGGTGGCATGAAGGGGCGCAGACCAGAGATCGTGCGTGAGGATCTCCACCGCATCTTGAAAACCGCCTTTCGGGTGCCCGCGATCCACAGCGAATATGGTATGACGGAATTACTGAGCCAGGCCTGGTCCACGGGAGAAGGTCTTTACCAATGCCCGCCGTGGATGCGCATCGTGGTACGCGATGCGAATGACCCGAGGGCGACGGTGGACGTAGGTCGCACAGGAGGGATCAACGTGATCGACCTCGCCAACGTGGCGAGCTGCCCGTTCATCGCCACGCAGGACCTTGGGCTCTGTCATGCGGACGGTTCGTTCGAAGTGCTCGGTCGCTTCGACAACAGCGACCTGCGAGGCTGCAATTTGCTGGTCGTGGATTAGCCTATACCACTTTCACCAAAAAGTAATTCTTCTTGCCGCGTTGCAGCAGCAGGAACTTCCCGTTCAGCAGATCGCCGCTATTCACGGAATGATCTTCTGGCGCTTTGATGCGGTTGATGGCGATACTCCCCTCTTTCAGTGCCCTTTTTGCTTCTCCTTTAGAAGGCAGGAAACCGGTGTGGTCGGTCAGTAGCTCGATGATACCGATGCCGGAAGCCAACGCTGTAAGTTGAAGTTCGGCTTGCGGCACACCGTCGAACACGTCCAGCAATTGCTTCTCGCTCAAGTGGGCCCAACCATCGGTGGCGTTGCTGAAGAGGATCTCCGAAGCACGGATGGCACTCTCCTTTTCAGCCTGGCCATGGACCAATGTGGTAATGAAACCTGCGACCTCCTTTTGGAGCTTACGACGACCCGGCTCGGCGCTGTGCGCTGCGATCAGCGCATCACATTCTACCTGCGTCCAATGCGTGAAGATCTTTGCGAAGCGCGCCGCCTCATCGTCCGTGGCATTGAGCCAGAACTGATAGAACTTGTAAGGTGAAGTGCGTGCGGCATCCAGCCACACATTGCCGCCCTCGCTCTTACCGAATTTGCTGCCATCGCTCTTGGTGAGCAAGGGTGTCGTTATCGCAAAGGCCTCTCCCCCATCCATGCGGCGGATCAGTTCGGTGCCCGTGGTGATGTTGCCCCATTGATCGCTGCCGCCCATTTGCAGGATGCACGCCTTGTTCTTGTATAACCAATAGAAGTCGTAACCCTGCACCAACTGGTAACTGAATTCGGTGAAGCTGATGCCGGTCTCCATGCGGTTCTTCACCGAATCCTTGGCCATCATGTAGTTGACGGTGATGTGCTTTCCCACTTCGCGGATGAAACGGAGAAAGCCCATGTCCTTGAACCAATCGTAGTTGTTCACGAGTTCAGCAGCATTTTCAGCACTGCTGAAATCCAGGAACCGTTCGAGTTGTGCCTTGATGCAGGACTGATTGTGCCGAAGAGCATCCTCGTTCAACAGATCGCGCTCCCCGCTCTTGCCACTGGGATCCCCCACCATACCTGTTGCACCACCCACCAGAGCGATGGGCGTATGTCCGCAGCGCTGGAAATGCACAAGGATCATGATCTGTACCAGGTTGCCCACATGCAGCGAATCGGCAGTGGGATCGAACCCGATATAGCCGCGCTGGTTGCCCTTTGCCAAATGCTCTTCGACGCCTGGCATACTGTCGTGCAGCAATCCACGCCAGCGCAATTCTTCCATGAAACTGTTCGCCATCGCCCTATGCAGCGTGGGCATTAGGTCCACGCGTGCTTGCCATTGAAGGCCGCCAAAGATAACGGGCACGTTGCGTGTGCTTGGCTACCTTGGCCGCATGGACCTGATCACCGGAGCCACCGGCATTGTAGGCGTACATCTCTTGATGGAATGCACTGCACATGGTCCAGTGCGCGCGATCCACCGCGCTGGCAGCGACCGGTCGATCGTAGAACGTGTGTTCGCCCACTATGGCATCAACACTCCGCAACGGATCGGTCAGATCGAATGGGTGGAAGCGGACCTCCTGGACACCGATGCCTTGAACCGGGCAATGCAGGGTATTCGTCGTGTGTATCACGCCGCAGCCATTGTCTCCTTCAACCCCAAGGATGCTTTACAAATGGACCGCATCAATGCAGGTGGCACAGCGAACGTGGTGAATGCGGCCCTTGCGAGCGGGGTGGTCCGGCTCTGCCATGTGAGCTCCACGGCCACCATTGGCCAGGCCCCACAAGGCGTCATGCGCGACGAGGAAACACCGTGGAATGAAGATCGTTCCACTTCTGCCTACGCCATGAGCAAATATGCGGCGGAGATGGAAGTACAACGCGGCATAGCAGAAGGATTGGATGCCGTGATCGTGAACCCATGCATCGTGATCGGCCCCGGCGTAGCAGGTAGGAGTAGCATGACCTTGGTTGAACGGATGCGCAAGGGCGTCCGTTACGTACCACCGGGATCCAATGCTGTTGTAGATGCACGTGATGTAGCACAGTGCATGTTGACCTTGATGGAACAAGGCCGAAGCGGTGAGCGCTACCTGCTTGTTGGCGAGAACCTCTCTTACGCGACGCTGTTCACGCAATTCGCAGAAGCTTTTGGGAACGCAACACCCCGGATCATGCTTCGCCCGTGGATGCTAAGCTTGGGCTGGCGTATTGAATGGATACGAGCGAGGCTATTCGGAACAACACCCTTCATTACCCAGGCTACGGCGCACAGCGCGCTGATACAGCGCAGTTATAGCGCAGCGAAGGCGACCAGGTTGCTTGGATACCGCTTTCGTAGCTCGGCCGAGGCTGTAGAGAATGTGGTCGCCTTTCTTCGAGGGGCCGCAGCTCAATGAGCCTGCTCATCCTTGCGACGCGTGAGTTCGGTGATCACTTCCTCGTAGATCCCCTTCATCTGTACTGGATCAGCGGAATAGAAGGTGAATGACCTCTGGAACTGCTCCTTGGTGGTCCCTTGGTCCCTGAACATTTCGGCATAGAGCGTATCGGCAACGCGATCCGACGGTCGTGCAACCACGAGGTCGTCGCTCATCCTCGCTTCGATCAACTGTGCTTCCAGTAGAACGTTCTTGAACTGTTCGCGTTCCAAAACGTCGGAGGGCGCTGGCGGAGCACCTGTTGAGCATGACGCACAGAACAGAAGCAGGCTCCAACACACTGGTGCCACAACAGACTGGTACCAACCCGAACGTTGCCTACTGCACATGCTCCCGGCGGTTGATCCTGGCCCGCATGTACAGAACACCTACGAAGGCTTCTTTGAAGATGCTGCTGTTCATCTTGCTCTTCCCTTTGATCCGATCCACGAAGGTGATCGGAACCTCAGCGATGCGGAAACCTTGCAGATGCACCCGGTACTTCATCTCGATCTGGAATGCATATCCAATGGATCGGATCTCATCCAAGGGCAGCGCCTCCAACACCTTGCGGCGGTAACACACGAAACCGGCGGTGGTATCGCGCACGCCTAACCAAAGGATGGAGCGCACATAGAGGGAAGCCGCAAAGCTCATGAGTATCCGGTCCCACGACCAATCCTTGACGCGGCCGCCAGGCACATAGCGGGAGCCAACGCTCATATCCGCACCGCCTTTCTCGCACGCATCGTATAGGCGCAAGAGATCGTCAGGGTTGTGCGAGAGATCAGCATCCATCTCGAATATGAATTCATATCCATGGGCGATGGCCCACTTGAATCCAGCGATGTAAGCCGTTCCCAAACCCAGCTTGCCAGAACGCTTCACAAGGTGAACGCGACCCGGGTGGTTGGCCTGCAGCGCCTCCACGATCACCGCCGTTCCGTCAGGCGAATTATCATCCACCACCAAGGCATCGAAAGAGGGATCCAAGCGAAGAACATGGTCCAGGATATCCTGGATATTCTCCTTCTCGTCGTAAGTGGGGATGATGACCAGTCGCTCGTGCAAGGGGCGAAATTGCGAAGGTCAAATATAGCGGGCGTTGCGGGCGCGGATCAACGGAGCAGGGTGACACTGCCAACCTGCTCGATGCGAGCGCCGGAGTATTGGTCCTTGGCAACGAGTTTCCACACATAGACGCCGGTGGGTACTTCGGTGCCATTGCTGAACAAGCCGTTCCACGCCGCATCGGGATCTTCCGTGCTGAACAAGGGCTGTCCCCAACGGTCGAAGATGTCGAACCGGTAGAACCTTCGATCTACGCCTAACACAATGGGTTTGAAGATGTCGTTGATGCCGCTACCATCGGGCGTGAAGCTATTGGGCACATACACCGCTGGTGCATCGTCTATCACGATGGTGGTGCAGATGGTGTCCAGGCAATTCGCCGAAGCGACTGCGATCAGGCACACCGTATACTCATCTCCAAGCACCGATGGAAAGCGGTAGCTGGTATTGACATCGGTGGTGTTGGCCAGGCCGGCGATATCCCATAAGAAGCTCTCAGCGTCCGTGGACGTATTGTTGAATTGGACCACTGGATCGAGGGTGTTCACCCCTTCGGGCAGGTGATAGAAATCGGCCACGGGTTGTTGGTAAACACGGATCAAGCCAAGAGCCTCCAAGGTATCGGCACCACAGCCATTCCCGGCATCAACGATCAGGGTCACGTTGTAAAAGCCTGCCTGCTCGAAAACCTGTGTGATGGGTGCGCAATCGTTCACCACATCCCCGTTCCACAGGATCCAGGTACAGCTAGCGCTGCCGATGCTTGCACTGCTAAGTGTAACCTCGGCTGGTGTGCAGCCCAAGTTGCCCACGAGATCGATCGCAGCAATGGGCACAGGCAATATGTCGACCTGTATGGAGGCAAGATCCGTTTGGCATGGAGCCAGAGCGGCCACCGCATACTGATATGCACCTTCTGGATCGACCCCAGGTGTGAAGATGCCGTTAAAGGCTGTTCCATCGGGCCCTGTCCAGGTGCCATTGGGATCGGGCATACCGTTGAGGCTATCGAAGAGCGGAAGCTGGACAACGCTGTTCTCGCACGTTGTGATGGCGTTGTCCTGGCCGGCGTTGGCTGCTTGGCTAACGCTGATGGTGACGGTTGCAAGATCACTGTTGCACGGTGCGATCCCCGGTACGGTATAGGTATAAAGTCCAGGTTGGTCGTTCAATGGAACAAAGCTGGGGGCTACCAACGACCCTGAAGGTCCGGTCCACAGGCCATCTGCTTGCGGAGAACCGGCAAGCAGCTCCAACAGAGCCACTGGTGCATTGGTGGAGCAAAAGTCCGCAGCACCATCACCACCTGCATTCGCCACTGGAGCTACGAAGAGCGCTACGACCGCCGATGCATTAACGCACGGGCTTGCACCTAGTACGGTATAGGTATAGTTCCCCGAAGGATCCACAGCCGGATCCACCACCGTGGGGTGAAGTGTACCGTCCGGCGCGGTCCACACACCTCCTGCATCCAGTGTTCCTCCCAAACCATCGAAGAGCGAGGTTGAAGCACCTGACGCACAGAGCGAAATAGCTCCACTCGTACCAGCTTGCGGGGCGGTGTTCACTTGGATATCGACCTGGGCTTGGTCATTCGGGCAATCGCCATTACCCGTCACGGTGTAGATGAAGGATCCGCCCAAGCTTATGGATGGATCGAATGTCGCGCTGGTGGGTGATCCGTTGCCCAGTGTCCAAACACCACCGGGATCGGGCGTCCCTTGCAGTTGACCAAGCAGTTGGAACACACCGGACGTGGAACAAAACACCAAGGCATTATCACCACCTGCATCCGGACCTGCCACCACGGTCACCGTGATGTCCGCGACATCAGATGGACAAACCAGCCCAGTGACCTCATAGGTATACGAACCACTTCCGTTGGAGCCCGGATCGAACACACCATCGAATGGCCCTCCAGGTCCTGACCAACTACCACCTGCGTTTGCCGACGCGCCGAGCAGCGGGAATAGATCCTGAGCTGCCGCACCAGCGCAGACCGTAAGTGGAGCATCCGAACCCGCGTTGGGTGCTGCTTCAAGGGAAACAAGAACCTCTGCACTGGCGGCAACGCACGGTGCAATAGCGGCCAGCGTGTAGGTGTAAACACCAGCCGTCATGGTCGATGGATCGTAGTTGCCACCCACCACAGGGCTTGGGCCACTCCACGTTCCACCAGCATCGGGCGTGCCGCCCAGTTGTGCGAATAGGCTGGCTGCCGCTCCGTTGGAACAGACCGTCAAGCTGCCATCGGTACCTGCGTTGGGTGATCCGGTCTCTGTTACCACCACCGTAGCTATGGCATTGGAGCATGGCGAGGCACCCGTGATCGTGTACACGTAGTTGCCCGG
>Ga0209490_10002829_pt1 | contig 16341 bp, 9 predicted proteins | sample MAT06_FD_187209 | JGI IMG/M metagenome (GOLD analysis project Ga0209490, IMG submission 187209) | Freshwater microbial communities from Lake Fryxell liftoff mats and glacier meltwater in Antarctica - MAT-06 (SPAdes) (version 2) | ecosystem: Environmental > Aquatic > Freshwater > Ice > Liftoff...
GAAAAACAACTCGTCAATCCACAGGTTAACATTACCGTCGAGACCTACTCGCCCCGGCGTTTCACCGTGTGGGGGCAAGTGCGCAATCCTGGCTCGTTCGTTATTCCTGGCGAGGAACAAGTCACGCTCCCCGAGGCGCTCGCCATGGCGGGCGGCAACACTGACATCGGCGACCCTCGCAGCGTTGTCGTCACGCGCCGCGGCCCCTCCGGCCAAGTCAAACGCAAGGTCAATGCCTTAAGCCCCGAGGCCGAGCACATCTTTATTCAAGAAGGCGATGTGATCCGCATGAGCGAAACCCTGTTCTAAATGGCTGACTTTTCCTCCGAGAGCGAAGACGCGTTTGCCCCGTCCGGCAGAGGATCGGCTTTTGACCCGTGGACTTTCCTCGCCACCGCGAAACGATTTTGGTGGATTCCCGCCATGTGCCTCGCGATCGCGCTGGGCGCGGGCATCCTCTTCGTGCGTTTTTCAAAACCGGAATTTGTTTCTACCGCCGAGATCAAAGTCGAGCGCCGCGCCGCCTCTGGCGCTGTCTCGCTCACAAGCGGCAACCCGCTCGCGTGGGAGGGCGCGACCGCCCCCGAAGATCTCAAGACCATCGAAAAAAGTTTCATCAGCCCGATGCTCATCCAGCGGTCCGTCGCCTCCATTCGTGAGGGCGGGTTCGAGACCCTCACGTTTGACGGCATCCCGGCCTCAGACCTCACAGACGACAAACTCGCAGGGTTCCTGATCAAAAACTCCGAAGTTGCCCTCATTCCTGAGACACGACTCATCCAGATTTCTTACAAAAACGGCGATCCCCTCATGTCCCAGCAGATCGCCAACCTCATCGTCAACCAAGGCATCCAATACGATCAGGATCAGCGCATGGCCTCCACGACTGCGAACATCCGTTACCTGCGCGATGAGGTCAAAAAAGGTGAGGAGAACCTTCGCCTCTCCGAGGAAAAACTCAACTCCTACACCCGCACACTCGGCAACGTCTCCATCGACAGTGATCTCAACATCGTTGCCACACAGCTCCGTGAACTCAACTCCCGCAGCACGATCGCCAAGGCCGACCGGCTCCGCATCGAAAGCGATTACGCCCAAATCGAGAGCTGCCTCGGCGATCCCGCGAAGCTTATGAAAATCGAGAGCATCCAACGCATGCCCTCCATCATTTCCCTCAGTGCTCAGATCGGCGAAGTGCAGGCCAAAATCTCGAAGCTCTCGCTCCGCTACCGTTCCGATAATCCCTTCATGCTCCAAGCAGAGAAGGAACTGAAAGAACTCGACGCCTCCCTCCAAAACGAAATCGTCCAAGCCCCTAAAAGCGTCGAGGCTACGCTGGCCGGAGCACGCCGCGCCGAAGAAAACATTCTCCGCGAACAACAACTTCAGGAGGAAAAGGTGATCCAGGTTCGCGATCTTGCCGTTCCGTCCCGAGTCCTCCAGCGCCAGATCGATGCAGATCGCCTCACTTACGAAGCCGTATTGAAACGCCTCAGCGAGGAACTCTCCCAAGCCCGCAGCGTGCCGGTTCTCCTCCAAGTCGTTAATCCCGCAGGCTTCGGATTCCCCAGCGGGTCGCGCCCTATCAAATTTCTCGCCACCGCCCTCTTCATCGGTGCCATCATCGGCTTCGGCATCATTTTTCTCATCATGCAGCTCGACTCGAGCATCAAGTCGCCCGAAGAGGCCGAACGCATGCTCGGCCTCTCCGTTCTCAGCGCGATCCCGGAATACGAGCTTCCAAAAGAAAAGACTTCCGATCCCTCGCCTCCGCGGGAATCGACCTTTGCCAACGCCTGCCCCGCTCTCGGCGACAAACATTCGCCCACCGCCGAAGCCGTTCGTTCGCTGCGCACCACTCTTCGCTCGATGCACGGCGAGGCCCCGCACGAGGTTATTCTCGTCACCGCCCCCCTCCACGGCGACGGCGCATCGTTCTGCGCTTCGAACCTCGCCGTCATTCTCGCTCAGGCCGGACAACGCACCCTTCTCATTGATGCGAATCTCCGCGAACCCGCCATCGAAAAAATGGTTTTCCAATCCTGCGGACGTCCGGGCCTCGCAGACTTTTTGCAAAGCGGCGACAACCTCGCAAGCGTGATCCACCCGACCTCAGTTCCCCGCCTCGACATTATCCCCGCAGGCACCCCTTGCCCATTTCCGGCGGAAACTCTTTCGCGCCAGCAATTCGAGTCCCTTCTCGCCGAGGTGAAGCCGTTTTACGAAAAAATCGTCATCGACTCGGCAGCCCTCTGCGCCGTCAGCGACACGTTGGCATTCGCCCGCCTCTTCTCAACCGTCTGCCTCGCTGTGCGTTCCGGCGTCACCCCGCGCAATGCGGCCAAACGTTCTATCGAGCTCCTCCGCCGCGCAAACGTCCATCCCACCGGCCTCATCTTTAATTCCTCAGCCGTCTCGTTCGGCGGCAGACTCAAAGACTTCGACTCGTCGCCGAGCGGCAAAGCCCGCATCGCCGAAACATCAGACGGAGGCATCGTCTGCCCGTCCTGCGGGAAAACCTATTTATCCTTCGCCGACCTCATCTCCCGAACTACCGCCGCGCTCGGCAGCACCGACGTGCGCCGCTGCTCGTGCGGCCAGTCCTTCCACCCGCGCGAAATCGATCTCCGCGATCTGTCCGAACTCGGCGTCGCCCGGCGACGCTCTTTTGGCGAACTCCTCGTGCACCTTCAATCCACCGGCATGAGCGGGGACGAGGCCCGCAACCACCTCCTTCTCACCCTCAAATTCTGGAGAAACGACCTCCCGGAAGACGGCTCGCTCGCGATTGCCAAACCCGGCGACCAACGCGCAGACATCCTTGCCACTCTTCTGGATCGTCTCTCCCAAGCCGGTCTACCTAGCGCGGAAGCACGCCAAAAACTGCTCGAAGCCGTCAGGACATGGAAGCCATAGGGGATCATCCATGATCGCGCTCCGCCACCTCGCGCCCGCCCTCCTCACGCTGGCACTCTCCTCCCTCGCCCACGGCCAAAATTCGACAATCGCGCCAGCATCGCCGCCCGCGTCCGTACCCAAACCGGCTCCTTTAATTGAGCCCAATGTTCTTGACGGCCTCGAATCTCTCCAACTCGCCCCCAACCCCGTAGACATGTTCGCTGGCCCGCCTCCGCTCACCACGTCACGCCGCGCCGCGCGCAACGCAGGCAGCGGATCGCCCGTTCCCGAGCCCGTCCCATTCATCAATCAAGTGCCTCCCGCACTCAGCGTCATCGAGAATGCGATCCGCACCAACTCCGACGCCCCGCTTCCGTCGGCGCCCGGCGATGGCGAACCTCCCACCCCACCCGATTTCGGCCAGGGCTTCGATACCCCCAGCTTCCCCTCGTCCTCACTCGAACGCCGCAGCTTTGGCAACGTCGCCGAACCCCGATTCCTCACCCCCCGCCGGGGATTCGCCATCGGCGGCAACCGCGTCCGTTACGGTGCCGATATCTCGGGCGGCGTGGCTTACAACAACAATGTCTTCGGCACCGCATCCAATACCCAGGGCGACATCGTCATGACACTTCAGCCCACCCTCTACGTGGAAACCGGAAAAAAGGGTTCCATCCGTTTCCTCTGGGCACCAAGCGTCTTGAAGTATGCCAAATACAAACAGCTCGACGCCGTCAATCAGACCTTCCTCTTCAGCTCCCGCTACCGCCTCACCAAACTCCGCCTCGGCCTCGACGCCAGCTATGTTTCCCAAAGCGGCCTCTTCCTCAACAGCCAGGGCCAATCCAGACAAAGCACTCTCTTCGCCCGCATCTTTGCCGCTTATCCGCTCAGCCGGAAAACCGAACTCCAACTCACCGCCGACAACAGCGTGATCCAAGCGGAACCCGGCGGCACGCAATTCGCTGGCTCCCTCAGCGCTGCCGTAGACTATCGCTATTCGCGAAAAACCACCGTCGGTGCGGGAGTCACCGTCGGCTATTACAACGCCCCGGCTGGCTCGACCACTTATCAAACATTTCTTCTCCGGCTCCTCTACAACCCCACCTCCAAACTCACTTTCCGCGCCGAAGGTGGTCTCCAATTTCGACAAGCCACGTCCGCCAACATCGGCTCCAGCGCGTCTTCTACAGCCGTGCTCTCCGCTTTGCTAAGCTATCAACTTACCCCGAAAACCTCCGCCTCCCTCCGCTTCTTCCGCAACACCGAGGTCGATTCGTTTAACTCCTCAAACGTCATGACCCTCACTGGGCTCGAAGCCTCCGTCGCATGGCAAATCACCCGCCGCGCCGCTTTGAGCGCGTCCGTCCTCAGCGGAAATGTCGAACAAAGCACGCTCGGCGGTGTCGAGGATGGCACCTACGCCTTCAACCAAGCCTCCGTCTCCCTCTCCTACGTGCTACTCAACGACATCAATGTCCGCGTCTTTAACAACGTCCAACAACGCTACAACGACCCCCAAGCCAATAACTTCCTAACCAGCACCACCGGCATGTCCCTCGGGGCAAGGTTCTAAGTCCGGTGTTGCCGAGTTTTTCAAAGCCCGCACGTTTTCAGATGCTGGCCGCCGCCCTCATCATCCTCGCAGGTATGGGACTCCGTATCGCGTGGATGAACGATTCCGCCCTCTGGTGCGACGAAGCCGAGAGCAGTATCAACGCTCTCACCATTCTCGAAACCGGCTTGCCGGGCTGGAAGTATCTCGACCTTCCTGTTTATGAAAACACGCTGACCGAACCTTGGGACGGACACCCCGAATACGAATTCCGCGACAGCAGCTATTCTCCCCAAGGCGTCACCGTTTATCACGGTTGGCTGCCACTCTATGCGATGGCAGCGTCGCAGTGGTTGTTCGGTCTTAGTCCAGATGGTTTGCACTCGCCTCCCCGCGTGCTCCACGGCGTCGACGAAATCAATATCCGCACTATGGCCCCACGTTTACCGTCCCTGCTTTTCGCGCTTGGGACGATGATCTTCATTTACCTCGTCGGGAGCCAACTTGCCGGCCGCACGGCTGGACTCGGAGCCCTGACTCTCATGGCGTTCAATGCGAAGACCGTCGATTTCGGATTTCAAGCGCGATACTATTCGATGACGCTCTTCATGACGGCATTTGCCGCTTGGTGCTTGATCCGCGTCGTCAGGCGTGGACGATGGACGGACTTTATCTTGTTCGGGGTGTCGGAGGCTCTTCTTTTTCACACCCATCAATTCTCCGCACTCGTCTTCGCCGTGGTCGCCGCCGCGCTCACACCCGCCATTGTCAAAAAGTCGATGTGGCTTCGGAAATCCCTCGTAGGAGGAGGATGCGCCGCTTTACTGATTTTACCCTGGGTATGGTTCTCAGGTTTTTTGTCTACGGCATCCTCAGTCCCAAAGGTTTTTAAACTTTTTGATTCCATTGCCGACTGGTTCTATTACTCGCTTGACCGGCCCGTTCCGTTGGTCTTGATAGCGATATTGACTGTTGTCGTAGTGGTCACGCGATGGCGGCCCGCATGGCTTCCGACGGCGATCTCACTTCCCGTGCGCCGTCATGGCGGCATCTATGCGCTGCTCCTTCTCTGGATGATAATCGCGTATCTCGCTTTTCATATCATTGTTCCAGCTGCGAGCTTCTTTTTCGAAAGGCTTTCGCTCGTGCTCTGGACGCCGTATGTGCTCATTTTCGGAGTATTTTTCGCGGATCTCTTCCGGAAGTTTCCTATCAGGCTCGCGAGCATTCTCGTGATCGTCGCGATGCTTAGCCTGCTCGCTGGTCGCGGGCGTCTCGCGTTTTTCGAAGCGACCTCGGTGAGTTCCTCGCGCCAAGCGATCTCTCGCATCGTGAGCGAACTGAGAAGCATGACGTTCGACACAGGCACAAAGTTTTACGCCACACCAAACGAACATTTAACTTACACATACTACACGGGTCTGCCTGTTCAAAGCGTTGCACCAATAAGGGCAGAGTTTTTCGATACCTACCGTCATCCGATCGTGTTTATCGAGCGCCAGATGGAATCTTACTTCCCGGTCGGATCGGAGCTGACCGGAGCCTTGCGGCCTCTCGGCCTTAGCGACAATCGGGAAGCCTCATGGCAGATCAGCCAGTCCATCTGGGGCAAGCTTGTCGCCGACGACCTGCGGACTCGCGGGATCGATCATCCAGAAGTCCCGACGCCGCCCGGCATGCAGACGCTCTTAGCAAAAACGCAGCGGTGGGCCGAAAAGTATCGAAACGAGTATCTCTACGACATGAAGTCCTCGCCCGTTCTTCGCGGAGTTCCCGCGACTCGTATCAAAGACGTTTGGATGGGATTTTTCTACCGATTTGTCGATCCTGCATCTCGGATCGGGCACAACCTTCAGATCCTGCCCCGTCTGCGCGACGCCGAGGTCCTGATGCTCCCCGTTGCAGACGCCGTGATTTTCATCTCCCCGCATCCCGTCAAAAAAATCAATGAGCAGGCCGGGTATTCCGATTGAGCGGCTTGGTTTCTCTTGATAACGTCAATTGAAATGCCAGAGCTTTCAATTGTTATGCCTTGCTTGAACGAGGCCCTCACCCTTCCGATCTGCATCGAAAAAGCACTTACGTTCCTCAAAGAAAGTGGAGTCGATGGAGAAATTATTATCGCCGACAACGGGAGCACGGATGGCTCGATCGAAATCGCTGCGCGACTCGGAGCCCGCGTCGTCAACGTTCCGATCAAAGGCTACGGAGCCGCTCTCTCGGCAGGGATTCATGCCGCTAACGGCAAGTTTGTCATTATGGGAGACGCCGATGATAGCTACAATTTTTTGGGACTACAACCGTTTGTGGATAAGCTGCGCGAAGGATACGACCTCGTCATGGGCAACAGATTCCAGGGCGGCATTTCGCCCGGAGCAATGCCGTTCATGCACCGTTTCGTCGGCAATCCAATGCTCAGCGCCATCGGGCGCCGCATCTACGATCATAAAGTCTGCGGAGACTTTTACTGTGGACTGCGCGGATTCCGCAAGGAGGCCATCGAGAAGCTTCGAATCCAGAGCACGGGGATGGAGTTTGCACTGGAAATGATCATCAAGGCGGAATTGTTCCGACTCAATATCACAGAGGTGCCAACGACTCTCTCGCCAGACGGTCGAGATCGCAAACCGCATCTCAGAACCTACCGAGACGGTTGGCGGAGCCTTCGGCTCTATCTTTTGATGAGTCCGAGATGGACGTTTGGAATTCCCGGCCTCGCGTTGTTTCTCATCGGCGCATTGGCTTTTGCAATCGCGTTTTTTGGCGTGCTCGCGACCTCATACGATGCGGCAATTGCGATTTGTGCATCGGCCGCCATCGTCCTTGGTTATCAGGCTGTCATGCTGGCTGTCTTTGCCAAATTCATCGCGATCGAAGTCGGCCTCCACCCCTCGCTAACAAAATTCTGGCGACTGCGCGAGCCAGGCACCTTGGAGCGATTCCTGATCGCTGGCGGCTTGATCACCGTGGCAAGCCTCTTCCTCACCGCATTCGTAGCGCGCAATTTTTCAGAACATAATTCCTCCCCGCATCTCATTCACTTCGCACTTCTTGCCGCTGTTTCTCTTATCGCCGGAGGGCAAACGATCATCGCCGGGTTCTGCCTCGGCCTCTTCCAACTTGTCTCTGAGCGACGGGAATTCCCCCGCAAGCGCGCCTCTGATCACTAACAGCTTATTTACGAACCTCGATCACCGAGACCGATAACGGCGGGATCGGGGAAAGTTCTAAGCGGTTTTCACGCACGTCGTAAACTGCACCCTTGCGCATTACCGGATGCGGGTCATTTGGCCCGTCTCCCGTCCAATGCCAGACGCTGGCCGCGCGATAAGCCAACTCACCAGGAAAAGAAACGGAACTCCCCGGAACCCAATCCATCGTTCGATTCAATATCCAGACCACAAGCGTTTTTCCATTTCGCGAACGGCTCCCATAAGCAGAGACCATTGAGTTGCCTCCAGTGACTTTGATCAAGTCGGACTGAAGGAAATGCCCCCAAAGTCCCAGCGCCTGTCCGGTCGGGAGAATACCATTTTGAGGCGATAGAGCGTAAAAAACATTGCGCTCGGCATCCGCATCGTCCATCCAGCGCGTCCCCCAAAGCATCGTTGCGCGAATCCGCGGCTCCGCAAGCAGTCGCCCGATGGTGTCAAATGTGACCAGACTTCGGCCGAGCGTGTTGTCCCCTTTCCAATCGCCCTTCGACCAATTGATCGCGTTCGTTTCGGCCACAATCAGTTCCATGCGATCGCGATCCGATGGCGCAGTGAACCGATCTATACTCGACAAGGCCGTTCGGGCGCCCTCGATCAAATCCGTGGTCGGTCGCCGTATCCAATTTTTATAACTCTGCCAACCGCCAGTTGTGTAAAGACTCAGCGTCACGAAATCCAAAAATTGCGACGCTTTCGGTAGGAAACGCGACCACCACTTGGCATCCGACCCGCTCGCACCGACCAGAATCGAAGGGTCAACCCGCTTCATTGCACTTGAAAACTCCGCAACCACGCTGGCCATCGCCTCGGGCGTAGCGGTGTTGTTATTCCAGTTCTCGTTGCCGATCTCCCAATACTTGACGCCATATCCCCGCCTGATGTTGGAGTAACTCACCCACTCCACAGCATCGCGAAGCCATTCCTCCTTCGTGCGTCCCGTCCGCTTTTCCGAATCAAACCCGAGAACCACGTATGGCTCGGCATCAATAGCCCGCGCTGTGAAAATAAAGTCGTCGAAATCGATTCGCCGTCCCGGAAACTTTGCATACGCCGAAAAGGAGGAAGACCGCGCCCTTTCATACGGCGGTTTCGACCAAAGATGAAAATCAGATTTCTCCCCCCCCGGATACCGCAACCACCGAACCCTCAACTCACGTAAAGCCGTTCGAAGCGGCCGGGCCCCGCGAGTGCGGTTTACATCCGAATCGCGGATGTAATTGATATTAATACCCAGAGCTCGATCCGCATCCCGCCGCAAAACCCCGTCTGCCGAAATCGAGAAATTCACGTCACGTGCGTCGGGCGCCTTCGTCCCGGCGCTCGTGCATGAAGACAGGAGGAACGACGCCGGAACGACCCAGAGCAAACGCAGGAGCGCGAACAATGTTCTTTTCAAACGACGTCGTGCCAATTGAATGAACGCAGCGTTGGCTCGGATAGCGGCACGTTTAAGCAAACAGGTCAGCGGCGACCTCGCGACCACCGAGATATCTCCCACCATGCCGACTTCCGCAGTGTCTATGGTTACACACATCCCATTCTCAATACACGACTCACACCGAGTGCACACGCTCTCAATTGAGCCATTTCAGAGACACTAAATCAGTCGCCAAACCAACGCTCCCCGGCCTGAGCAAGATCTCCGGAACGCGTAACGATCCTTTAAACGAGTGAAGCCGCTCCGAGCTTACCCGAGCGGCTTCCAACGAATATTTTGATACTTAGGGCTTCTTTGCTTTCGCCCGGCGACGCGAAAAAAAAGAATTCCCCCACCTGCGATCGCTAGCAGTGCGTACGTTGATGGCTCAGGGACGACAGAGTAAACAACGATGCGTTCCCCGTTTACAGAGTTACCCGATCCATCGCCCTCAAACCCAACGATGAGCAACTTTTGTCCATTCGGGCTGTCTGCAGCCGATACAAATTGCATGCCTTCAGGGCGAAACGCAGTAGTGGTAGTGTTCGTCCCATTCCCAACGACCGTCCTGGTATACCCATTAAAAGTCGGTGCCAACGGGTCAGTAACGTCGAACATAAAAATGCCGTTGTTTCGCTCCATGCCGATGAACGCGTAAGTGCGTCCGTCGATCTGACCGAGCACAAGCGCCTCGGGCTCCGGCCCCTTGTCATCACTGCGGCCGTCAACCCACCCTGTAACATCGTTGTCGCGGATGTAGGTTTCAAAAAACGATCCAGAATCATATGCTTGCACCAAACCGGAACCTGTCACTTCCCAAATGGTGAAGCTGCGGGTTCCGATCATTGTCGGCGCGTCGATTTTGCCGTCGCCATCCGTGTCGCCATCGAGCCTTGAGATGTCCAGCCTGCCGAGTTGAGCATCGGAGCGAATGCCGTTGTTCGTGTTGGTTCCAGTATTTAGGAAGTTTGACGGTGCATCCGTATCGACGATGAGGTTCATGCTGTCGTTGCCAGAAATATCGCCAAAACGGCTAACGTCGCGATCATCCACGCGTGCGTCACCTTCATTGGCCGTCACGACATAAGTTTTGTTTCCTGAGGTATACGTGGCGATGGTATCAGGCATGGGAAGACCCTTCACCGACTGGGTAATCGAAATGACCGGGCTGCCCATGTCGTTCGCATCAATCGTCTGAGTGATGGTCCCGAGATTTGTTACTTTGGTCCACTGATTGGAAATCAGATCATATTCTCCGATTGCATTGTTGTCCTGAAGCGACACGTAGACTTTGTTGCCGATCACCGAGGCGTATTCAGGCTCAATGGCGTTAGGATCTTGGTTCGCCATGTTTGTGAAGTCCGGGACGGAGTTAGTAAAATTGCCACTAATACCCACAGCGGCGATGTTCGAATTGCGAATCCCGCTCAGCGAGACCCCCGGTCCAAGGTTGCCAGCCGTGAAATCGCGAGTTGTTGGGCTGAGCGACAGCAGGTTCATTAAGTTCCCACTGTTGATGCTGGAGATGTCGATGACGGAGATCGAGCCAGGAGCGTTGATGTTGCCAGAATTGGTGCCGGCAAAGCCACTGCCGACGTTCGGGTTGAACTCGCCCTCGTTGACGACAATGAGTTTGGACCCATCTGGCGAAAATGTCAGGCTATCCGGGTGATAACCCACATCTAGCGTTCCGATATTTGCACCGGTGGATAAATTGAAGAATCCGACTTTCCCGAATGTTGTGGCATTTGCAGTCGGGATAAGGGTGGCGACCCCGAAGCCCTTGGCGGAGCTCAACGCCACACTGCTGAGGCCCCGCATGTTCGTTGCGTCGTTACTAAAGCTCAACGAGTAGTCTATGGTGCTGTGCGCCATGATCGCTGAGGGATTCGACATATTGAAAACATTCACTCGATGAACGTTCGATCCCGAACTCGTCACAAAAAGACGATCCGTCACACTGTCGAACGCGACAATTTCACCAGCACTGAAGCCACCCGCCTGATTCGCGCTAATATTGCTGAGCAAGGTTTACTGGGCTTGGCTTAGGGCTGGCAAGGCGGTGAGCGTGGCGAGTGCGAGTAAGGAGACTTTGAGTTTTTTCATGGGATAAAATGTGTGGCGACTTTCTTAAACGATCACGCTCTTCAATCTGCCAAAACAAATTGTCAAAGATTTCGATTGTGACAATTTCGTCACATTCCATCCGGGAGCTCTCCACGCCTTCGCGAACTACTGCTCGGAGTAATTCCAGAGCAGTCCGCCGTCCACGATGATCGTGGTCCCGGTGATGTAATCGGAGTCGACCGAGGCGAGAAACGACGCCACGCCGGCGACGTCTGCGCCTGAACCGAGGCGGTTCATCGGGATGTTTGCGAGCAGGGCTTTAAGGAGATCGGGCGAGTTGAGGAGCTTGGTGTTGATCGGCGTCTGGATGGCACCGGGCGCGATGTTGTTGATCGTGATGCCAAGTGGAGCCAACTCGATCGCAAGGTCGCGGCAGAGCATCTTGAGCGCGCCCTTGCTCGCGCAATACGTCGAGAAGTGTGGAAACGGCAACTCTTCGTGGACGGAGCTAATGTTGATGATTTTCCCCGGGCGTTTTGTCTCGCGGAGGTGATTGACAAAATCCTGCGTGAGAAAAAACGTCCCGCGCAGGTTGATCTTAAGCACAAAGTCGAACTCCTCTTCGGTGACATCCCAAAAATCCGCGTGCTTCTCGACGCCCGCGTTATTGACGAGGATATCGATGTTACCAAACGCCTCGACGCCCTGCTGCACGAGGCGACGGTCGTCGTCGGTATTCGCAAGGTCACCTCCGAGAACGACGGCGCGGCGACCGATGGCTTCGATTTGTTTTTTTGTTTCGTCAGCGCCGACATTGCCTGGGCGGTCGTCGATAATGATGTCGGCTCCGTCTTGTGCGAGACGGAGTGCGATGGCTTGGCCAATACCTTGTGCGCTGCCGGTGATAAGAGCGGTTTTTCCTTCGAGTTTCATGGTTTTGTTTTGGTTGTTTCTAGGCTGCAAAAAAGGGTTCGGCCAACCCGCGCGGGCCGGGTGTGCATCGAAATAAACTCCCCGCCAGTGGCTGCGCAGCGATCTGCTCGGCAGAGAGGCATTCGCGAGCGGTCGTAATGTAGAGATCGCGGAAATCCGCCCCTCCAAACGTGCAGCACGTGCCTCGAGTGGGCGCGAATGTGACCTGGCGTTCAAGTTTGCCATCGGGATCGAATCTAAGCATACGCCCGTAGTTGACCAAGGCACTCCAAACAAACCCCTCCGCATCCACGGTGAGTCCGTCCGGGAGGCCGTCGGCGGATGGCTCGACGGAGTAGAAAACACGGCGGTTTGCGATCTCCCCGCTCGCAGCGTCGAAGTCGTAGGCGAAAACCGTATAGCGAAGCGTCTCGGTGTAATACATCGTGCGGGAATCAGGACTCCAGCCCGTGCCATTGGAAATCGTCACATCAGAAATCATCCGACTCACGGAACCCGGCCCATTGAACCGATAAAGCGCGGCATCGGGTTCGCCGACACGAATCTCATTCATGGTTCCCGCCCAAAACCGCCCCTGACGATCCACTTTTCCGTCATTAAATCGGTTTTCCGTTTGATCGGTCTCCACCTCATCGAGCAGTCCGACGGATCCCGTCGCAGGATCAAAGGCGGCGAAGTTTTTTTTTAGTGACGCGATGAGGCCACCGGACGCGCGGCGACCAATTGAAGTAACTTTTCCACCCAAGATGAACGTCGAGTTCGTTTTCGTCACCGGGTCGAACCGGTGAATCTGCCCGCGATCAATATCCACCCAGTAGAGGACCTGCTCACGATCGTCCCAAAGTGGAGACTCGCCGAGGATCGAATCGTGCTCGTGCACAAGTTCCGCGTGGAGTGTTGCAACCGAGGGAAGATGGCGGGGATCGAGCGTCATACTTTTTGAGGAAAAAGGCGCCAGTGCCCGTTGCCGATAGAGTGTCCGTGCCCCTCGGGATGTCCGGCACGAATACTAAGAATTCCACCGGCGCAAATCAGCAGAGTGCCAACAACCGAAACAACGTCCGGCACGTTTCCAAAAAATGCCCAGCCGAGCAGACCCGAAAAAATGACGACGGTGTAGTTGAACGGAGAAATTTCCGCCGCGCTCGCCTGGCGGTACGCCAATATAATCAAGTATTGCGTCAGCGCGTAGAAGCCCCCTACGCCGAGCAGCAACAACCATTCCTCTCCCGTTGGTGGCTTCCAGGCGAAAATACAAACAGGAATCAGGATCACCGTCGCGATGCCAAAGTTATACAACAAAATCCGCATCGGCGGCTCGGTCTCAGCCAGCTTGTTTGTCGAGACCAAAGCCAGCGCCGAAAACACTGCGGCCGCAAGCGCAATCAATGCGGCCGGGTTGCGGAGCATCACCGCGCTCGGCTTAATGATTAAAATAACGCCCACCAACCCAATCGCAAGACTCACCCAAACGAGCGGCTGAACGGCTTTGCGGAACCATATAAAAACCACCAGCGGAATGAACAACGGCGCCGCATTGGAAAGCAAAGTCGCGTCCATCAAGGAAATCGATTTCACCGAAACAAAAAACAGCAGTTGGCAGACCGCACCCGAAATGCTTCGAAACACTTGTAGCCCCAGCTGCGACGTCTTCATCAAGCCGGGCCCCTCTTTGACAAGCGCAGGAAGGAAAACGAGAAAACTAATCCCATATTGCAGAAAGAGCAGCAGCAACGCTGGCACGCCCGCCGCGGCCTTGCTCAACGCACTCATCACAGCAGCGAAGAAAAACGCCAGCGTGATTAGCATAATCCCCAGGAGCAGATTGCCATTCGAACTGGCACCCGACGATGGCGTGGCCAGCGTGCTCATTCTGGCTTCTTGAAGGTTTCGATTTGTCTCATCATCTTCGCAACGAGTGCCGTCCAGCCCGTTTGATGACTCGCCCCCACGCCAGCTCCGTTGTCGCCGTTGAAGTATTCGTTGAAGAGAAGAAGATCTTTCCAGTGAGGATCAGTCTGGAAGAGCTCAACGCCGCCATTAAAAGGGCGGCGTCCGTCTTCGCCGCGGGTAAAAATCCCTACGAGCCGCTTCTCAAGTTCGATTGTGATGTCCCAAAGACTCATCTCGACTCCGCTGCCTGTCGGATACTCCACTTTGAACGAGTCTCCGAAATAAAATGCAAATTTCTGAAGTGCTTCGATAATCAGATAGTTCATCGGCATCCAAACCGGGCCGCGCCAATTTGAGTTGCCTCCAAACATCGCCACCGGGCTGTCGGCCGCACTATAGCTAAGCGTCTCCGTTCGATCTCCCTCAGTAAACGTGTAGGGATGATCAAGGTAGTAGCGCGACAGCGCACGAATTCCGTGAGGCGAGAGAAATTCGTTTTCATCGAAAAGCCGCTCGCACACACGGCGAAGCCTTTCCGGCGGCACAAGAGAAACCAGCAGGCGCCCATCCACTTCACGTCCGATATGGTGAAGTTGTTCGAGCAGGTGTGGGCGGTACTCAGCAAACCATGCAATGCGCTTCTTCAACAGCGGAAACCTCATGGCCGTCTCGGCATCAAAACTCTCAACAGCAAAAAGCGGAGTGAGTCCGGCAATCGACCGAGTCTTCAAGTAGGCGTGGCTCCCATCCGGACGACTCAACACATCATAGTAGAACCCATCCTCCTCATCCCAAAGCGAAAATCCTCCCGACCCCACCGCGTTCACTGCGGCCGCGAGGTAGATAAAATCGTTCAGAAACTTGTCAGCGATGTCCTCATACTCGGGCTCGGTTTTCGCCAGCTCGATAGCAATGTTAAGCATGTTGAGACAAAAAGTCGCCATCCAAGCTGTGCCGTCACTCTGCTCGATTTTGCTTCCGTCTGGGAGCGGATACCGACGATCAAAAACGCCAATATTATCGAGCCCCAAAAAACCACCCTCAAAAACATTGTCGCCGGTTTGATCCACCCGGTTGGCCCACCATGAATAACCCATGAGAAGCTTGTTAAAGGCACGCTTGAGGTAGGACACGTCGCCGGTGCCGGTCATCGCTCGCTCGATGGAATAAATCCGCCAGCTCGCCCACCCTCCGATAGGCGGGTTCGCATCCGAGAGTGCCCATTCGTAAGCTGGCTGCTGCGCGCTCGGAGCTGTGTAGCGTTCCCCGCGCAATAGCATGCTTTGGTGCTTAGCCATCGCCGGATCAGCAAATGTAAACGCCACCGACTGAAAACAGAGATCCCATCCGCAGAAGTAGGGATACTCCCATGAGTCAGGCATCGAGATGATGTCGTGTGCGTGCATCTCTTTCCAAAACGCGTTGCGTCCATGCCAGCGCTCCGGTGGAGGCGGAGGCATCGTCGGATCGCCCTGAAGCCATTTCAGAACCGGGTAATAGTAAAACTTTTTGCACCAAAACAACCCTGCCAACGCGCTTCGCTGCACGCGCGCCAGTTCAGGCGTCAATCCGGGCGAACGCACCTCGTAAAACTCTTCACATTCGCCCTCGCGAAGCTCAAACATCTCGTCAAACGCTGAACCGAATGCCTCCGGCTTCGGCGGACGACAAAGCCTCAGCCGCACGACCCACTCTTCGCCGGGAGCAAGCGTTTTGTGGTAAACCGCTGCCGCTTTTGTTCCTGACGCAGAGGGATTGACCGCATCGGTGCGGCCGCCGACGAGAAAATCGTGGAACGCATCCTTCACATACGGCGCGGGATTTTTTGCTCCAAACAAATGCGCCGCATTCGTCTCGTTGTCCGTGAAAATCCATTTGGGTTCACCGTCGGCGTAAAGATGATACTCCGGCAAACCCCATGGATTCGCGACAACCGCATTAGATTGCATCGCCAAATGCATCTCGGGCTTGATCGCCGTCTCCTCCCCCCACGACCATGTATTGCGAAACCAAAGTGTCGGCAGAATATGCAAAGGAGCGGGATCCGGGCCGCGGTTGATCGCCCGAATGCGGATACCTAAGTCTTCGGGGCCTTCCTTAGCATACTCCACAAAAATGTCAAAATACCGGTTCTCACCAAAAATACCGGTATCGACCAACTCATACTCCGGCTCCGAGCGGGAACGCCGCCCGTTTTCCTCGACGAGTTTCTCATACGGAAATTCCGCCTGCGGATACTTATAAAGCCCGCGCATGAAGCTATGCGTAGGCGTGTTGTCGATATGAAAAAAATAGTCCTTCAGATCTTCGCCGTGGTTTCCTTGAGGATTGGAGAGGCCAAACACCCGCTCTTTCAGCAACCG
>Ga0209490_10002834_pt1 | contig 16329 bp, 14 predicted proteins | sample MAT06_FD_187209 | JGI IMG/M metagenome (GOLD analysis project Ga0209490, IMG submission 187209) | Freshwater microbial communities from Lake Fryxell liftoff mats and glacier meltwater in Antarctica - MAT-06 (SPAdes) (version 2) | ecosystem: Environmental > Aquatic > Freshwater > Ice > Liftoff...
CGACGGTGACTGGTTTCTATCAATCGTCGGCGTGTCCGACACGATCATCGAACCGCGCTCTATTCCGGTTCCGGTATCGCCAGTCACGTCAGCCGCCCCCGGCGACATCGATATTTTCGGCACCGGCGATATCACCATATTTGCGCAAACCTTTCTTGCCGGGTTTGTTTACTACAAAGGCAACACCACCTTTAAGCCACCCGACTGGGAATATCGTTTAACGCTTGGCCTGCAATACAACCGGGTGGATGCACGTGAAGATCGCTTATTGCAAGTTGATCCGCGCAAGGGCAATGTGCGTGACGATGGCTTTGTTGGAGTGCAAGAGCTATTCGTTGACCGCCATTTACGCAACGTTTCAGATCGCTACGATTTCGACTCCATACGTATAGGCATCCAGCCATTTTCATCAGATTTTCGCGGATTTCTATTTCAAGACAGCCAGCTCGGCGTGCGCCTATTCGGCAATCGCAATAACAACCTATTGCAGTACAACTTAGCGTGGTTTCGGCGTCTCGAAAAAGATACCAATTCGGGCTTAAATTCGGTCACGCGTAAAATTCGCGACGACGACATCTTTATCGCCAATATTTACCATCAAGACTTGCCAACCCTAGGCTTCACCTCGCAAGCAACCATCATTTATAACCGCAACCGCGAAGACGATCGGAATTATTTCAATACCAATGGTTTTCTAGAACGCCCAGGCTCGATCGGCATTGAGCGCCCACGCGAATACGACGTGGTGTATTTTGGCCTCAACGGCGATGGCCATTTTGGCACCTACAACCTTACCACCAGCGGCTATTTGGCGATCGGCGAGCAAACGCCGGGCGTTTTCGTCAATGATAAAACCGATATCCGCGCCGGATTTCTCGCGGCCGAACTCTCGCGCGACTTTGACTGGATTCGAGTGCGTTTATCGGCATTGTGGGCGTCAGGAGATAGCGATCCTTACGATGATCGCTCAACGGGATATGACGCGATTTTTGAAAACCCAATTTTCGCTGGTGCCGATACTAGTTACTACATTCGACAAAACGTGCCACTCGTCGGTGGCGGCGGTGTCGCACTATCCGGCCGCAACGGCATTTTAAATTCGCTGCGCCCGAGCAAAGAAGAAGGCCAAAGCAATTTCGACAATCCCGGCACTCGATTGATTGGTGTTGGTGCCGATTTTGATCTGACGCCTGAATCACGGGTATCGTTAAATCTCAACCAAATCTGGTTTGACGATACCGCAATCGTGGAGGCGGCCAGAAATCAAAGCCCCATTGATCGCGAAATTGGCCAAGACTTATCGGTCAGCTGGATTTGGCGACCCTTTATGACGCAGAACATTGTTTTGCGCTTGTCTGCTGCTGGCTTACATCCAGGCGAAGGCTATGCGAATTTATATGGCTCGGGCGACTGGCAATATACCGTTCTCGGCAATCTTATTTTGACTTATTGAAGGCGCGCACCTGTCATGCCCCTGCCCTTTATTACCCGTTTAAGCGCGATACTCGTTTGCACCCTCACCCCATTGCTGGCAATCGCCGCTGAAGGTGAGGCGCCGCGCAATATCCAATATGTGACCCATCCACCTGCACCTGCAAGCCAATCGCAAGCACAAGCAGACAGCAAAACCGACGGTTGCGTCACCTGCCACACCCAAACAGATCAACCGACAATGCACGCCTCGCAGTCGGTCGTACTCGGCTGCACGGACTGTCACGGCGGCGATCCGGATGTGCGCTATGCGGGAACATCTACCTGGAAGGCAGAAGCAGTCAGCCATTTCATCTCCAAGGACGGCAGTAAAACCCTCACCGCCAAGCGCAATTTCCCGACCGACTATCGAAACGCGATGGACCAGGCGCACGTGTTGCCGCGCTATCCGAAATCCTGGAATTTTCCAGCCTCCAGAAACCCAGAGCGCTCTTACACATTGCTCAATCGCGAAGCGCCAGAATTTACACGCTTCGTCAATCCGGGGGATTTACGTGCCGCTGACGAAGCTTGCGGCGCCTGCCACGCGCAGATTATTGAGGCGGCAAAGCGCTCGTTGATGGCCACCTCAGTGATGTTTTGGGGCGGGGCTGCTTATAACAACGGCATCCTTCCGTACAAGCGCTATATTCTGGGCGAATCCTACACACGCGAGGGCAAAGCCGCGGGTCTGACCAATCCGCTTGAGGTCACTGCGCAGCACAAGTCCCGGGGCATTATTGAGAAGTTTCAAGCGCTGCCGTCTTGGGAAACGATCCCACCAGCCGATGTGTTCCGCGTTTTTGAGCGCGGCGGCCGCAACATTTCCAATTTGTTTCCAGAAACCGGCCTACCCAATGCTCTAGGCCAGATTCAACGTCTGGAGGAACCCGGTCGGCCGGATATCAAACAGTCCAATCGCGGCCCCGCCACCGGGCAACGCATTGCGGTACCAGTGTTGAATATCCACAAGACGCGCTTGAATGACCCGAATATGTGGTTTTCCGGTACCAACGACCAGCCCGGCGATTGGCGTCAGTCGGGCTGTACGGCGTGCCATGTAATTTACGCGAACGACCGCGATCCCCGCCATTCGGCCGGCTATGCGCAATTTGGACATTGGGGACAAACCGCCACGGTAGATCCGACCATTCCGAAAGGCGAACCGGGTCACCCCATCAAACACGCGTTCAGCCGTGCAATTCCAACTTCGCAATGCATGATTTGTCACATGCACCAGCCGAATATGTTTATGAATTCGATGCTCGGTTACACAATGTGGGATTACGAATCTGACGCGGAGCGGATGTGGCCTAAGAAGCAGCATTATCCGAGCGATAAAGAGCGCCACAAGACCCTTGAACGCAATCCCGAAGAAGCCGCTATTCGCGGCAATTGGCGCAATTTGAATTTCTTGTCCAAAATTTGGGAAGAAAACGATAAGGGCAAAGACACCACGTTCGCCGATTACCACGGCCACGGCTGGAACTTTCGCGCTATTTACAAGCGCGATCGAGAAGGTAATTTGCTCGATAAAGACGGCGGCCAAGTCTCCAACGATGACCCGAAGAAGTTTGATAAAGCGGTGCATATGAGCTCGATCCATGTGGACGTGGGCATGCAGTGCGTGGATTGTCACTTTAGCCAGGACATGCATGGCAACGGGCATATCGTCAGCGAGGTAGCGGCTGCGGTTGAAATAGGCTGTGTTGACTGCCACGGTAATGCAGATAAGTACCCGACACTCATTACTTCCAATGTGATGGCGGGCCCACAGGGTCAAAACTTGGCGCTGTTGCGCAACCCGGATGGAAAGAAGCGCTTTGAATGGATCAGCGGTGAGTTAATTCAACGCTCGCTGGTAACGCCTGGCTTGGAATGGAAAATGAGCTTGGTTAAGGATTCGGTTGATTCCGGAAGCTCGCATTACAATGAAAAGTCTGCACGTGCGAAGTTAATGAGTAAGGACACCGACAAGCAGAATTTTGGATTAGATGTAGCGTACGAGAACCGCGCGCATAAAGACGAGAACATGATGTGTTACACCTGCCACTTAAGCTGGACAACCAGCTGCGGCGGCTGCCATTTGCCGATTCAAGCCAACGAGAAAACCACGCGCCATCATTACGAGGGTGGCGAAACGCGCAATTTTGCGAGTTATAACCCGCAGGTCGCGCGTGACGACATGTTCTTTTTGGGCAAGCACGGGGAAGCAAAGAACTACGCCATTGCGCCAGTTCGTTCGTCATCCGCGCTGGTACTGTCGTCGACTAACTCGAATCGCGAGAAGATTTATATCCAGCAACCGCCGGTGTCCGCAGCCGGCTATTCAAGCCAAGCGTTTGCGCCACATTACCCGCATACCGAGCGCAAGACCGAGACAAAAACCTGCTCGGATTGCCATCTAAGCACAACCAAAGACAACAACGCGATTTTTGCGCAGACGCTGCTGCTAGGCACTAAGTTTGTTGATTTTATGGGCTTTAACGCTTGGGTGGGTGAATCAAGCGGCATTGCTGCGGTGCAGGTGACTGAATGGGATGAGCCGCAAGCAGTCATTGGCAGCTATTTACATCGATTCGCTTATCCCGACTGGTTTAAAGCGCACACCGATCGCGGCAAGAAGTTAACCAAAGCGCAGGAACATAGCGCTGGTGAAACCCAGTGTTTGCAATTGCGCGGTGAATACCTGTTTGCAGCAGAAGGCAAAAAGGGCATGCGCGTATACGATGCGGCGTCGATTGCCAATAAAGGCATCAGCCAGAAGCTTATCACCTCGCCGTTTTCGCCACTCGGCCAAGATACCCATATTAAATCGACAAACGCAACTTGTGTGGTGTTACCAACCACGCAACCGATAGCGCCCTGGAAGAATGAAGGCGATCTGATGCGCAAAGAGAATCTCGAGCAACCTTTTCACCTGATTTATAACTACGCGTTCATTACCGATGCAGTTGAGGGTTTGATCGCGACCGATGTCAATACGCTGTCGGACGGCGAGCCGCGCAATAACTTTCTCGAGCGCCAGCTGACCTTTAATCCAAACGGCGCTCTGAATGGTGCTAAGCACTTAACCATTGCAGGCAATACGTTTTACATTACCACTGCAGCCGGTCTCGCTGTCGTTGATATGACCGAGCCACTAAAGCCTATGCTTAAATCGGTCATCAAGCTAACGGATCTACGCGCCACTGCGACCCAGTTCCGCTATTTATTGGCGTCCACTCAAGACGGCGTACAAACTTTTGACATCACCAATCCGGCTGAGCCGTTGCTCATTCCCGGTGCGCTGGTGAGCTTGCGCAACGCCCAGAAAATTCACTGGTCGCGCACCTATGCCTACGTGGCAAACGGCGCCGACGGCATCGCGATTCTCGATGTGAAAAACCCTGAAGCGCCGCGCCTGAAGCAGATGTTCAACGGCAACGGTGCCATCAATGACGCGCGTGATGTAACGCTTGCTTCCACCAACGCGTCGTTGTTTGCCTACGTCGCCGACGGTCGTAATGGCTTGAAAGTCGTGCAGGTTTTTTCACCCGGCACGCAGCCGAACTTTTACGGATTCAGCCCTGAGCCTAAACCTGAGTTGATTGCGACGTTCGCGACCAAGTCAGCAGCGTTGTCGCTGTCACGCGCGCTTGAACGCGACCGCGCGGTCGATGAATCGGGCGGACAAATCGCTGTTCTTGGCCGCCTCGGCTCGCGTCCCTTTAATCTCGTTGAGATGCAGCGTCTGTATCTCAACAGCGAAGGCAAGCCGTGGTTCGCCAGCGATAATCCAGACGCGCCAATCGCTACACGCTAAAGGCGGACTCTCTAAGCTGTCATTCTCGCGAATGCGGGGATGCAGCCTGCGTGCGATGTCCGCAATGATCTCCGCCTTCGGTGGATTAACGAATAACGCAATTCTTCTCCGGGATAACTGCGCTATCCCACCGAAATGATCGACTTCCACTATCCTATTGGCCCCGAGCTTGCCACCGCCCTGATATGTCTTCAAACAAAAGCCTTCCGCTGACCTACGCACAAGCGGGCGTTGATATTGATGCAGGAGCTGAATTGGTTGAGCGCATCTCACCGGCGGTTGCTCGAACGCGTCGGCCTGAAGTGCTCTCAGGCCTTGGCGGGTTTGGCGCGCTGTTCGCATTGCCGCCAGGCAAATACCATGCTCCCGTGCTGGTATCGGGTACTGACGGCGTGGGTACCAAGCTCAAGCTCGCGCAGACGTGGAACCGCCACGACACCATCGGCATTGATTTGGTTGGCATGTGCGTCAACGACGTGCTGGTCCAAGGCGCCGAAGCGCTGTTTTTTCTCGACTATTTTGCCTGTGGCAAATTGGATGTAACCACAGCTGCAACCGTGATCAACGGCATCGCGCGCGGTTGTGAGTTAGCCGGCTGCGCGCTGGTCGGCGGCGAAACCGCCGAGATGCCTGATATGTACGCGCCGGGCGACTACGACCTAGCCGGATTTTGCGTCGGCGCAGTTGAGCGCGCGATGCTGCTGGATGGCGCAAAAGTTGCCGCTGGCGATCAAATCATCGGGATTGCATCTTCCGGCGCGCATTCAAACGGCTATTCGCTGATCAGACGCGTACTTGAGCGCGTGAACGCGCGCCCGGATGATCTCATCGACGGCGACACGCTGGCCGATTGCTTAATGGCGCCTACCTCGATCTATGTCAAACCGCTGCTAGAGTTGCTTGCGACACAACCCGTTCATGCGCTCGCGCACATCACCGGCGGTGGCTTAAAAGAAAACATTATCCGCGTCGTGCCGACAGGCCTTGGCATTGCCATTGATGGCGCAGCGTGGCCGCGCTCGGCGCTGTTTAGCTGGATCAAAGAATCTGGATCGATTGCTGAAACCGAAATGCTGCGCACCTTTAACTGCGGGATCGGCATGACCGTCATCGTGGCGGCGCAAGATGTGGATCGCACGATCCATGCGCTCGGCCTGCTCGGCCTTAAATCTTGGCACATCGGTTTAGTCGAGCACAGCGATCACCTAACGGAACGCGTGCGCTTTTAAATGGTTACGCGCGCGCGTCTAGCGGTTTTAATCTCGGGACGCGGCAGCAATCTTCGCGCGCTGGTGCAGGCAATTGATGACGGCCAGTTAAATGCCGAATTAGTCCAGGTGGTGAGCTCCAAACCAGGGACCGGCGGCGCGCAATTCGCCCGTGAACGCGGCATCGCGGTAGTTGAACTTGACGCTAAGCAATGCCCGGATCGCGAAGCTTTTGACGCGCAATTAGATGCAGCGCTCGCGATGCAGCGCCCGGATTTTTATGCGCTCGCAGGCTTTATGCGGATTCTGACGCCCGCTTTTATTACGCCAAAGCTCGGTCGGATCGTCAACATCCACCCATCGCTCCTGCCGAAATACCCGGGCCTTCATCCACATGCACGAGCGTTAGCGGCTGGGGAACGCGAGCACGGCGCGTCGGTCCACTTCGTGACTTCAGAGCTGGATGCAGGCCCGGTACTCGCTCAGGTCCGCTGCGCTATTGCGGCGAACGACACCGAAACCAGCTTGGCGGATCGGGTGTTGCGCCTTGAACATAAGCTCTATCCACGGGCGCTTGAGCTGCTCCTTAGCGGCACAGTCGGTTGGTCGAATTCTGCTGCTACCTACCACGGTCGCCCACTTTTAAATCCGCTGGATCTAGCGGCGCTGCCAATCGGATAACCACACTATGTCACTGAAATTATTAACCTTTAGCATTTTGTTTATGACAGGCGCATCCTTAAGCGCGGCCGAACTCTTGCTCAAACCCTTCGCACTCACCTATGCGGTTCTTGATAACGGCAAGGAGATTGGCGAGGCCAAAGTAGAGCTAAAGAAATTAAAAAATGAGCGCTTTAGCTACTCTTCCACCTCGGTGGGTACCGCAGGCTTAGCCGCGCTATTGGGCGGGAAAATTACCGAGAAGAGCGAGCTTGAATGGACCGGCATTGAACTTCGCCCGGTGAGCTTTACCTACGAGCAACACTTTGCGCTGCGCACACGCAAACAAAATGGCAGCTTCGATTGGGCGGCAAACACCGCCACCGGCAGCAATAAAGACAAGCGCTGGTCGCAGTCGCTAAAAGGACGCACTATCAATCGCCAGCTCGTTGATTTATTCGTTGCGCAATCGGTTGCCAGTGGCGAGGCGCAAATTCAATTTGACGTGCTTGATCGAGGCGATATCCGCCACTGGCGCTTTAAAGTGGATGGACCAGAAGAACTAATCACCCGCGCGGGCACATTTAGCACGATTCGCGTACTGCGTATCCGCGAATCGGAAGATGGCCGCGAAACGCGCATGTGGTTTGCACCGAGTTTGGGAAACATTCCAGTGCGCGTTTCGCATACCGAAAAAGACGGCCGTGGGCTTTCACTCGATTTAAAAGTGAAGCCGAAGGGCTAATTCAGCCAAACGATCGAGGCGTTGAGAGCAGTTGCAATGCACAACCACGCGATGTAGGGAATCAACATCCACGCCGCCCGTGGGTCAACGTCGTAAAAGCGCTTCGCTGTCAGCGTAACCGCCGCGATAATTACGATCAAAAGCACTAATGCCAGCGTGATGGCATGCGCGCCGAAGAATACTGGGGTCCATAGCGAATTGAGAACCAGCTGCGCGATGAAGGCATGACGAGCTTTCTCACGAAGGCGCCGAGGGGAGCGCAGGTTCGTCGACACTAGCCACATTGATGTGCCCATCAACGCATAAAGCACCGTCCAAACAGGCCCGAAAAGCCAGTTTGGCGGCTGAAGAGCAGGTTTTTGAAGCGTTTGAAACCATTCATCTGGCGGAAAAAACGCGCCAATTGCCGCCGCTCCGAAACAAATCGCCACCCACATTACCAGCCTTGAGAACGGGCGATGTAGCCTCGGCTTCAAGCCGAAACTGTCTACGTTACTGGTGGGGTGAGTTGTACTGTTCATCGCGTTGCTTCCCTAAGTTGACTGGAAGCACAACTCGAATCCAGTTTGCAAAATTGAAGGGTTTAAGAAGTAAAAATAGCGCTCAACGATCTGGTTTCTAGGTGGCCGGCGATGCAAAGTGAGGGAAATTGGGCTTATGTCCTGGAGGAAACACTTGCCTTAGAACTTTGCATCGCCAAGCCGTGATAGAGACTTTAGTATTGAGTCAGGCTTGTAATTCGGGACGTGAACTGCACGCCCCGAATCCAAGCCCTTAAGGCCTACTTCTGAGTTTCTTGAGAAGTTTCCTCTATCTCCTCGCCAACTTCCTTGATGTCTTTTCCAGCGCCTTCGACGGTATGACATGCCGCGAGTAGCAACACGCCAAATGCGAGGAAAGTCAAAAGCAGAGAACGGAATGCAGAATTTTTCATGGGGTAGGCCTTTGGCGTGATGTGGTGGTCCAATTCTTACTCCCGAATACGCCAACGGCGTGATTCGGTGCTTAGTAATGATCAATCGCCGTGCCAGCTTTTTTTGTTCACGCATTTCGCGTAACCGTATGTTTTTTATAGACTTATTTTAGACAACTCGGAATCTCGCAGCGCATTTTGCACAACTGCGCATTCGCGAGCCGTGCAATTTACCCGCCGCTAGGAGCGATCGGCAGCTCAAAGCAGAAAGCAGCACCACCGCCTTCGCGATCGTTGTACCAAAGGTGCCCATCCATCTGGGTCACCTCTTGCTTGGAAATCGCCAAACCCAAGCCAGTCGAGTTGGGCTGAGATGTTTGGCTCGAATCCAATCGCACATAGCGCCGAAACAGTCTGCTCTGCGCCTCCGTTGAGATTCCTGGACCGCGGTCGAGCACCGAGACACGGGTCATGCCCGGATTTCCGCGCCCAATGTGCACCTCAATCGTGCCTGACACCGGCGCGTAGCGAATCGCGTTCGAGAGCAAATTTTGCAGCACATGCCGAGTTGCAAGTTCATCAGCCCACACGGCACGCGCGTTAGGATCAGTGCTCAATTGGAAATTGATTCCGCTTGAATCTGCTTGCGCTTTCAAGTTGCTGAAGCTGAGCTGACACAGCGCTTTCAGGTCGATCTCAATGAGCTCAAAACGACGCTTCAGTTCACCATCTGCGCAGCGCCCCAGATAGCGCTCAATAAAGCGCAGCGCCAGCTCGGCACTTTCCCCGATCGATTCGATCAGCGCAGTGGCGCGCTCTGGATCGCGGCGTAAAGCTGGGACTAGCAGCTGGGCTGAAAACTGAATATTCGACAGCGGGCTTTTTAAGTCGTGGGCGACGATTTGAGTCAGGCTGCCGCATTCACCGGCGACCAAATGCAGATGATCGCGCGTGCGCTTGAGCTCAACATGTGTGCGTACCCGTGCGAGCAGCTCATCGGCGACAAAGGGCTTGGTCACGTAGTCCACGGCACCCGCGGCAAATGCTCGCACCAGCAGATCGCGGTCGTGCGCCGCGGTTAAAAAGATGATCGGGATTGCCGCGTAGCGCGGGTTGGCGCGGATCTCCTCAGTCACCGCGAAGCCATCGCGGTCGGGCATCATCATGTCCATCAGCACCAGATCAGGCAACTTGGCTTGCAGCCGCGCGAAAGCTTGCTCGCCTGACAACGCCGGCATCACATCAAAGCCCGCACCCGACAGTAAGCTGCCCACAAGTTGCACGTTGGGCAGTTGGTCATCTACCACTAAAATCAGCGCGCGTCGCGCCTCCATTGGAACGTGAATCAGGCTCATATTGCTTCTTCTACCGCCGCTTCGCTTAAACGCTCCAGAATACGCTGCATTTGATCGAGCTCCGTGGCTATGGCACCTAGGTCAAATGATTGCGTCGCCTCGCGTAGCCGCCGCACACTGTCGGTTAAACAGTTCAAATTCAGCGTTGCATTGACGCTTTCAAGCTGCTCAAGCAAGCCCGCAAGGTCAGAAGTACTCATCGACGCCCGCGCGTTATCAATCAGCAACTCCGCACTGGACACCAGTGCCCGCGCCATCGGCGCTTGACCCGGCAGCAGCACGATAGGCAAATGCACGTCCGCGCTTGGCGCTGGCAAGTCGACCAGTGTGCTGCCAAACACGCGAATCATTTCGGCAGTCAACGCCTCCAAAGTGAAAGGCTTGCGCACGTAGCCGTCGAACTCGCGGCGCAGATTAGGCTCCTCGCCGACCACGCTGGAAGCAGTCACCGCAATCACTTTGATTTCCTTTAACGCGCTATCTGCGCGCATCTCGCGCAGCGCCGTGCGGCCGTCCATGCCGGGCATTCGAATGTCCATCAGCACCAAATCGGGCTTTAACTCGCGCGCGCGCTCAAGCGCGTGCTCGCCATTCACCGCAAGCGCCACGCGGTGATGGGTGCTTTCAAACATGCCTAACAGCAGCTCGCGATTGAGCTCCACATCATCAACAATCAGCACTGACAGCGCTGCAATATCTTGCAAGCTGCCACGCAGCGGCACCTGCTCGGGCTCGGCCGCTCCAAGCTCCACGTGATCAAACTGCACTCGGAACGTCGACCCACGTCCAATATGAGAACTCACCTCGATGCTGCCATCAAGCACCTCGACCAAGCGCTTGACGATCGACAGTCCAAGCCCCGTGCCGGGGCGCGGCAAATCGCGATCCGGGATTTGCGTGAACGGCTGAAAAATGGCCCCGAGGTGCTCATCGGCAATACCAATTCCTGTATCGATTACCTCAATCACGCAGCGAATCGAAGGTTGCTCGCCTTCCGTCCACTGCGACCAAGCCCTAATCGTGATGCCGCCTCTGTCGGTGTACTTAATTGCGTTGCCGACCAAATTGAACAAAATCTGGCGCACCCGGCTGGGATCTAGCTTGACCACGCGCGGCAACGAGCGATCAAGATCAATGATCAGCTTCAAACCTTTCTGCATCGCCATCTGCGAAAAGATCTTGGCCACCGTTGAGATCAGCTCGCGCAGATCCGTCGGCGCGCGCACCAACTTAAGCTGGCCCGCTTCAATTTTGGAGAGATCCAGAATGTCGTTGATCAAACACAGCAGCGCATCGCCGCTTGATTTGATCGCAGCCAAATAGAAGCGTTCTCGTTCGCCGCTAATATGGCTCTCGAGTAGCTGGGTGAAGCCGAAAATGGCGTTCATCGGCGTGCGGATCTCATGGCTCATATTGGCCAAAAACGCGCTCTTTTCGAGGCTCTCGCGGCCGGCCTGCTCGGCCTCAAGGCGCATTTCGTCCTCTTTTAGCATGGCTTTCAGATTCAGCCGCATCGCCCACACCGCGAGCATGCCGATCGCGAAGCCAATGATCGCCAAAAGCGCGATCATCCGATCGCGAAACGAACTGGTTTCTAATGCACGCTCAGTGTAAACGCGTGATTCCTCAAGAATTTCTGTGGAAAGTGAGGCGATCGACTTGCGGATTTCATCCATCAGCGATTTTCCGAAATCAGTTTTGACAAATTCCAACGCAGCTGGCATGCCTTTTCGGTGTTTTAGATCAATCGACTCATCGATGTTTTCGAGCATAAGTACGATTAGCGCGTCCAGCTTGCGCATCATCAAGCCAGGCTTTGCTTGGGTGCCGAGAGCACTTTCTAAAAGCGGCCTGAGTCGCTGAATTTCAGTTCGAGCGAGGCTTAGTGGCTCGAGATAGGCCACGTCATCGCTGAGCAAATAGCCACGCTGGCCGGTCTCGGCATCTAACAGCGCACGCGCAAGATACATCAATTCAACTTGATTGGATTGCGCCTGGCGGGAGTTACGCATTTCATCGCGACCGCGCGCGCCGAGCGCAATGGTCGAATAAGCCACAAACACGACTGCCATCACGGTGAGGACCAGCAGCATGTAGAAAAAGATGCGCAGACGGCGGACGTGAAGCGGGGATCGCGACATAGCGGGCAGTTTGTTTCACGCGACGAGAGGGCGCCAGAAGCCAAAGCTTCATCTACGCGATGCGAGCGTTATGTGGAGGTTGCGTCCCCCTTCACATTGCACGGCGGCAACCGGCGAATCCCGCAAATTGCACGCCAGACGGTCTGAGATAGAGACATAACCTTCTGATTTAATTGAATTTAATACGGGACTAGCAACTGGCACGCGACTTGATCCTTATTTGCCGCCGCCCGCTTAGTCAGGTCGGGACCTTCAGTCAATCAAGTTAGAGGATTAAACCATGAACAACGTATTCCGCAAGTCCGCCCTTGCCCTCGCAATCACCGCGATGACCGCACTGAGCGCGTGCGACAAGGCTGAAACCCCGGCCGAGACGCGAGCCGATGTAGCAGAAGCACGGGCCGAAGGCTCCGCCGATGTCGCCGAAGCACGCCAAGACGGGGCTGAGAATGTCGCCGAAGCCAGTCAAGACGTCAATCAAGCAGTAAATGACGCTAACGCAAACATCGCTGACGCGCAAAACGACTCAGTTGATTCAGTCGTTGAAGCGCACGACAACATTGCTGAAGCTGCAACGGATTCGCGTGAAGACGTGATCGAAGAACAAGCCGACCTAACCCGTGAACAAGCCAAGGCCAACTATGACGTGAGCGTCACGCAAGCCGACGCCAATCGCAAAGTGGCTCGCGAGGGTTGCGACGCCGTGACGGGTGATGCCCGCGATGCCTGCCAGTCCAAAGCCGACAGCGACTACGACATGACCGTCGCTACCGCAAAAACGCGTTGGGAAAGGTTCGAGACGATGGCCAATATGGCTGAGAAAAAAGGTTAGTCAGCGCTATCCGTTCGGCCCTCAACCATTAAGAGATCCTATATGCCCACGACTCGCAAACTAAATTTAACGACGCCGCTTAAAACGCGGCACGACTTGCCCGCAGCGGTTCGTGTTGCGCTCTGCGCGGATCTCAACCAGGCGCTTGCCGATGTAAGCGATTTAGCTTCGCAAATCAAACAGGCACATTGGAATGTTAAAGGGCCGAATTTTTATGCTCTGCATTTATTGTTCGACAAATTAGCTGGTGAACTCAGCGAGCCCGTTGACGAAGTGGCTGAACGCTTGATTGCACTGGGTGGTATTGCACACGGTACCGTGCGCATGGCGGCTAGCAATAGCCAAGTTCCGGAGTTGCCCGAATCATTCGAGCAAGCATATGTGATAGCTCAATTAGCTGATCGCGTGGCACTGGTTGGAAAAAACCTGCGTAAGCTGATCGACGTGAGCGATACCCAGGGCGATGCAGTGACTGCTGATTTGTACACGCATATCACAGCATTACTCGACAAAACACTGTATCTGCTTGAATCCCATTTGCACTAGCCACAACGGAATTACATACCATGAAAAGCAACTCATTGATATATGCCATCACGCTGGCACTGCTAAGCACTACTGCTGGTGCCGCTGAAGTGAGCGCTGAGCAAAGTCTGAGCGACGCGAATAAGGAAGGTCGCATTTGGACGGGCTTTGCGTTGAATCGCCATTTGAAGGCATTTGATCTAAGCGTGGATGTCGACGGCGAGCGCGCCATTTTACGCGGTACTGTTGAAGAGCCGATTGACCGTGAATTAGCGGCGCAAGTGGCGATGAATGTTTCCGGTGTGAAAACCGTCGAGAATCGCATCACCGTTGACCCCCTGTGGATGCCGAGCAAGCGCGAAAACCAGGATCGCACGATTGGCGAAATGACCGAAGACGCAACCATTACCGCCAGCGTGAAATCCAAGCTCGTCTGGAACGAATACACCAATGGCTTTGCGATTAATGTGGATACGACGAACCGCCGCGTCACGCTGCGCGGGGTCGCCGATACCGAGCAAGCTCGCACGATCGCAGGGCGTTTGGCGTTAAACACCTACGGCGTGCGCTGGGTCGACAACAATATCGAAGTGGTTAAAACCGCTGAACGAACGGCCATAAAGCGCTCTGATGACGGCATGGAACAGGGCCTCGCCGATAGCTGGATCACCGCGAAGGTGGAATCGTCCTTTGCCTATTCGCGTTATGTCGATGCGTTTGATATCGATGTCGACACGAAAGACGGCGTGGTGAAGCTCAGTGGAGATGTTTCCAGCGGTGCTGAGCGAGATCTTGCGGTTGAATTAGCTGACAACGTGCGCGGCGTAAAGCGCGTCGATGCCTCATTGGTCAAGATCAACAATTAGCCACTAAATTTTGCAGAGACATTGTTGGCCCGGCATCGTGCCGGGCTTATCAAGAACTTTGCATCCCGAGCATCGTTATGGCACAGCTATTTTTCACAACTAACGCGGTTCTCTACATTATTTTCGCGGCTTGGTGCACGTTAGCGCCAGTCAAAAGTTCGCAAGCGCTTGGCTATATGACTCTGAGTCCATCTGGTAGCGCTGAGTATTTAGTTGTTTATGGTGGCTTGCAGGTAGCGCTTGCGCTGGTATTTAGCGGCGCAGCATTTGGTTTACTGCCAGATAAAATTGGATTAATGATGGCAATTGCAGTTTATGCACCGTTGGTTGCTTATCGTGCAGTTACGTGGATGGTTTACAAACCAGATACCACAACGGCATTGGCAACCGCAGTTTTAGAGTTGGGGCTCCTCGTAGCAGCCGTTTTTTTATATGTTCAAACCCATTAATTGGAGCACGAAGATGTCTAATTCCAAAGATTCTCCGGCGGATTCGCCCACCGAATTCGACGGGCGCACTGAAGAGTATGTCACGCGCCGCGCACCCAGTGAAATTCCGCGTCATAGCGCTCAAACCGGCGGCCTAGGCCGTCAGGGCGTGCGAAGCGCGCCGCCCGGATACGGCTCGCCCACTTTTCCCCATCCATCCACGAGAAATCCATCATGAAAAATTACTTTCCCCGAGTTTTATTGAGTGCCGCAATTGCCGCGTCGCTCGGTCTCGCGAGCATGCAGACTTTTGCCGAAAACAAGTCTTCGGATGCTGAAAAGCAGCGTTCAGAAAGCAGCTCTATGCCGATGGACGGTCAAGCCACGCCGATGGCGGACCAGACTGCGCCGATGGATGGCGAAGGTGACGACAACACTGCGGCTAATCAAACCATGCCAGTCCTCGAGAACGACACCGAGGTTTTGGGGGTGTTGATGGCCGTTAACCAGCAAGAAATTGATTTGGCCAAGCTTGCCCAAGAAAAGGGCGTCACCGGTGAGGTACTGGCGTTTGCGCTCCAGCTGCAAGAACACCACGAAGCCAATGATCGCGCTGGCCAAGAGTTAGGCAAGACCTTGCCCATCTCTGCGATCAACAGTGCTGCCATCAGCCAGGTGCAGGACATGAACGAGTTGGAGTTCGACCGGCTTGATGCGCTGGAAGGAAGCGCGTTCTCGAGCGAGTTCGTTAATTCCACCGTGCAAGGTCACACCCACTTGCTTAGCGTAATCGATAACACATTGATGCCGGCCGCGAAAAGTGACGCGGTCAAAGCGCACCTAAGCAGCACCGCAAAGTCAGTTTCTGAGCACCTCACGCGCGCGAAGCAACTGGCGACAGCGAACTAAGGAACACACGTAAAAACCCATCGGAGCGCCCAGCGCGTCTTCATCTTTCCCCTACGGAGTAAACACCATGGCTACTATTCAACGTCCCCTCGTTACCGGCATGTTTCCAGATCGCGACAGCGCCGAGCTTGGCTATCGCACCCTAACCGAACGCGGTTATGGTCGTGACGACGTCAACTTGGTAATGTCTGACGAAACCAAAGAGCGCCATTTTGCGGCGGCTGGCACTGAAACCGAACTCGGCAACAAAGCCGCAGAAGGCGCAGGTGTTGGCGGCGCAATCGGCGGCACGCTCGGCGCTATCGTCGGTGCGATTGCAGCCGTTGGCACTACGCTCGCCATTCCGGGCCTCGGCTTGCTGATTGCGGGTCCCATTGCCGCAGCTATTGCCGGCGCCGGAGCCGGTGCGGCCTCAGGCGGCCTGGTCGGCGCGTTGGTCGGCTGGAGCATTCCTGAAGAACGCATCAAGGAT
>Ga0209490_10002836_pt1 | contig 16327 bp, 12 predicted proteins | sample MAT06_FD_187209 | JGI IMG/M metagenome (GOLD analysis project Ga0209490, IMG submission 187209) | Freshwater microbial communities from Lake Fryxell liftoff mats and glacier meltwater in Antarctica - MAT-06 (SPAdes) (version 2) | ecosystem: Environmental > Aquatic > Freshwater > Ice > Liftoff...
GGCAGCTTCTGGGAATTCGGCGGCCCCGATCTCGACCGCGCCAAGCTTTTCGTGATGATCGGCACCGCCGAAGACCACCACAGCAACCCGATGAAAGCGGCGCTGTCGAAGTTCAAGCGCAGCGGCGGGCGCTTCATCGCCATCAACCCGATACGCACCGGTTATGCGGCCATCGCCGACGAGTGGATTCCGATTCGCCCCGGTACCGACGGCGCGCTGTTCATGGCCATCATCCGCGAGCTGATCACGCTCGGCCTGTACGACCGCGAATTCGTGGCGCGCTACACCAACGCCGGCCAACTGGTGAACCAGGACGAGGCCAGCGACGACTTCGGAATGATGTTGCGCAACCCCCAAGGCGATGTCGTTAACCCGCTGCGCCACCACAACTTTTATTGGTGGGACCGGCACAGCGGCCGCCCCGTGGCCGACCACGCCGAGGGCAGCGACCCGGCGCTTTTCGGCGAGTTCCACATGCCTGAGGGTCCGATGAAAGGCACGCCGGCCAAACCCGCCTTCCAGCTGCTGGAAGAGCGTGTGCGTGACTGCACGCCCGAATGGGCGGAAGGCATCACCGGCATTCCGGCGGCCACCATCCGCAGCCTGGCGCACGAGATGGGCGTGACGGCGCGCGACCAGAGCATCGAGCTGCCCATCGCCTGGACCGATTGGTGGGGCAAGGAACACAAAAGCGTGAAGGGCAACCCGGTGGCCTTCCACGCCATGCGCGGCCTGGCGGCGCACAGCAATGGCTTCCAGACCACGCGCGCGCTGGCGATCCTGATGAGCCTCTTGGGCACCATCGACCGGCCCGGCGGCTTCCGTCACAAGGCGCCCTACCCGCGCGCCGTGCCGCCGAATGCGCGCCCGCCGCGTGGGCCGGCCAGCATCAAGCCCAACACGCCGTTGGACGCGCCGCCGCTGGGCTGGATAGAAACGCCCGCCGACCTGTGTGTGGACGACGCCGGCGAGCCCGTGCGCATCGACAAGGGCTTCAGCTGGGAATACCCGTTCAGCGCCCACGGCCTGATGCACAACGTCATCACCAATGCCTGGCGCGGTGACCCTTACCGCATCGACACGCTGATGCTGTTCATGGCCAACATGGCGTGGAACTCGAGCATGAATACGACCGAGGTGCGCAAGATGCTGCACGACAAGGACGAGAGCGGGCAGTACCGCATCCCCTTCATCGTGGTCTGCGACGCCTTCCAGAGCGAGACCACGGCATTCGCCGACCTCATCCTGCCCGACACCACCTATCTCGAACGGCACGACGCGATGTCGATGCTGGACCGGCCCATCAGCGAATTCGACGGGCCGTGCGATTCAGTGCGCGTGCCGGTGCTACCGCCGTTGGCCCAGTGCAAGCCCTTCCAGGAAGTGCTGGTGGAGTTGGCCTCGAGGCTGAAGCTGCCGGCCTTCACCACGCCCGAGGGCGGCCGCAAGTACAAGGACTACCCCGACTTCATCGTGCGCTACGAAACCGCGCCGGGCTCGGGCATCGGCTTTCTCATTGGCTGGCGCGGTGAAGACGGCAAACAATCACTGCGCGGCGCGCCCAACCCCAAGCAGTGGGAGATGTATGCCGCCAACAATTGCGTGCACCACTACACCATGCCGTTGGAACACCAGTACATGCGCAACTGGAACCGCGGCTATCTCGAATGGGCGCAAAAGGCCGGCCTGCGCCGCGACCTTGACCCCATCACCATCCACATCTACTCTGAATTCATGCAGCGCTTTCGCCTCGCCGCGCAAGGCAAGGGCGAAGGCCGCAAGCCGCCGGAACGGCTGCGCGAGCGCGTCGACACCTATTTCGACCCGCTGCCCTTCTGGTACCCGCCGCTGGAAGTGCAAGCCAGCGACTTGAAAGCTTTCCCGCTGGCCGCGGTGACGCAGAGGCCGATGGCGATGTACCACTCGTGGGATTCGCAGAACGCCTGGCTGCGCCAGATTCACAGCCACAACCACCTCTTCGTGAACCCGGTCACCGCGTTGGCGCAAGGCATCCAGGACGAAGACTGGATCTGGGTCGAAAGCGCCTGGGGCCGCGTGCGCTGCCAGTGCCGCCACAGCGGCGCGGTGGAGCCGGGCACGGTGTGGACGTGGAACGCCATCGGCAAGGCCAAGGGCGCCTGGGCTTTGTCGGACACCGCCAATGAATCGGAGCGGGGGTTTCTGCTGAATCACCTGATCAGCGATGAATTGCCGGGTACCGATGGACACCGGATCTCGAACTCCGACCCCATCACCGGCCAGGCCGGCTGGTACGACGTGCGCGTGCGCATCCGCCGTGCGGATGACAGCGAGCCGAAAAAATCCTTCCCGCAGTTCGCCAGCAAACCGGCGCTGCCGGGCACTAAACGCATGAAGTGGCGCGCCTGGTTTGCCGGCCGCGCAGAGGGCAACACGGACGGCAAGACCGGAGAAAAGCAATGACGCAGCTCGCATTGGTCATCGACCTCAACGTCTGCGTGGGCTGCCATGCCTGCGTCACCAGTTGCAAGCAGTGGAACACCTCGGGCAGCGCCGGCCCGCTGGTGGACTTCAACGCCTACACCGCCGACCCCACCGGCACCTTCTTCAACCGGGTGCTCAGCTTCGAGGTGGGCGACTACCCCGACACGCAGACCGTGCACTTCCCCAAGAGCTGCCTGCACTGCGAAGACCCGCCCTGCGTGCCGGTGTGCCCCACCGGCGCCAGCTACAAGCGCAAAGAAGACGGCATCGTGCTGGTGGACTACGACAAGTGCATCGGCTGCAGCTACTGCGCCTGGGCCTGCCCCTACGGCGTGCGTGAACTCGACGAAAAGCGCCAGGTGATGACCAAGTGCACGCTGTGCGTGGACCGCATCACCGACCAGAATTTGCCGGTGGCCGAACGCAAGCCTGCCTGCGTGATGGCCTGCCCCACCAACGCGCGCCTGTTTGGCGACGTGCACGACCCCGAGTCGGAAGTGTCGGTGGCCATCCGCGACCGCGGCGGCTTCCCGCTGATGCCCGAACAAGGCACGCTGCCGGCCAACCACTACCTGCCGCGCCGCCGCAACGTGGCGCAGACCGACCCGCTGCAAGTGGTGCGCGAGCAGAACCCTCTGCGCGTCGATGGGCGCGAGCCCGCCGCAGGGCTTCCGCTGTCAGCGGATTGGGAACATTGAGAGGGAACTTCACATGCGTCCCCCCTGGTCCATGATCATCTTCACTACCGTCGCCGGCGCCAGCCAGGGCCTGCTGCTGCTGCTGGTGACGCTGGATTTCGCGCGCCGCAGCGGCGCCATCGATGCGCCCACAACGCTGTTCACGGCCGGTGCGGCTGCGGTGCTGCTGCTGGCCGGCGGCGGCCTGGTGGCGGCCACCTTCCACCTCGGCCGTCCGATGCGCGCGTGGCGCTCGATGGCGATGTGGCGCACGTCATGGCTCTCGCGCGAGGTCATCGTGCTGCCGGCCTTCATGGCCGTGGTGGCACTGTGGGGCACCGGTCATTTTTTTGATCGGCCACAGCCCGTGCTGGGCGCCGTGGCCGCCGTGCTGGCGCTGCTGCTGTTCATCTGCACCGGCATGATCTACGGCGCGGTGAAGGCCATCCGCGCCTGGGCCACGCCGCTGACGCCGCTGAACTTTGCGCTCATCGGCATCGCATCGGGTGCGCTGCTGGGCACGGCGCTGGCTGCCGCGCTGGCCCCGTCACTGGTGCCTGCCGTGGCCGCCTGGGCCGTGGCCACCACGCTGCTGGCAGGCGCGCTGCGCGGCGCCACGCTGTGGCGAAACCTGAACCTCAAGCCCAAGACCACACTGCAGACCGCTATCGGCATGCGCCACCCACGCATCCGCCAGATATCGCAGGGCTCGATGGGCGGCAGCTACAACACGCGCGAGTTCTTCCACGGCCAGCCCGAAACCGTACTCAGCCGCGTGCGCTGGGCGGCGGCGCTGCTGGGCTTCGTGCTGCCGGCCGCCGTGCTGCTGTTCGTGGCGCCCAGCGCCGCAGGCGTGGCCGCGCTGTGCCTGCTGCAACTGCCCGGCCTGCTGGCCGAACGCTGGAGCTTCTTTGCCGAAGGCGAACACACACAGAACCTGTACTACCGCGCGGTCGGCTGAGTCACACCGCCGCGTGCACCCCCGCCTGAGCGGGCGTCGCCACGCTGGCCGCGCCAGGGCGCCGCGCTGCATGGTCTTCGCGGATCATGTCCACCGCCTTCTCGGCCATCATCACCACTGGCGCGTGGGTGTTGCCCGACACCAGCGTGGGCATCACCGAACAGTCCACCACACGCAGGCCTTCGACGCCGTGCACACGCAGCCGCGCGTCCACCACCGCCATCGCGTCATCGCCCATTCGCGCCGTGCCGCTGGGGTGAAAGATCGTGGCGCCGTGGTTGCGGCAGAACTCCAGCAGCGCGGCGTCGTCGCTGGTGCCGGGGCCGGGCTTGAACTCGCGCTTCACATAGGGCCGCATCGCGGGGGCAGCCGCAATGGCGCGCGCCGCCTTCACGCCGGCCACGGTGGTCTGGCGGTCGAATTCTGTGGCCAGGTAATTGGCCTGCATCGCGGGCGGCTGCAGCGGGTCGGTCGAACGGATCTGCACCGTGCCGCGCGATTCGGGCCGCAACTGGCAGACTGACAACGTGAAGCCCGAGAACGGGTGCACCGTGCCGCCAGCCATGTCGGCCGACAGCGTGGAAACATGGAACTGGATGTCGGGCGTGGTCGCCACCGGTCGGCCTTCAGCGTCTTTCATCGCGTGCATGAAGCACCCGCCCTGGTTGATGCCAATGGCCAGCGGCCCGCTGCGTTTGAACAGCCACTGGATGCCGATCTTCATCTGCCCGAACCACGAATTCAATTCGTCGTTGGTGGTGATGGGCTTGGTGCATTCGTAGTACAGCCTCACCTGCAGGTGGTCTTGCAGGTTCTCGCCGACGCCGGGCAGCGCGTGCACCACCGGAATGCCCAAGCGCTGCAGCAACCCGGCCGGGCCGATGCCCGACAGCTGCAACAGCTGTGGCGTGAGCAGCGCGCCTGCCGCCAGCAGCACCTCGGCGTTGCATCGCGCAGTCATTGGCACGCCGTTCAGCAGGTAGCGCACACCCACGACACGCCTGCTGTCGGGCCGGTCATCGAATATCAGCCCGGTGACATGCGCACCGGTGCGCACCTGCAAATTGCTGCGCTGGCGCGCCGGCTTCAGGTAGGCCTTGGCCGCGCTGCAACGCCAGCCCTTGTGCGTGGTGAGCTGGTAGTAGCCCGCGCCTTCCTGGCGCGCGCCGTTGAAGTCGTCGGTGCGTGGCACGCCCACCTGCTTGGCGCCTTCGATGAAGGCCTCGATCAACTCGTGCTTCGCCCCGATATCCGAGATCTTCAGCGGCCCTTCGCCACCGTGAAATTCGCTACTGCCGCGCTGGTTGCCCTCAGCACGCTTAAAGTAGGGCAGGCACTCTTCGTAAGACCAGCCCTCGTTGCCGAGTGCCGCCCAGTGGTCGTAGTCTTCGCGCTGACCGCGGATGTAGATCAGGCCGTTTATGGAGCTCGAACCGCCCAGGGTCTTGCCGCGTGGCCAGTAGATCTTGCGGCCGTTCATGCCGGGGTCGGGCTCGGTCTCGAAGCACCAGTTCACCTTCGGGTCCCACATGGTCTTGCCGTAGCCGATAGGCAAGTGAATCCAGATCGAGCTGTCGGGCGGGCCGGCTTCCAGCAGCAGCACGCGCGTCTGCGGGTCTTCGCTTAACCGGCCGGCCAGCGTGCAGCCCGCCGAGCCTGCACCGACGACGATGAAGTCGTGGGCGGGTCCGCCATTTGCTTCGGCAGGGAGGGAGCTGCTTCTCATGCTGCGGCCATCATGGAAGAACGTTAAATGGAACTCGACATTCCGAAATCATAGTTTGTACGTAGATCACCCCGTTTCGCCGTAGGGCCCGATCGCAGCGGCTAGAGTTATTCGGCCCCCTCTGGGCCCGCCCTTCCCGTCCTTCCCGCCCTTCCCGCCCTTCCCGCTGCCCGATGAGCCCCACCCCACCGCGAACTTCTGCCCGAAGCCCCGCCCGCACCCCTGCGCGCGCCCGTCAGACACCGCCGCGCGCCGAGCCGGACGCGCAAGGCAGCGATGACGGGCCTGCCTCGGGCTCGGCCGAACGCACGCTGCGGCTGATGTCCCTGCTGGCTGAGCAAGGCCGGCCGATGACGCTGGCAGAACTTACTGCGCAGCTGCAGTTGCCGAAGGTGACGGTGCACCGCCTGTGCGCCAACCTCGTGGCCGGCGGGTTTCTTGCGCGCGACATCGACGAACGCAGCTTCACTGTCGGCCCGGCGCTGCGGGAACTGGCGTTCAACACGCTGAACCACGCCACACTGCGCGGCCTTCGGCATGCGGTGCTGAAGGAACTGGTCAATGAAATCGGTGAAACCTGCAACTTCACCACCCTGGACGGCGCCGAGGTTCTCTACCTCGACCGCGTGGAAGCGCGGCGCCCGCTGCGGCTGACGATCGACATCGGCGCGCATGTGCCGCTGCACTGCTCTGCCAGCGGCAAGCTGCTGCTGGCCCACATGCCCAAGCGCCAACGCGACACCGTCATCCGCCGCATTCCGATGCCCGCGCTGACCCCCAGCACGCTGACCACGCCCGATGCCTTGAAGGCCGAGTGCGAAGAGATCCTGCACACCGGCTTCGCACGCGACCGCGAGGAATTCGTGGTCGGCCTGATTGCAGTAGCCGTGCCTGTGCGCGACAAGCAAAGGGCAGTGCGCGGCACGATTTCGGTGCATGCGCCGGTGGCACGCATGAGCATGCAAGAAGCCGAAACGCGCCTGGATGCGCTGCAGCGCGCCGCTGAGGCGATGAGTCGCTTGATTTAAACGCTTGGATTCGGACGGCAGTGCCGGCACAGAAACAACAACGGCCCCGAAGGGCCGTGTTGATGAGTTCGGTGGGGTGGCTGATGGGGCTCGAACCCACGACAACAGGAATCACAATCCTGGACTCTACCAACTGAGCTACAGCCACCGCAGAGATAAATGAATTATAGCGGCCCGAAGCGCTGGCGCTTGTATCCAGCGCATCACTGCTCGCAACCCTACCGGGATGCCGCAGAAGCCGCCGTGGCTGCCGGTGCAAGCGATGTGTTGACCTCGGCCTTGTAGCGCTTCTTCAAAGCGGCCAGGTAGGCATCGGTCTCGGCAGCGGCCCAGGCCTGCGCGTACTGTTCACGCAGCGGCGCTTCGCCGCCAGGCGGCGCTTCGCGCGGCAGTACCTGCGTCACACGCATCGCGAAATATCCTTCCGCGCCGAGGTCAACGCCGGTCACCTGGGGCAGCTTGGAGGCGTCGGCCTGCAGCGTGGCGTCCAACAGCGGCTGCGGCATGCCTTGCGCCGTCATGCGCGAGACGGTCAGCACGATGGGCAGCGGCTCGGTGCTGGCAGCAGCCTTCAGCGCCGCCACGCGGGCTTCGCCGTCCTGCCGCGCCAGCGCGGCGGCGCGTTCGTCAAAAAGGCGCTGGCGCACACGGTCCTGCACCTCGGCCAGCGGCCTTGCGCGGGCCGGGGTGTATTCAAGCAGCCGCGCAGACACCAGCTGGTTGCCGCCGATCTCGACGGCATCCGTGTTGCGTTTGTTGGTCAGGGCATCGGCGCTGAATATCGCCGCCAGCAGCTTGGCCGATGCCAGCGCACCGGCAGCACCCGGCGCCGGCGCGCGCGAGACGGTGGCCGTCTGTAGCGTGAGCTTCAGCTTGTCGACCACGGGCTTCAGGCTGTCGCTCTGTTCGTAGACGGTGTTGGTGAAGGTTTCGGCGGCCTCGGCCCAGCGCTTCTGGCCTGCACTCTTGCGCAACTCGGCCTCGACCTCGCCACGCACGCTCTCGAATGGCTTGGTCTGCCCGCCGCGCACGCCGGTGACGGTGATGATGTGGAAGCCGAAGTCACTCTCGACGATGCCGCTGGTTTCGCCCTGCTTCAGCGTGAAGGCTGTGTCTTCGAAAGGCTTGACCATCTGGCCGCGGCCGAAGAAATCGAGGTCACCGCCCTGTGCGGCCGAACCCGGGTCGTCAGAGTTCTTGCGCGCCAGGTCGGCGAACGATGACGGAGTCTTGCGCACATCGGCCAACAAAGCCTCGGCCTTGGCTTTCGCCTTCGCGCGTTCGTCGGCCGAGATGCCGGCTTCGGCCTTCACCAGGATGTGGCTGGCGCGGCGCTCTTCGGGCGTCGAAAAACGCGCAATGCCGTCGGTGTAGGCCTTGCGCAGTTCTTCGTCGCTGAAACTCTGGCTCTGCGCCAGCTGGTCGATGTCCAGCAGCACGTATTCGATACGTGCCTGCTCGGGGGCCTGAAACTGTGCCACGTTGGCCTTGTAGTAAGCCTCGATGTCAGCTTCGCTGGCCTGCACCTTGTCGCGGTAGGCCGCAGGGTCGAAGCGCTGCAGCTGCACGACACGGCGCTGCATGAAGGCGTCGAGCGCGGCGGTGGCAGGCACAGCGCTGGCGGGTGCCGTTTGCAGCACCCCTGCCACCACCTGACGCAGCCCGAGTTCCTGGCGCAGCCGCTGGTCGAAGAGCGCGGGCGTCAGGCCCTGGCCGACCAGGGCCTCGCGGCTGATGCGGCCATCGGGCCCGCGCAGGCCGGCGTACTGCGGGTCGCTGTCGAACAAGCGTGCCATGCGTGCATCGCCCGGGAACAGGTTCATCTTCGTCGCGGCCGTCATCAGCACGCGTTCACGCACCAGCGCGTCCAAGGTGTCACGGCGGCGCTCGGGGGTGTCGAGCGCGGCGGTGTCTTGGGTCGGAGCCTGGCGGCGCTGGCTGTCGATGAAACGCTTGTGTGCGTCGTCCCACTCGCCGCGAGTGATCTTCTGGCCGTCCACCTTGGCCACGGTCTGGTTGCCGGCGTCATTGAAGCTCGAGTAGCCCTCGACGCCGAAGAAGATGAACGAGGGAATGATGAGCAGCAACAACAAACCCAACATGAGGCGGGTATGGCTGCGGATGAAATCGAACATCGGAGAGATCCTGGTGACACGCGGGGAGCGTTGCGGGCAAGGCCTGCGCGAGGCCTGAGCGGGGGGAGGGTCAGCGAATAGCTGACAGGCCCTGCCAAGCTATATCAGACTCTGCAAGGCCTTGACAAGCCCTGACAAGGGTTCCCAAAAGGCCACCAAATGGCCGCCAAATGGCAACAGACCCACCGCCGAAAGCGATGCGCCAAATTCTAGCGGAGGGTTTGGTGGGTGCTGACGGGTTCGAACCGCCGACCTACGCCTTGTAAGGGCGCCGCTCTACCGGCTGAGCTAAGCACCCGGTGAGACAGTTTTACTTGACGCCGTTGAGGCCGTCTTTTAAAGCCTTGCCGGGGCGGAACTTCGGCACCTTGGCGGCCTTGATCTTGATGGCTGCGCCGGTGCGCGGGTTGCGCCCGGTGCGGGCGGCGCGTTTGGGGGCGGTGAAGGTTCCGAAGCCCGTGACGGTGACGTTGCCACCCTTCTTCAGCGTGGTCTTGACGGCGCCTATTAGGGCCTCAAGCGAGCGGCCAGCGGCGGCCTTGGAGATGTCGGCCTGCTTGGCGATGTGCTCGATCAGTTCACTCTTGTTCACGTCGCGGCTCCCCTCTTCAACGGAGTGAGGATTCTAGGCGCTGTCCGCGACTGCGGAAGGGCCTGAGAACGCTTGAAAGCACGCACTTGCACGGTTGACAAGTGGCACCGGATGACTACTCAAAGGCGGCGCTGCCGCGGCTCGCGCACCACCAGCGCCACGCCCACTGCAGTGCAGGCCAGCCCCAGCAGGCCGAGCGGTGTCAGCAGTTCGCCGAAAAGCCACCACGCCAGCACTGCCGTGCATGGCGGCACCAGGTACATCAGGCTGGTGACAGCGGTGGCTGCACCGCGCTGGATCAGCACGTACAGCAGCGAACTGCCGCCGAGTGTCAACACCAGTACCGACCAGGTCATCGCGGCCAAGAGTTCGGGGTGCCAGTCGAAGGGGTGCGATTCCAACAGCGCCAGCGGCGTGGTGACGGCCAGCGCTGCGAGCAACTGCACGGCGCTGGCGGTTCGCACATCGCAGGGCGCGACCCACCGCTTTTGGTACAGCGTGCCCGCAGTGATGCTGCACAGCGCCACCACCGCCAACGCCACGTTGCCCGGTTGCGCCTGGCCCAGGGCAAGCTTGTGCCACACCACCAGCACCAGGCCGGCCAGGCCCAAGGCCAGCCCCAGCCACTGCACGGGCCGCACCGGTGCGCCGCCGCGCGCGACGGCGCTGAGCCACAGCGCGGTGAGCACCGGCTGCAACCCGACGATCAGCGAAGCCATGCCCGCACCCAGCCCTGCCTTCACCGCCATCCACACCCCACCCAAGTAGCCGGCATGCATCAGCAGGCCCGTCACGGACAGGTGCAGCCACTGCGCTCGTCCTCGCGGCCAGACGGCGCCTGACCAGCGCACCCAGGCCAGGAACAGCAGGCCCGAGAAGAAAAAGCGCAGGGCCAGAAAATCCATCGGCCCGGCGTGCGGCATACCGTAGCGCGCCACCACGAAACCCGTGCTCCAGATCAGGACGAAGATCGCCGGCACCGCGCGCTGCAACGCGGCCGGGCTGAGCAGGCTCACGAAGCTAGGGCGCCTTGGCGCGGATTTCCGGGATGGCCTTGCGCAGGTAATAGGCCATCGACCAGACCGTCAAGACGGCCGCCACCCAGACCAGCACCGTGCCCCAGAGCCGTGTGTCCACCACGCCGAAGAGCGTGCCGTTGTAGAGAAGAAAGGGGATCGCCACCATCTGCGAAACCGTCTTCAGCTTGCCCAGCATGTGCACGGCCACGCTGCGCGAGGCGCCGATCTGCGCCATCCATTCGCGCAACGCCGAGATCGCGATTTCGCGCCCGATGATGACCAGCGCCACGATGGAATCGACACGGCCGTGTTCCAGCAACACCAGCAGGCTGGCGCACACGAGGAATTTGTCGGCCACGGGGTCGAGAAAGGCGCCGAAGGCCGAGGTCTGGTTCAGCTTTCGCGCCAGCCAGCCATCAAGCCAGTCGGTCAGTGCGAACAGCACGAACATCGACGTGGCTACGAGGTTCTTCGTCGGCTCGGTCCACCCCAGGTAGTACACGCCGATGATCAGTGGGATGGCCGCGATGCGCGCCCAGGTCAGCAGCGTGGGGATGGTGAAGAACATCGGGCGATTGTGCAGCTTGTGCCACGCCGAACACGCAAGCAGCTGCAGGGTCTCAATCGCCGTCGAGCGTACGCGGCTTGAATCGCAGGTGGTCGTCGAAGAGAAAGGTTTCGACGACACGCCAGGGCTTGGGCAGCCGCGAAACATCGCCATACGGCGCCGCACGCTGCACGGCTGCGATGGCCAGCGCGGTGGTCTGGTTGCCAGTGCTGGGTTTGCGCAAGACCTTGATGCCACGCACGCTGCCATCGGCGTGAAGGTCGACTTCGAGCACGGGAATGGCCAGCAAACGCGCGGGCGCGCGGGTTGTGTAGCTGCTGTCGGGGTGCGCATCCACCAGGCGCTGCGCGAACTGCGCGCGCAACGCGGCCTCGGACCGTGATGCCAGCGGCGGCGCCAACGTCACATAGCGCGGGTTGGCAGGCATGGGGCCGCGGATGTCCGCTTCCGCGGGTGCGGGTGCGGGTGCGGGTGCGGCAGGCTTGCCCGCAGGTGGAGGGCGGGTGTCGTCGCGCCCCGCTGGAGCTGCCGCGGGCCACACCGGGGACGCGGGCAAGGCCGGTGAGCCAGAAGGCGCAGACGATGAAGGCGATGCAGGCGATACAGGCGATGCAGACGCGATGCTCCCCACGGGTGGCGACAACGGCGTCTGGGCACAGCCCACGAACAAGGCCAAGGCCGCCAGCGCGCATGCCACCAGCCAGCCAGGCCGGCGCCTCGTGTTGCGGCCAGCACCGTGCGCGGCAACGTCGATGGGTGGGCCTTCAGTGCAGCGCACGGTAAATCTCCTCCGCGAGTTCCTTCGAGATGCCTTCGACGCTGGCCAGGTCTTCGACACCGGCCGAAGCCACACCGCGCAGGCCACCGAACCGCTGCAGCAGGCGCGCGCGTTTGCGCGGGCCGACGCCGGCGATGTCTTCGAGCTTGCTGCCGCCGGTGCGCACGCTGGCGCGCTTGGCGCGCATGCCGGTGATGGCGAACCGGTGGGCCTCATCGCGGATCTGCGCGACCAGCATCAACGCCGCCGAGTCGTGGCCGAGGTAGACCTTCTCGCGGCCATCAGCGAAGACCAGTTCCTCCAGCCCGACCTTGCGCCCCGCGCCCTTTTCGACACCGACGATAAGGCTCACGTCGAGGCCGAGCTCCTGGAAGACCTCGCGAGCCATCGTCACCTGACCACGCCCGCCGTCCACCAGCACCAGGTCGGGCAGGCGGGCAGCACCACGGCGCGCCTTGGTGGATTTGGACGCGGAGGCTCCAACAGCCGCAGGCTCGGTTGCAGGCTCGGCTGCAGGCCCGGCTTCGGGTTTGCCCGTCGGCATCTCAACGGTGGCCGCCTCGGCGTCAGAAGACGCTTCGCCAAGCGTTTCGGCCAGCCGCGCATAGCGCCGCATCAGCACCTGCCGCATCGCCGCATAGTCGTCACCGCCGGTGATGCCTTCGATGTTGAAGCGGCGGTACTGCGCGCTCTGCATGCCGTGACCTTCATAAACCACACAGCTGGCCTGCGTGGCTTCGCCCGCGGTGTGGCTGATGTCGAAACACTCCACACGCAGCGCGGCCGGGTCTTGGATGTCGAGCTCCAGCGCCTCGATCAGGGCGCGTGTGCGCTGCTGCGCCGAACCTTCTTCGGCCAGCAGGCGCGCCAGTGACAGCTCGGCGCCTTTGGCCGCCATCTCCAGCCAGATGCGACGCTGTTCACGCGGCTGGTGCTGGGCACGCACGCGCACGCCGGTGGTCTCACTCAGCGCGTTCAGCAGCGCCGGGTCGACGGCGTGGCTGGTCACCAGCTGCGGCGGCACGGGTTGGCCGATGTAGTGCTGCGCGATGAAGGCTTCCAGCACCGCGGCCTCGGGTGAATTGGTCATCGCACGGTCGTTCTCGGGTCCAGCCAGGTCTTCCTCGAAACGCGCCTCGGCTTCAGCGGCGCTGAGCGCCGCGCCGTCGTCCACATGCTGCGGGAAGTAGGCGCGGTCGCCAAGGTGACGGCTGCCGCGCACCATGGCCAGGTTCACGCAGGCGCGGCCACCAGCCACCTTCACGGCCAGGATGTCGACGTCCTTGTCAGACGCCGACAGGCTGCTCGCGTCCATGCTCTGCTGGTGCAGCACCTTCGACAGGGAGCCGATGCGGTCGCGCAGCGCGGCCGCCTTCTCGAACTCCAGCGCCTCGGCGTGCACCATCATGTTCGACTGCAAGTCGCTGATGACCTCTTGCGTGTCGCCCAGCAAGAAGCGCTCGGCGTCGCGCACATCGCGTGCGTAGTCCACGGGCGTGATGAAGCCGACGCAGGGCGCCGTGCAGCGCTGGATCTGGTACAGCAGGCACGGCCGGCTGCGGTGGTTGTAGACCGTGTCTTCGCAGGTGCGCAGGCGGAACACCTTCTGCATCAACTGGATGGTCTGCTTGACCGCCCAGGCATTGGGATACGGCCCGAAGTAGCGATGTTTTTTATCCACCGCGCCACGGAAGTAGGCCATGCGCGGGAAGGGGTGCGAGACCAGCTTCAGGTAGGGATAGCTCTTGTCGTCCCTGAACAGGATGTTGAACTTGGGGTCCAGCGTCTTGATGAGGTTGTTCTCGAGCAGCAGCGCCTCGGCCTCGCTGCGCACCACGGTGGTTTCCAGCCGCACGATGCGGCTGACCATGTGGCCGATGCGCGTGCCGTCGTGGTCTTTCTGCAGGTAACTGCTGACGCGCTTCTTGAGGTTGCGCGCCTTGCCCACGTACAGCAGGCCACCAGAGGCGTCGTACCAGCGGTAGACGCCGGGCAGCGCCGGCAGCGCGTTCACCTCGGCCAGCAGGCGTTCACGGCCCGCGGCTGCATCCTGGTTCGGCTGATCGGCGCTTTCTGTCATCGGCCGATATTGTCTCTGCTTCGATCCGCGCTTCAATAATGGCTCGATGCCGGCCTTGCTGTGGGATATCTACTGCCGCGTCATCGACAACCTCGGCGACGCGGGCGTCTGCTGGCGCCTGGCCGTGAACCTGGCGCAGCGCGGCCAGCGCGTGCGCCTGTTCATCGACGACGAAGCACCGCTGGCCTTCATGGCGCCGTTGGGCCTGGCGGGAGTGGAGGTGGTTACGTGGCCGAGTCCAGGGGAAGGTCGTGCACCGGGTGATGTGGTCGTCGAAGCCTTTGGCTGCGACCCACCGCCAGACACCGTGGCAGCCATGGCGCGGCGCGCCGTGCCGCCCGTCTGGGTGAACCTGGAATACCTCAGCGCCGAGGCCTATGTCGAGCGTTCACACGGCCTGCCTTCGCCGCAGGCGAATGGCTTGAGAAAGTGGTTCTTCTTCCCCGGCTTCACGCCCCGCACTGGCGGGCTGCTGCGCGAGGAGCGGCTGCCCGAAGCGCAGCAGGTTTTCGATCGCGACGCCTGGCTGCAGTCACAAGGCGTGACGAGACAGCCCGGCGAGCGCGTGGTGTCGCTGTTCTGCTACGCCAACCCTTCCCTGCCCGCTTTGCTGCGCAGCCTGGCCGAGCAGCCCACGCTCTTGCTGCTGACGCCCGGCCCCGCGCAGCAGCAATTGGCAAGCATGCAGCAGCAGTGGGCAAGCTTGCAGCAGCAGGCCACGGGCGCGATGGCGGGCTTGCGGCTGCACCGCCTGCCCTGGCTGACGCAACACGGCTTCGACGAACTGCTCTGGGCGGCGGACCTCAACTTCGTGCGCGGCGAAGACTCGCTGGTGCGTGCGCTGTGGGCCGGCGCGCCGTTTGTCTGGCAGGCTTACCCGCAGCACGATGGCGCTCATGAAGCCAAGCTGCTGGCTCTGATGCAGCAACTGCAGCTGCCGCCCGAGGTGGCCACGCTGTGGCGAGCCTGGAACGGGTTGCACAGGCCCTGGCCCGGGCTGCCGCAACTGCAGCCGGCCTGGCAAGGTGCGGCGCAGGCGGCGCGCCAGGCGTTGTGGGCGCAGCCCGATCTGGCCAGCCAGCTGCTGAAGTTCGTGCAATCCAGGCAGCCGCCCGGCTGCTAGAATCGTGGGCTTTGCGCTGCACGGCAACATGCCTGAAATCCTGCGCGCCCACCCACGGAAACCGCTATGAAGATTGCTCAAGAAATCCGGGCCGGCAACGTCATCATGCAGGGCAAAGACCCGATGGTGGTGCTGCGCACCGAGTACAGCCGCGGGGGCCGCAACGCCGCTACCGTGCGCATGAAAATGAAGAACCTGCTGAACGGTTCCGGCGCCGAAGTCGTCTTCAAGGCCGACGACAAGATGGACCAGATCGTGCTGGACAAGAAGGACTGCACCTACACCTACTTCGCCGACCCGATGTACGTCTTCATGGACGCCGAATTCAACCAGTTCGAGGTCGAAGCCGAGAACATGGGTGACGCCATCAGCTACCTCGAAGACAACATGGGCGTTGAAGTCGTCTTCTACGACGGCAAGGCCATCAGCGTCGAGTTGCCCACCACCGTGGTCCGCGAAATCGAGACGGACCCCGCCGTCAAGGGCGACACCTCGGGCAAGGTGCTGAAGCCCGCCAAGCTGGTGGGAACGGGCTTCGTCATCAGCGTGCCGATCTTTGTCGAGAACGGTGACAAGATCGAAATCGACACCCGCACGCACGAGTACAAGAAGCGGGTTTGAGCGCGTAGCGCCTCTCAACACGCACACTCGCGAACCAGGCACCCTTCGGGGTGCCTTTTTCATGCGCCATCATCCCTGACCATGAGTACAGCCTCGTCTTCCGCATCAAGCTTCGCGCCGAGCTTTGATTTCGACGCCGCCGTCAGCGCGCCCTTTCGCATGCAGCCGGGCCTACGCCGGCTGCCTGATGGCAGCGCGCAACTCAGCCCGCTGCAACCCGGTTCACGACATCAACGCGAAAAGCTGGCCGTGCTGACGGCCTTCTGGCCGCAGGCGCTGTGCCTGAAGCCGGGTTTCGACGCCACACCCGCCCTGCACACGCTGTTTGCTCACGCCGCCGCCGAACACCCCACCGCCTGGGCCTGGGACGGGCAGGTGGCCGAAGCCCTCTGGCTGGCCACCGCCGTCGCAGCCAACGGCAACGTCCTGCAGCGCCAGACCGGCCAGTTCGGTCTGGGCGACGAGGTGGCGCGCTGCCTGCTCGGGCTGCCGCCTGCGTGGCGCCAGGCGGGCCTGGCGGCGTTGGCCTTTGCCGAAGACTTCGCCATCGTCGACG